>LNFM01011849.1_pt1 | contig 11692 bp, 16 predicted proteins | sample 596031 | NCBI WGS metagenome assembly LNFM01 (sample SAMN04254537, study PRJNA301005) | activated carbon metagenome | isolation source: dual media filters at the Ann Arbor, Michigan drinking water treatment plant | place: USA: Ann Arbor | reverse complement strand
AGAGCCGCCGCAGGACACCAACGAACCGCCCGGTACGCCCATGGGCGCCGGCGTGCAGGAGGCGACCTGATGTTTGGCCTCGAACTCTCCATGATCTGGGCGGTGCTGATCGCGGTTGCGGTTTTCCTCTACGTCGCGCTCGACGGTTTCGATCTCGGCGTCGGCATTCTCTTCCCGTTCGCGAAGGACACGCGCGAGCGCGACCACATGCAGGCCGCCATCGCGCCGGTGTGGGACGGCAACGAGACGTGGCTCGTGCTCGGTGGCGGCGGCTTGTTTGCGGCGTTTCCGAAAGCTTACGCGGCGTTGATGCCTGCGCTTTATGCGCCGATCATTCTGATGCTGCTCGCGCTCATCTTTCGTGGCGTGGCGTTCGAGTTTCGTCATCACGGACGCGGGCGCGGCAAAGCGTTTTGGACGGCTGCGTTTGCCGGTGGTTCGCTCGTCGCGGCGATCGCACAGGGCTTCGTGCTGGGCGCCTTCATCCAAGGCGTGAACATCGTCGACGGGCAGTTTGCCGGCGGTACGCTGGATTGGTTGACGCCGTTCTCGATCCTCGTCGCAGCTTCGCTTGTCGCGGGCTACGCATTGCTTGGCGGCTGCTGGCTCGTGTTCAAGACGGAAGGCGAGCTTTACGAGCGCGCGCGCAAATGGGTGACGCAGCTTGCCGTGCTGACGGCGCTAGCGATGGGCGCGGTGAGCATCGCGACACTCGGCGTCGATCCGCGCGTGACCGCGCGCTGGGGCTTTACGATGACGAGCATCGATTGGGGCTCGTTCATCAAGCTGGCGCCGCTGCCGATTGCGGCCGTTGCAATTTGCTTTGCGTTGTGGCGGCGCTGGAAGGGCGCGCCGCACATATTGCCGTATCTGTTGGCGGTTGGGCTTTTTCTGATCGGTTATCTCGGTCTCGCCGTTTCGCTCTGGCCCTACATCGTACCGTTCGCGATGACGCCAGCCGATGCCGCCGCAGCCGATAACGCGCTTGAGCTCATGCTCTGGGGCGCGATCCCGATGCTGCCGATCATCCTGGGCTACACAGCGTACGTGTACTGGATCTTCCGCGCCAAGGTGGACGACGATGCCGCCTATCATTGAAGGCCCGCCCGAAGAGGGCGATGAGCGGCGGCCGCTGGGCAAAAGGCTAGTGTGGTTTGTGGTATTGTGGGTTGGGAGTCTGGGCGCAGTGGCGGCGATTGCTTACGCGCTAAGGGCGCTGATTTTGTAGAAGCACGATGCTAGAGCATTGGGCAATGACACCGATGCCGGCCCACCTCCGCGCCTTGCCTTATGCCATTCATACTAACCGCGAACTCGGATTGATGCTTCGGGGTGTCAAGCCGCTTGCGAAGTTTGTCGGCGGCGAAGGCTTTTTTCCCGATGTCGTGCTGCGCTGTTTTCGCATGTTCGATCGGCACGTTGCATCTGGGCGTTTCGTGCGCCGGGACCAGATGGTTGAGCACCCCACACTAGGGCGGCTGCACTATGTGTATTTCGCGCTCCGAAACGACGAGTGGCGCATTCAGGCCATGATCGACCTCATATCACGGCCAGGGAAGTGGTCTCTGGATCGGGAGCGAGAGGAGGGCGAGTTGCTGGGTTACACGTCGGAGCAGAACGACTTCTGGATCGAACTGTGCCGGAGGACTAATGGGCGCTAGCCGCTCGGCTCACTTGCGCCTGAACGCAAAGAACAGCGCCGCTACCAGCGCCAGCCAGTACGCCACATCAACAAACCATGGCGAGCCGTTGAAGCCCATCATGCTCATGGCGGCTTCAGGGATGGTCTCGAACGCTTCTTGCGTGGCCGTGGGCAGGTGGCGATCGGAGATGTTGTAGACCACCGAGAACGCAAACACGCCCATGCCGACTGAGATCAGCGCCCAAGCCGCGACGAGTACGCGGAGAATGATCGTACCGAGCTTCATGCTTGCAGTGTAGCGGCGCGCGGCAAATGCTCCAGTGACTTTGGTCTCAATCTTCAATCGCTTCGATCCCAAGCCGATCAAGCTCCGCCAAGCGATCGCGCATGTGCTTCAGCTGCTCAGGCGAGTGGCCGGTCCATTCCGCCACTTCGCCAACGATCCGCAGCGCGTCGCGCGTGCGATAGGATTTGGTCGGGTTGCCGGGGAATTTCTTGTCGGTGAGGTTGGGGTCGTCTTCGAACGCGCCGATGGGCTCGACGATGTAGATGCGCTCACGCGCATCGCCTTGCGCCAGCTCCGCGCCCCAGATCGCCGCTTCAAGAGTCGCTGCGAAATAAACGAAGCGTGCGCTGCGGCGCTTGCCGTAGTTCGAGGTGTAGCCGGGGCCGATCAAGTCGCCGGTTTTCAGATCGGCTTTCGTGCCATGATAGAATGGTCCCGGATGCGGTGCGGTCATGCGCCAAGCTCCTCAAGCGAGGGCGCGACCATCGCCAAAATGCGTTGGTGCGCAATTCTTGAACACATGCCTTTGCGCCCCAATCTCCAGGATGACGGGGCGCGGTTACCAGCGGCCGCAGGCGCGGTTCCAAGCCCAAAGCACATGCGCCGTGACGTGATACACGCCCGCGCTCGCCCAATTTATCACTGGCAATTGGCAGAGGCGTCCAAGCGCTTGGTAAGGTGGCGTCGCTGACCACGCCAGTGCGACCGCGGGCATTCCGCGCAGAACGCGCCCATCCGGTTCAATTGCGTGAAGCTTTAGGCGCACGTCATCGAGCGTGACGTTCGCGCGCTCAAGTGCGGCGAGGTTCGATGCAACATCGGTGAAAACTACGCCCGCTTTTGCGGCGATGGCGCGGCGCTCAAGATCACATGCCCCGGCACGGCAGACCGGGCATACGCCATTGTAGAGAATCTCAATGGGCCGCGTCATGGCGTTGACTATGCGCCGCATGCCGCGCGCTTCACATCGGACGCAACGCCACGCCTTATGACGGTGGCGGGCAGCCCTCCCAATGCATGCGCCGCACGCGCGCCCATGCCTCCGCGCCACTCACCGTCACATCTTGCAGTACGAGCTGGAAATCGTCGTACTCGATATGGTTCGGCTGATCGAAGCGCGCTTCCACGACGAAGCCTTGCCGCGCATCGAGCCAAAGCTGGCCCGTCAGCCCGCCGCTTACCTCGAACCGCAATGTCTCGCGGCCAAGATGCTGCTCGGCGCCCGCAAACCGCGCCTCCATGAAACCCAGATTGCGAAACGGGCTCGCCGCACCCTCTTCGGGCCAGATGAGGGCGACGGCGTAGCGGAAATCTTCGCGCCGCGGCGGGCGGCCGTAGAACAGGCCGTTCAGCTCGGAGAGATCGAAATCGTAGATCAGCCACGGCTCGCCATCGATGGCAACGTACTCGTCGATGTCGGCCATCGGGACGCGTGCGTGAAGCTGACGCGCTTCAATATCGTAGGTGAGCCAGGCGAATGCGTCTTGCGATCCATCGCGCGCGATGCGCCCGCCCGTGAGTGCGCTGGGCTGGCCGCGCGCCGGATCAAGCTCAGCGGTCACGAAAGCTGCGTTGGCGCAGCGGCTGACGATTTTGCCGACCTCGAGATGTGTGGCGTCTGGCCGGTAGACGTAGATCTGCTCGGGCAGCGAGCCGTCCTGGTTGGAGCGGATGTAGCTCAGCATGGGCGCATCGAGCGGGGGCGCGGAAGCGCAGGCGCTGAGCAAGACGCCGGCGGCGAGGAGGAGAGCTTTCATGGCTATTGAGATGCGCGCACCACGAACTTGGATGCAGCAGTGCGTCTCAAGCCGGCGCGTACCTGAAGCCATAGGAGCGCACTTGGCTGCATGACCAGAAGAGCGCGATCACCCAGCCGATGATCGTCCAGCCGAAGAGCAAGTTCACGAGGAAGATCGCGCCGGCGTTATGGTGCTCACGGCAATAGGCGACGAGCGTCGGCACGAAATAGCCGCCGCTGCAGACGGCCAGGAGCGACAGGAAGACGATCATGAACGTTCTCATGATGCGAACTTAGCACGAGTGGCGCGCCACGCGATACAATCGCCAACGACAGGGATTTAACCTGCACCCCCTTGGGGCGGACCGTGTAATCCGGCGTCTACCAATTCCGCCACGTTGGCGGCGTAGTGTAGGTCAGAATGATGATTATGCGTAATCGGCGATTCTGGGTGGCGTCGCTCTTGGCTTCTTGCCTTGTGCCGCAAGCTTGGGCGCAAGCGCATCCGGCTGTTGGCGCATGGATCGGCCAAGTGAGCTGGAGCACACAGCCCGTCTTCTATTCCTGGCAGATCAATGCAGACGGCACGTTCAGCAGCGGACGGTTCGGTCGCGGTCATGACGGCGGGGGCGTTTGGCGCGTCAATGGCGATCGCCTCACGCTCAAATACGGCGACGGTTTTCGGTACGAGGGCGCGCTCAGTGGCGATAGCTATAGCGGCTCGGCGCACTACGCTGACGGGCGCGAGATAGGCAGCTTCTCGATGTCACGCGCGTCAGACGACGCCGACGAGCTCGCCGAGGACTAACTAGCTAGCCGACGATCTTCGCTGCTGCCTCATCCATGAAGTGCGCGAGCGCCACGTCCTTATCGGTGACGCCGCCGCTATCGTGCGTTGAGAGCGTGACCGTGACGCGGTTGTAGACGTTGCTCCATTCCGGGTGGTGGTCGGCTTTCTCGGCGTGGAGTGCTACGCGGCTCATGAAGCCGAACGCGGCGTTGAAATCCTTGAAGCGGTACTCTTTGGTGATGGCGTCGCGGCCTTCGGCGGCGTGCCAGCCATCGAGGCGGGCGAGCGCGGCGTCGGCGCCGATCTTGGCTGCGGGCATGGGGTGTTCTCCGGTCAATTTTCTCTTCTAACCCAAACGCCAAGCTTAGGCTGCCAGTCCCTTGGCGCCCGTTTTGGCGTCAGGTTGCAGTGCAGCAACACCCGATAGTCTCAGCGGCCTTGCGGCTTATGACGGGGCGGTTAAGGTCCGCGCCCAATTGCGCGCTTTGGCGCGGGGGAGACAATTGTATGGGTGGTCGCTTATTCGCGCGAAAACCAGTCGCGCACGTCCAAGCAGAGTTTCATACGGGGGAGATGAAGCGGACTTTGGGTCCGTTCAATCTGGTCAGCCTCGGCGTCGGCGCCATTATCGGCGCGGGTATTTTCGTTATGACGGGTCAAGCGGCGGCGGTTTATGCCGGTCCGGCCGTGGCCATCTCGTTCGTGATCGCCGGCATCGCCTGTACCTTCGCGGCGCTCTGCTACGCCGAACTGGCGTCGACCATCCCGGTTTCGGGCTCAGCCTATTCCTATGCTTACGTCACCATGGGCGAAGTGTTCGCCTGGACGATGGGCTGGTTGCTGCTGCTTGAATACGGGCTTGCGGCATCCACGGTCGCCGCCGGCTGGACGGGATACGTTGTCAGCTTGTTGCACGATTTCGGTCTGATCATCCCGCCGCAATTTGCGGAGTCGATGTTCCAGTATCAGGACGGGGCGCTGGTCAATACCGGCCACATAAACCTCGTCGGCGCCGCCGGCATTCTGGCGGTGTCGTTGCTGCTGGTCGTCGGCGTTTCGGAATCCGCAGTCGTCAACAACATCATCGTCGCGATCAAAGTCATCGTGCTGCTGGCCTTCATCGCCATCGGCGTGACGTACGTGAACCCGGCAAACTGGGACCCCTTCGTGCCGCCGAATGAAGGCGGTGCGCATTTTGGTCCGCAGGGCGTGTTGCGCGCGGCCTCGGTCGTGTTCTTTGCCTATGTCGGCTTCGAAGCGGTTTCCACGGCGGCGGGCGAAGCGCGAAATCCGCAGCGCGACTTGCCCATCGGCATCCTCGGTTCGCTGGTTATCTGCACCCTGATCTACATGGCCGTCGCCATGGTGATGACGGGCGTGGTGCCGTTCCGCGAACTCGGCGTGCCTGCGCCGATCGCCGTCGCCATCGATCGCATGAACCCGGAATGGGCGATGATCCCATGGGCCAATAGCGAAACCGGAACGCTCAACATTCTCTCGCTGCTGATCAAGATCGGCGCGTTCGCGGGCCTGACCTCGGTCATGCTCGTGTTGATCTACGCGCAAACGCGCGTGTTCTATCAGATGGCGCGCGATGGTCTGATCCCCGGCTTCTTCGCCAATATCCACAAGACCTTTAAAACGCCGGCCATGGGAACGATCGTGCTCGGCATTTTGATTGCGATTGCCGCGGCGCTGTTGCCACTCGGCGTGCTGGGCGACCTTGTCAGCCTCGGCACGGCGCTCGCCTTCGCCATCGTCTGCATCAGCGTTATGTATATGCGCAGCGCACACCCGGAGATCGCGCGTCCGTTCAAGGTGCCGCTCTATCCGATCACGCCGATCCTTGGCGTCATTGCGTGCGTGATGTTCATGATGGGGCCGATCTTGATTGGTCTCGCATCACAAGCGACGGGCATCGACTACTGGGCGGTGATCTTCGGCGGCACCGGCACGGTGACGCGCGAATATCTGCCAACGATCCTGCTGGTATCGTACGTCGTCATCGGCGCGCTGGTGTATGCGTTCTACGGCTTCCGTAACTCGAAGCTGACGCACACCGACGCAAAGTAGCGTCGCTCAGACTGCAAACTGAGAGAGGCGCGGGATTGGTCCCGCGCCTCTTTTGTTTGAGTTAGAGGTTTGGCGCGGCCCAGCCTCGGCGCGCGCACGCTGCCAGCACTGTGTTGCGCAGCAGGCACGCGATCGTCATTGGGCCAACGCCGCCGGGCGAGGGCGATACGGCAGCCGCGACTTCGATCGCCTCGGCAAAGTGCACGTCGCCGACGAGCTTGGTTTTGCCGTCGCCTTTCTCAGGCGCGGGCACGCGATTGGTGCCGACATCGATCACGATCGCGCCCGGCCTGATCCAGTCGCCGCGCACCATTTCGGGACGTCCCACAGCGGCCACGAGGATGTCAGCGCCGCGGCACACCATTCTGAGATCGCGGGTCTTCGAGTGCGCGATGGTGACCGTGGCGTTCTGCTCGAGGAAGAGCAGCGCCGCGGGTTTGCCGACTAGGATCGAGCGGCCGATGACGACGACATTAGCGCCGCTCAAATCGGGCCGTTCGCCTTTCGCCAGGATCACGCAGCCCACCGGCGTGCAGGGACGCAAGCCTGGCTTGCCGAGCACCAGCTTGCCCGCGCTCGCTTCGGTGAGGCCATCGACATCCTTCAGTGGATCGATCGCGGCGAGCACCTTGGCTTCGTTGATATGCTTGGGCAGTGGCAGCTGTACGAGGATGCCGTCAATGTCTGGGTCGCGCGAGAGCGCATCGACGCGCGCAATCAGATCCGCTTCGCTGGTATCGGCTGGCAGGCGGATTTCAACCGAGCGCATGCCGGCTTCGATCGTCGCTTTGCCTTTGGACGAGACATAGACATGGCTCGCCGGATCGTCGCCGACGAGCACGACAGCGAGCGCCGGTTGCCCCGGCAGCGTCTTCACCGCCGCCGCGATCTCGGCGCGAAGGTTTGCGGCTACGGCTTTGCCGTCGATGCTGCGGCCGGTCATGTGGTGCTCCGTCAGGATTTGCGGCTGCATACGCGTGATTCCCAACGAAGTCATTCCAGACGGCCGGAGGCCGATCTGGAATCCAGGGCCAATGCACTACCGTTTGCCCTGGATTCCAGATCACGCTTCGCGTGTCTGGAATGACTCGATGAACGCGGCGATCTCCGTGTCGCTGACACCCTCAACGTCCAGCGTCTTCAGTCGCGCGGTTTGACCACGCGACACGCTGACTTTGCCTTTCGCAACACCGAACGCTTTGGCGATCAATGCTTCCAGCGCGCGATTGGCTTCGTTGTTCTCGGGCGCGGCGCGTACGCGGGCCTTCAGATAGGGCTTGCCGTCTGCGCCGAGCGCGCGGCCATCGATGCGGTCGGCGCCGCCGGAGGGCGTCAGGCGAACCGTTATCCGGCTCAGTTGAGCAGCGTCCGATTGCCGGTCAGCATCCCCTCGAGCCAGTAGCTCACCTCAGCTTGCAGCAACCAGAGGATCAGGAGGAGCACCAAGACCGAAAGATCGACGCCAGCGATCGGCGGAATGAGCCGGCGCAATGGGCGTAGGATCGGGTCCGAGACTCGGCGCGTGAACTCGTAGATCGAATAGATGAACTGGTTGCGGCGGCTGACGATGTCGAAGGCGAAAAGCCACGAAATCACGACGTAAATAATCAGCACCACCTGGACGAGGCCCAGGATCGCGCGAATCAGCTCGAACAGGATCGGAATCATGAGCCGGAGATAAAGCGGGGCGGGCCGGGCGGCAACCGGGTCAGCCGCCGAGATTGACGGCCAACCGCCCCCGGCTCTATATCGCGCCTCCCACTGGACGGGCCCGTAGCTCAGCTGGGAGAGCGCTGCGTTCGCAATGCAGAGGTCAGGAGTTCGATCCTCCTCGGGTCCACCATCCTACGCTGCGCGCAGCGTAGCGTGGTATGTCCTCAGTAGCCCTGGCGAAGAAGGACTGGCGATCGCTTCAGCGCAGCTTCGGATGGCTCACGCCTCCGTCTAATCTTGAAACTTCATTGGGCTGCGCAGTCTCTTTGCGGCCGCTCGGCCTCGCCAGTGGAGGGCGGTGCAAACTCGATGCGCTTATGCATGATGGCCAGTCGGTCGCGCGCGGCGTCGTAGGGCCGCCAGATCAACCCGTCCTCAGAGACTTGGTAACTGGCGATATCGGGATCGCTGGCGGGGTCTGCGTCGAACATGGCGAGATCAAACCGCCGGAAACGATACCTGGTTCCCACCCTTGGCGTAGGCAAAGCCGCGCGCGCCCGCTAAGCACGCGCCTCCATGCTTGAGATTTCGGACCTCACCTATCGCATCGGCCCGCGGCCGCTGTTCGAGAACGCCAATGCGTTCATCGCAGAGGGCTGGAAAGTCGGCCTCGTCGGCAAGAACGGCACGGGCAAGTCGACGCTGCTGAAGTTGATCCGCGACGAAGTCGGCAAGCCGAACGCCTCGATCCGCGTGCGTCGCGGCGCGCGCATGGGGTTCGTGGCGCAGGAAGCGCCGCAGGTGGATACGCCGCTGATCGAACTGGTCATGGCGGCGGACGAGGAAATGACGGCCCTGCTGAAGGAAGCAGAGACCGCTGAGGATCCGCAGCGCATCGCCGACATCCATATGCGCTTGGCCGAGATCGACGGCTATTCCGGCGAAGCGCGCGCTAGCGCGATCATGGTTGGCCTTGGCTTCGAGCAGGAAGACTTGACGCGTCCGGCGCGCGAGTTTTCCGGCGGCTGGCGCATGCGCGCGGCTTTGGCTGGCGTGTTGTTCTCCGCGCCTGACCTGCTCGTGCTCGACGAACCGACCAATTATCTCGATCTCGAGGGTGCGGCCTGGCTTGAAGAATATCTGCGCGACTATCCGCATACGGTGGTCTGCGTCAGCCACGACCGCGAAATGCTCAATCGCTCAGTGACGCATATCTTGGCGCTCGACGACAAGAAGCTCGAAGTCTTCGTCGGCGGCTATGACGCGTATCTGCGCAAGAAAGCTGAGCGCATGGCGCTGGCGACTGGCATGAAAGCCAAGCAGGATGCGCAAAAGGCGCACCTGCAGAAATTCATCGATCGCTTCCGCGCTAAAGCCTCAAAAGCCGCGCAGGCGCAAAGCCGCATCAAGCAGCTGGAAAAGATGCAAGACATCGCTGTGCCGCTCGAAGAGCGCACGGTGCCGTTTCACTTCGACGATCCAGCACAGCTCGCGTCGCCGCTCGTTGTGCTCGATGAGGCTGATCTCGGTTACATTGATGGCAAGCCCGTTCTGAAGAAGGTTTCACTACGGCTCGATCATGACGACCGCATCGTCATCATCGGACCGAACGGGCAGGGCAAAACAACGCTGGTGAAGTCGATCGCCGCGCGTCTGGCGCTGCTAAACGGCAAGCGTGTTGCGTCCAGCAAAGCGGTGATGGGCTATTTCAGCCAGGATCAGTTGGACGAATTGCGCGAAGGCGAGACGGTGCTTGAGCACGTCCGCGATCTCGAACCCGACTGGGCGCCGCCGAAGCTGCGCTCGCTCGCGGCGCGGATGGGCTTTGGCCAGGAGAAGATCGATACAAAGGTACAGAACCTCTCCGGCGGCGAGAAAGTACGCCTGCTGCTTGGCCTGATGGCGCATCAGAAGCCGCACGTTCTCATCCTCGACGAACCGACCTCGCACTTGGACATCGATAGCCGCGAAGCGTTGATCCACGCGATCAACGAGTATGAAGGCGCCGTGCTGCTGATCACGCACGATATCTATTTGGCCGAAGCCTGCGCCGATCGGCTCTGGCTCGTCTATCACGGCCGCGCGCGTCAATATGACGGCGATTTAGAAGACTATCGCAAGCTGGTTGCTGCGGCTGACCGGCCGAAAGACGATGGCCCGGCGAAGGTCGAAGAATTGGTCGCGCGCACCGAAGCGAAGCCGAAGCAATCGAAGTATACGCTGCAGCGTAAGCTTGAAGCCGCGGAGACGGAGATGGAGCAAGCGCAGGGAGCGCTGGCGCGCATCGATGCGGCGTTGGCCGATCCCGAACTCTTCACGCGTGATCAGAAGCGCGGTGAGAGCTTGCTGAAAGAGCGCGCGCACGCAGCGACGGCGCTGGCAAAAGCGGAAGCGGCCTGGCTCGAAGCGAATGAGGCTTTGGAGGGGACTTAATGGCGCTGAAAGGAAGCTGTCTCTGCAAGACGGTTCAGTATGAAGCGGACGCGCTGGCCTCACCCATCGGACATTGTCATTGCCACACCTGCCGCAAAGCCAGCGCGAGTGCTTACACCAGTACTGCCCGCGTCGCGCGGAGCGCGTTCCGAATCATCTCAGGTGAGGGCAAGGCTGACAGCCTACGAGTCGACGCCAGGCAAGCTGCGTCGCCCTTGCTCTGTGTGTGGGACGGAAGTGTTGGCTGAATGGGTTGACCAACCGCATGTCATCCTGCGTGTGGCGACGCTGGACGATAATCCCGGCGCCAGCCCCGTCGTGCACATTTGGACGTCGCATGACGCGCCATGGCTCATCGACATCGGCGATGTGCCGCGCTTACCGGAAGGCGTGAAGTGATTGCATCGCACGAAAGGGGCACAGTGTGCCACGCACACTGCGCCCCTTCACATGGTCTGCGACCTTAGCCGCGCGGCGGCGGCGCTTGTTGCGGTTGCTCGGGCGCGCCGGTGACGCTGTCGAGCTGCTCCATGTTTTCACCAACGGTTTGCGCAGCGGCTTGCGGGTCAATCAATTGATAGCCTGCCGGAATGCTGAAGAGATTAGCGTCTTGCGCGCCGCGTTGAAGTGACGTGGCTTCCCAGAGCACGGTTTGATTTTCGCGCACGCGCAACACGATGCCATCTTCCGTGATGCAGGCCGTGCGTTCGATTCCCGCGGAAGGCGCTTCACGCGGCGACCATTCGTGGCCCTGTTCACCGGCGACTTCGCATTCGCCCACGCTGCGCGCGTTGTCAGAGCCCAGTGCGGCCCACGCAGTTTCAAGCGGTTGCGGCGCGCTCGAGTCTTCGATTCGGACGGCCACACCAGTGACGGCGGGCGCTGCCGGCGCCGCGACCGGTGCGGCTGCGCCAGGTTGCGCAGGCGTGGTGGTGGTGGGTGACGCCGGCGTCGCAGCGGGCGCTGGCGCTCCGGGTTGTGCAATGGGCGCGACGGCGGAAGGCGCGGCGGCGGTTGGGTTGAGCACGTAGGCTGCGTTGGTGCTGTCGTCGTACACGATCGTCGCTGCGCCATAGT
>LNFM01011848.1_pt1 | contig 11693 bp, 9 predicted proteins | sample 596031 | NCBI WGS metagenome assembly LNFM01 (sample SAMN04254537, study PRJNA301005) | activated carbon metagenome | isolation source: dual media filters at the Ann Arbor, Michigan drinking water treatment plant | place: USA: Ann Arbor | reverse complement strand
CATCGGCCTTGAGGTCGGCGCCGATGACTACCTCGCAAAGCCCTTCTCACTTCGCGAAATGGTGGCCCGCGTCCGCGCCCTCAGCCGCCGGCTGAACGTCCTGGCGCTCCAGGGCACTCCACAACAGCCTGGGCAGAACGGGCTGCGGGAAGCCCAGGCCGGCGCAGCCGGGCCGGCCGAGGCGGAATCGCAGACCGGCATCAACGTGGCAGAACCCGCGGCCTGGCAGATTGCGGGCGTGGCATTGCAGCCCGGCCGCCTAAGGCTGGTCGCAGCCGATGGCAGCGAAACGCGGCTGACCGGCGCGGAGGCCGGCCTGCTGGCACTTCTGCTGAACGCGCCGGACCACATGGCGGACCGCGCCACGATTTCGGAGCGTGTGCTGGGACGCCGGCTAATGCCGGAGCAACGCGGCGTGGACCAACTCGCCTCCAACCTGCGGCACAAACTGCTTTTTGTTTCCGCCGGCCAGATGACCATCGTGGCACAGCGCGGCCGGGGCTATCGGTTCGTCTGGTGATGAATCCTTCCACCGGCCTGGCCGCAGACGCCCCGTTCCTTCCGCGCGGCTTGAGCATCCTGGTGGTGGATGACGAGAAGGCGATCGTGGATCTGCTGGTTCGCGCGCTGGCGCAACGCGGCTTCAGCGTCCGTGGCGTGCCGGATGCGTCCGCCGCCAAGGCCGCGATCACATCCGACCCGGAGATCGGCGTCCTGCTCTCAGATGTGCGCATGCCGGGCCAGACCGGCCTGGCACTGGCGGAGGAATTGCTGCACGATCGCGACGAGGCGCGCGCGCTGGAGATCGTGCTGCTGACGGGCGGGGCGACTGCCGATGTCGCGCTCGGCGCGCTGCGCGCCCGCACCTTCGACCTGGTGCAGAAGCCGCTGCGCCTGGCCGAGGTGGCCACCGTGGTGGAACGTGCACTGTCCAGCAGCCAGCAGCGCCGTGCCCGCGCGCAGCGCGATGCGGAGGTCGAGGGCCGCATCAACGCTGCCGAGGCGGAGCGTGCGCGGCTGGCAGACCGTCTCAGCGCCTCCACCGCCCGGCTTGATGATGTGCAGAGCGCATTGGCGGCGAGCCAACGCATGCGGAGCGATCTGCTGGCGGTCATCTCGCATGAGATGCGAACGCCACTGATCCCCATCCTCGGCTTCTCGGAGATCCTTGCTGGCGGCGCGTCGCTGCCAGCGCCGGAGGTTGGCGATTATGGCCGGCTGATCCATGCGGGTGCGCAGCGGTTGCTGACGCTGATCGAAAGCGCATTGGATATCGTCGCACTCGAACACGGCCGCGGATTGATGGCAGGATTGCCGGAGCCGGTACCGCGGCTGCTGGCACGCGTACTGGCTGCCCAGGCGATGCATGCGGAGGCGCGCAGTGTGCGGCTGGAATTGCTGCAGGGCGCACCGCCGAGCCTGGTGGGTGGCGATCTGCGCCTGCTGACGGCCGCGCTGGGGCATTTGCTGGACAATGCGATCAAGGCCGCCCCTGCCGGCAGCACGGTGCAGCTCGGCTGGTCGGTCACGCCGGATGGCGGGATCAGGATGCAGGTGCGCGACCATGGCGCCGGCCTGCCGCCGGGGCTTCTGGAACAGATCGGCACGCCGTTCCTGCAGGCGGATATGTCGCTGACCCGGGAATGGCCAGGCGCGGGCCTTGGTCTTGCCTTGGCCACGCGCGTGGCCGCAGCCCATGGCGGGATGCTGCGGCTGCGCCCGGCCGAAGGCGGCGGGACGGAAGCGGTACTGGAATTGCCGCCGGCCCCGGCACCAGGCTGAGGCGTGACGCCAGGCGTTACACGCCCGCGGTTTCGCCACGGCTGCGCAGGCTCACATAGCGCCGCGTCACCGTCTCCAGATTGTCATGGCACCATTGTGCCATGCGCTCCTCCTCCCGCAGCGAGAGGTCGAGCGGCGCATGCGCGGCGGCATGGCCGGCCAGTTCCGACAGGGTGATGAGGGACCGGTAGCTGGCGATCTCGAAATACTCGAAGGCATAGTTGGCCAGCGCGTTCTTCAGCACTTCATCCGGTGCCACGACATGCCCCGCGGCCACCATGTTGCCCATGAAGCCGGTCACCAGGTCCTTGATGGTGGAGTGCGATGTGCCAAGGGATTCCAGCAGATCATCCAGGCGGTCACGCTGCACTTCGCTTTCCTGGATATGGCGGCGCAGCTGGGCCTCCACCTCCGGGTAGTTTTCCAGTCGTTCGACCTGGCGCGACAGCAGCTGGATGGCCTGGGTCTCAAGCGCCCGGGCATTGACCAGCCCGGATACGTAGATTTCTCGGATATCTTCCTGCATGGCGCGCTCCGTCGATGGATGCCGCGGCCCCGATTGCGGTGGCCGTGCGGAGCGAACGCGCCATCCGCGCCACAGACCCCCGGCCGATGCATGACGAGATGGCGATTACGCAAGCCGTTGGGCTGCGCCACGAGGCTCGCTGCTGAAAGAAGGGAGCGCCCGAAGGCGGGGAATACGAGCGATTCCAAGGGAATGCCCCGTACGGGATTCGAACCCGTGTTACAGCCTTGAAAGGGCCGTGTCCTAGGCCTCTAGACGAACGGGACAGGCTGGGATGGCCGGCCGTATGGCGTCCGATCGCGTTTCGGTCAAGCCCCCTTCCCGCCTGGGCGGTTCATGCCAGCCCCATGCGGGTCCGCCGGGCGGCCCAGGCGGCCAGTCCGGGCAGGCCGGCCACGCCGAGCACCAGCGCGGCCGGCGCATGGGCCATCAGCCGGTCCGCCACCCCGGCCAGCCGCATGCCCGGCCGCACGGCCCGCGCCCAGGCGGCGTGATGCGCTGCCGCCGTTTCGCCCGCCGCCACCGCCGCCCCGGCGCGCTGGCCGGAAGCCAGCGCCATGGCGATGCCATCCCCGCAGAGGGAGGGCACGACGGAGGCCTGGTCCCCCACCCGGAACAGCCCCGCGGGGCCTGCGGCGTGGTGGATGTAGCCATAGGGTACGCCGGCCACCGCCAGCGGCCTGGCCCAGGCGGGCCGGGCGTGGCGCAGCAGGGTGGCGGCCAGGGTCGAGCCCTGCCGTACCATCTCCAGCAGCGCGGCCGGGTCGCGCGCGGCCGCTGCCGGGGCGGGCATGGCGAGCGCCAGGCAGAGATTGGCGCCGCCACCGGCGCGCGGCTGCAAGCCGGCATAGCCGCCGCGGAAGGCCAGCAGGGCGATCGCATCGCCCAGCTCCACCCCATCCAGCGCCAGCTTGAGGCCCAGCGCGCCGGCGGCCACCGGCCGCGCCAGGCCGCGCATCTCATGCTTGCCGGTCGCCAGCACCAGCCGAGACCCCTCCAGCACCGCGCCATCGGCCAGGCGCAGCCGCCAGCCAGCCGGGCTGGGCTCCGCCGCCACGGCCGCGGCGCCACAGCGCAGTTCCGCCCCCTCCGCCACGGCCCGTCGCAGCAGCGCGGCGTCCAGCGTCACCCGCGGCAGCGACCAGGCAGGAAAGGGCAGCACGAAATCGCCACGATGGCGGCCCGCGCCGAACCAGGCCCGGCGGATCGGCACGGCGCCCAGCGCCGGCAGGTCCAGCCCCAGCCCGGCCAGCAGCGCCGCGGCATCGGCGCCGAGGAATTCACCGCACACCTTCTCGGCGGGTTGCGCGGCACGCTCGACCAGGATCGGCGCCGCGCCGCTGCGTGCCAGCGCGATGGCGGCCGCGCTGCCCGCCGGGCCGCCGCCGAGAATCAGGGCCCGCATGGCCCCTCCACCGCCCAGCGGAAGGGCAGCACCCAGCGCGGCGTCGCCGCCACCCCGGCCGCGGCGATCAGCCGCGTCCAGTCGGCCCGGCGGAAGCCCCGCGCGATGGAGATGGGGCCATCGTGGCAGACCATCGGGTGCATCCGCAGCAGCCGCGTGCCGGCCCAGATGGCGGCCCAGGGAATGGGGTGGCGGTGCAGGTCCAGGATCAGCCAGCGCTGTGTCGCATGCGCCGGCAGCCAGCGCAGGAAGCGAACCAGCGTGGCATCGTCCAGATGATGCGCGAACAGACCGCAGACCACCAAATCGAAGCGGCGATCCGGCGGCAGGTCGAACAGATCCGCCGTGATCCAGCGCGCCGGCGTCGCCTGCCGCCGGGCATGGGTTTCCGCCCAGGGGCTGCGATCCAGCCCCCAGAGGTCCAGCTCCACGCCGTTCCGCCTCCCCCAGGCGGCCATCGCCCGCAGCGCATCGCCGCCGCCGGCGCCGACATCCAGCACGGAAAGCGGCTGGCCGGGCCGGGACGCCGCCGCCCGGCGCAGGAAACGCAGCAGGGGGGTGGTGGCGAAGGTCATGCGGTTGATGCGGGCCAGGTCCGCCAGGGCCGCGTCGAAATCGGCCTCGCTCTGGCCGGGGTCGTCCATGATCTCGGTGGCGGTGCTGCGCGGCATGGTCAGCCGATCTGGAAGCGCATGGCTTCGGCCGAAAGCCCGGGGCCGAAGGCCAGGGCGCAGCCGGGGCCGGGGCGCCCCGCCGCCAGCATCCGCGCCAGCACGAACAGCACGGTGGCGGAGGACATGTTGCCATGCGCATCGAGCACCGCCCGGCTGGTGTCCAGCGCATCGGCCCGCAGCTCCAGCCCATGCGCCACCGCATCCAGGATGGACCGCCCGCCCGGATGCACCGCCCAATGCGCCACATCCCCCACCCCGCGCCCGCCCAGCATCGCCGGGGCCAGGTCCGGCAGGGCATGGGCCAGGGTGAAGGGGACCATGCCGGACAGGGTCATGTCGAAGCCGGAATCGCCGATGCGCCAGGTGATCTGGTCCGCCGCCGCGGGGATGACGATGCTGTTGAATCCCTCCACCTCCAGCCCTTCGGGCTCGGCCGAGACCAGCGCGGCGGCGCAGCCATCGGCGAACAGCAGGAAGCAAAGGAGTTGTTCCAGCGCCGTGGTGTCCTGCAGATGCAGGGTGCACAGCTCCAGGCACACCACCAGCACCCGCGCCCTGGGCTCGCTCCGCACCATGTGCCAGGCCAGTTTCAGCGCGTTGATCGCGGCCTGGCAGCCCATGAAGCCGACATTCGTCCGCTCCACGTTCAAGGGCAGGCCGAAGCGGGCGATGATCTGGCGATCGAGGCCCGGGGCGACGAAGCCGGTGCAGGTGGCGATGACCAGATGGGTGATGCCGGGGCCTTCGCGTTCCAGGCTCAGTTCCAGCAGCGCCGCCTCGGCCAGGGGCGGTGCCTCGGCCTCCCACCGCGCCATGCGGGTGCGGGTGGTGGGGAAGGCGCCGCCCTGGCGGTAGAAGCCGCACAGCGTGCCGGAGCCTTCGGGCATTGATGGCTCCAGCACCGAATGGCGGGTGGTGATGGCGGCGCGTTCGGCCATCCGGGCAAAGGCCCGCGCATCGCGCCCCAGCGCCTGGGCGGCCGCGAAGGCCCTGAAGGCACCGTGGACCTGGTGCCGCGGCACGGCGGTGGCGATGCGGTTGACGAAGACTTTATTCATACGCCTTAGCTTGGGATGGCCCCCCGCACGTCATCAACCCGGGCGCATCACGCTGGCGTCACTCGGAAGGGTTGATCGGTCGTTATGTATCGGCGGGGACGAGCCATGCAGAAAAGCCGGGACAAAGTCGCGGTTTCTTCCGATAAGGGGTGTCCGCGCGGGTCCAGATGCCCATATGGCCCACTCGCCACCACGGCGGCGCGTCCCCCTTTCGAAGGCCTCTCCGCCTGCCGGCAACCCCGGCGGGGGCGGAGATGCGCCATCGGCGCGGGTCGGGGCGGTTGGTTTCGGTATTGATGTGGCCTTCGGCCGCCTCGTGCGGAACGAAGAGGAGCGGATCGACAGATGGACGGCATGTTCGCACGCAAGGCAACGGACCGCGACGAGATGGCTGGCGCAGGGGCCCTGCCCTATGACCACGCCGGCGCCACCGACATGCCCGGCATGGCGGAGCATGAATCCTTCGACGTCGAAATGGTGGCCGACCCGCTGCCGATGGACGAAATCGAGGATGCGGCCAACTCGTTGCTGGAGGAATTCGGCCTCGGCAACGCCGGCAATGATGACCGCGTGGCCCATGGCGATGACGAGGAAGGCACGCCGACCCTGGCGGCCGATGAGCCGCAGGAGGCCGGTGACGGCCAGCCGGCCGGGCGCAACATTTCCGCCGCCGCGGCCGCCGCGGCCAGCCGCTCCGACGATCCGGTCGCGCTGTTCCTGCGCGAGATGGGCGTGGCGGAGCCGCTGACGCGCGAAGCCGAGATTGCCATCGCCCAGCGGATCGAAGCCGGGCGGGACGCCATGCTGGCCGCCCTGTGCGAAAGCCCCACCACCTCCGCCGCGCTGATCCAGTGGCGGGACGCGATCGCGGCCGGGCGCATGCCGCTGCGCGACGTGATCGAGCTGGAGGCGACCGCCGCCGCCAACCTGCCGGAAGAAACCCTGCTGGAGCCGGCGCCGGAAGGCGAGGATGCCGCCGCGGAAGCGCCGCACGCGACCATCGACGCAAGGCTGAAGCCGGAAGCCCTGGCCGCCATCGATGCCGCGCTGGAAGGCCTGGCCACCCTGCGCGCCGCCGGCGCGACATCGACCAAGGGCGCCGCCGCCGGGGCCGCCAAGGCACGGGCCGAGGCGGTGACGTTGGTCACCGGCCTGCGCCTGCGCCCGGCCCGGATCGAGGATCTGATCGAGCGGCTGCGCGATGCCAACCGCGCGCTGATGATGCTGGATGGCCGCGCCCTGCGGCTGGCTGAAACCGCCCGCATCAGCCGCAGCGACTTCCTGAAGCTGTGGAATGGCGGCGCCGCCGGCGCTGCCTCCCGCCTCGAAGGCGCGGCCAAGCCCGCCGGCCTGCGTGACCTGAAGGCGGGGCTGGTCGAGGTGCGCGCCGAGCTGGCCCGCATCGAGGAAGCCTGCGGCCTGACCGCGCCGCAGCTGCGCCGCTTGCATGTGGAAGCCGCCAGCGCCGAGCGCGACATGCGCCGGGCGCGGGAGGAGCTGACGCGCGCCAATCTGCGCCTGGTGGTCTACATCGCCCGCAAGTACCGCAACCGCGGCCTGATGCTGGGCGACCTGATCCAGGAAGGCAGCCTGGGGCTGATGCGCGCGGTCGAGAAGTTCGACTGGCGCCGCGGCTTCAAATTCGCCACCTACGCCACCTGGTGGATCCGCCAATCCGTCACGCGCGCCATCGCCGACCAGTCCCGCACCATCCGCGTTCCGGTCCATATGACGGAGACGGTGGGCAAGGTGGTCCGCACCGGCCGCCGCCTGGCGCAGCAGACGGGGCGTGAGCCGACGCCGGAAGAACTCGCCAACCGCCTCGGCATGCCGCTGGAGAAGGTCCGCACCGTGCAGGGCCTGGCGAAGGAGCCGGTGAGCCTCGAAGCCCCGATCGGCGAGGAGGGCGATGCCCGCCTCGGCGACCTGATCGAGGACAAGGACGCCATCCTGCCCTTCGACGCCGCCGCCCGCGCCGGGCTGCGCGATGCAGCCGGCAAGGTGCTGGGCGACCTGACGCCGCGTGAGGAACGCATCCTGCGGATGCGCTTCGGCATCGGCATGAACAGCGAGCACACGCTGGAAGAAGTCGGCCGCACCTTCGGCGTGACCCGTGAGCGCATCCGCCAGATCGAGGCGAAGGCCCTCGGCAAGCTGCGCCAATCCTCCCAGGGCCGCGCCCTCCGCAGCTTCCTGGAAGCCTGACCTAAAGCCCTCCCCCCCACTTGGGGGGGGTCGCGGCACTGCCGCGACGCCAAGGGCTGGTTGGGTGGGGGGTCTTGCGCCACGCCCGAAATTCAAGGAGCCACCCCCATGGCCCCCACCATTCCCTTCGACAATTCCTACGCCCGCCTGCCGGACCGCTTCTTCGCGAAGCAGCCGGCAACCCCCGTCGCCGCGCCGCGGCTGATCCACCTGAACACCGCGCTGGCCGCGCAGCTCGGCATCGACCCCGCCGCACTCACTGCCGAGATCCTGGCCGGGAACACCGTGCCGGACGGCGCGGAGCCGCTGGCGCAGGCCTATGCCGGCCACCAGTTCGGCCATTTCACCCCCCGCCTCGGCGATGGCCGCGCGATCCTGCTGGGGGAGGTGGTGGACCGGGACGGGCAGCGCCGGGACATCCAGCTCAAGGGCTCCGGCCCCACCCCCTTCTCCCGCCACGCCGATGGGCGCGCCGCCCTCGGCCCGGTGCTGCGCGAATACATCGTCAGCGAGGCGATGGCCGCCTTCGGCGTACCCACCACCCGGTCCCTGGCCGTGGTCGCGACCGGGGAGGAGGTGTTCCGCGAAACCCCCCTGCCCGGCGGCGTGCTGACCCGCGTGGCCGCCAGCCATATCCGCGTCGGCACCTTCCAGTATTTTGCCGCCCGCGGCGATGCCGAGGCGGTGCAGGTCCTGCTGGACTACGCGATCGCCCGGCACGACCCGGCCGCGGCCCAGGCCGAACGCCCGGCGCTCGCCTTCTTCCAGGGCGTGGTGGCCCGGCAGGCGACGCTGGTCGCAAGCTGGCTGGGGCTTGGCTTCATCCATGGCGTGATGAACACGGACAACATGACGATCAGCGGGGAGACCATCGACTACGGCCCCTGCGCCTTCATGGAGGCCTATGACCCCGGCGCCGTGTTCAGCTCCATCGACCATGCCGGCCGCTACGCCTACGCCAACCAGCCGCGCATCGCGCAATGGAACCTAGCCCGGCTGGCGGAGACGCTGCTGCCGCTGCTGGCGGAGTCCGAGGATGCGCAGATCGAGGTGGCGCAGCAGGCCCTGTCCGGCTTCGCGCCGATCTTCCAGGCCGCCTGGCTGAAGGTCTTCCGGACCAAGCTCGGCCTGGCGGGCGCGGAGGAGGAGGACGCCGCGCTGATCCAGGACCTGCTGTCCCGCATGGCGGCGAACCAGGCGGATTTCACCCTGACCTTCCGCGCCCTCGCCACCGCTGCGGATGCGCGCAGCCTGTTCGCCAACCCCACCGCCTTCGAGGACTGGGCGGTGGCCTGGCAGGCCCGCCGGGCCAGGGCCGGGCTGGAGGATGCGGCGATGCGCGCGGCCAACCCCGCCTTCATCCCGCGCAACCACCTGGTGGAGGAGGCGATTGCCGCCGCCGTGGCACGGGATGATTTCGAACCCTTCGCGACATTGGTCGAGACCCTGTCCCGCCCCTTCGAGGACCAGCCGGACCGGGCGCGCCTCGCCCTGCCCGCCCGGCCGGAGGAACGGGTGCTGGCCACGTTCTGCGGCACCTGAGTCGGAAGCGGTCCGGCCAGCGCCGGGCAGCCCGGCCCTGCGGCTGCCTGAGCCCGTCTCAGGATGCGGCGCGGGCGCCCGGGCGCAGCGCCAGCGCCAGCCCGGCCGCCAGGACCAGTACGAACAGCAGGCCGCCCGGCACCCACATCAGAAGCCCGCCAAGCTGCTGGTCCTCCAGCGGCGTAAAGCCCCAGGGCAGCGTCACATCCGGCGCATGCGGCGAGTAGATCGGCCGCGGCGCGAAGGTCAGCAGCGCGCCGAGCACGCCCATCTGGATAGCGGTGGCCAGCGCCGCCACCGTCGCCGCCAGCGGCCGCGCCGGGCCCAGCCGCAGCAGCGCCGCCCAGAACCAGGTGGCGCTGACCGCCAGCGAGACATGCATCATCCAATAGGCCACGCCATCCGCCGCGAAGGTGGCGAGATACGGCCCCGGGAGATGCCAGAGCCACAGCAGAACCGCGAAGCAGGCCGCCGGCGCCGCGGTGCCCGCCCAGCGCACCAGGCGCAGCCGCATGAAGGTCACGGCCAGTAGCGGCGCCGCCCCCAGCACCACGACCAAGTGCTGCGTGACACGAACACTGAACAGCGCCACGGACAGGCTGCAAAGCGGCGAGACCAGCGCCAGGGCCAGCATCGCCCAACCCGCCACGGGCCACGCCACGCGCCGGCCGTCCCGCCGGGCCAGCATCAGGGTGGCGGCAGCGCCCAGCAGCAGCACGCCGATCAGCACGGGGTGGGTGTTCCAGGCGGCGCCGCCCGGCAAGGGGGGCGGTCCGCAGAACGGGATCGGGTTCATCGGCCTGGCCCTCGCGCGCAGTTGGATGCAGCGGCAACGAGGGCGCGAGGCTTCGGTTTCAGGCGCCGCGACGGCTATTGGCGGCGCGGGAGCTCCGGCGCCACGACGGCCTGATCCGCCCGGGCTGCGGCGCGGAATTGTTCCAGCAGGATACGGCGTTTGGACAGCGGCAGCCCCCGCCAGATGGCAACCAGTTCCGCCACCTCGGCCATCGCGGCCTGATCGGCGCTGAATCTTCCCGGCTGGTCCCGCTTTGCGCCCATCATGGCCTCCTCGGCTCCTGCACGGCCGGGCATCGATGAGTCAGATCCGGACGACGGTCTGTATTAAAATTCATCTGAAGCGACGTCCAGGTAAAATTTGCCCGAATGCGAACAAGATTCCGGCTAATTTAAAGATCTTACGGTGGATATAATCCATTATTTTTATGCTGACGCATCTACGTATCTGGTCACATCCAAGTATCTCGTAATTTTTATTCTGACCAAGATATTTGATCTCAAACTGCCTGCCGGGACCCGTCGCAGCCCCGCGCGCCAAAGCGGTGCGCCCATCTACAACGGCGCCGCAGTTCAGGTCGCCGCACCATCCATGCAGCATATACCTTCCCGGACAGGGAATGCCTGGGGACAGCAAAGCCGCCTGCACGGGCGACGGTCGGCGCTGCCAATGGCCGTCATTCATGCATTATTCAGATTTTCCCGCGACTACTTGCAAACCACTTCCTGCCGCGCAGGGTCCAATTTGCGAATTGCTCGCAGTCTGGTCGTCGCGGTCTGGCGGAAACGTAGCAGCAACCGGGCGCAACGACAGACATGGTCCCAGCGGCGCCAGCAGACGAACGGCTCAGCATTCTCGTCGTTGATGACGAAGTGGTGGTGGCGCGGCATCTGGTAGATGGGCTGACCCTGCTTGGCTGCCGGGTCCAGGGCGCCCATTCGGCCGCGGAAGCCCTCGCCCTGCTCGCCGCGGACCCGCGCATTGCGGTGGTGATGACGGATATCCGCATGCCTGGCCTGGATGGCCTCAGCCTGGCCCAGCGCATCATGCAGGAACGCTGCGACGAACATGCGGTGGAGGTCGTGGTGATGACCGGCCATGCCACCATGGAAGATGCGGCCACGGCCGTGCGTTCCCGCGTCTCCGACTTCCTGCGCAAGCCCTTCCGCCTGGCTGAGGCCCAGCAAGCCCTGACCGTCGCGCTGGAGCGGGCCCGGTCGCGCCGGCGCGATGCGCGCCGGCGCGATGCGCGCCAGCGCAAGGCGCAGGCCGCGCGGCTGGAGGCCATGGAGCGCCAGCGCAGCGAATTGGTCGATGATATGGCGGAATCCTCCCGCCGCCTGGCCGATCTTCCCGGCCCGCCGGACGTGTCCCGCAAGCTGGAACGGGACATGCACGCCATTTCCCACGCCCTGCGCACGCCGCTGATCGCCATCTCCGGCGGCGCCGACCTGCTCGGCACGCCCCGCATGGCCGATGGCGCGGATGAGTATCTCTCCCTCCTCCGCGATGGAGTCCGCCAGGCGCGCGAAGCGGTGGAGCTGGTGGAGGAGTTGCATCAGGTGGAGCGGGCCACGCCGCCGGCCGCCACCACCGCCGTTCCTTTGCAGGACCTCGTGGCGCGGATAGTCCGGCGGCTGCAACCTGATGCGGCCGGGCGCGGGATATGCCTGGCGGCCTCCCCCTCCCCCTCCCCCTCCCCCTC
>LNFM01011846.1_pt1 | contig 11694 bp, 11 predicted proteins | sample 596031 | NCBI WGS metagenome assembly LNFM01 (sample SAMN04254537, study PRJNA301005) | activated carbon metagenome | isolation source: dual media filters at the Ann Arbor, Michigan drinking water treatment plant | place: USA: Ann Arbor | reverse complement strand
TATGTTTGGTGCCCAGATGTTTCGCCACGGCCGCGGCATGCACGGATTCATCGAAGCCAAAATCCGGAAACCCGATCGAAAAAGTCCGCACCGGTCCGCGGCCTGCGGCCACCATGAGCGCTGAAATGGCTGATGAATCGATGCCACCCGAAAGAAAGGCCCCGAGCGGCACATCCGAGATCATCTGACGCGAGACCGCATCTGCCAAAAGATCGTGCAGTCGCGCTTCGGCCTCTGTATCCGACAGATCGAGTTGATGGGCCACGCCGTTGGCCGCGACCTCGACCAGCGACCAATACCGGCGCTGCCTCCTGTTGCCTTGAGCATCGAACGAGACAACCTCACCCGGCATCAATTTGGCGACGCCGCGCAGAATGGACCACGGCGCCGGCACATAGCCGAAGCGCAGGAAACTGGCGACCGACGACGGGTCAATGTCGAAACGCCCCCGCTCCGCCGCGAAGAAACTCTTGAGTTCGGAGGCGAAGCGGACGGCGCCGCTCTGCGCGCTGTAAAAGAGCGACTTGATCCCCATGCGGTCGCGGATGAGATGCAATTCGCGACTCGTGCGATCCCACAGCGCGATGGCGAACATGCCGTTCATGTCGGCGAGCGTGCGATCAATGCCGCGGCGGGCGACCGATTCCAGGATGACCTCGGTATCCGACGTGCCGCGCCAGGCGACGCCGGCGAGTTCCGGCGAGCGTCTGATGTCCTCGACGTTATAGACCTCGCCATTATAGCAAATAACAAAACGTCCGTCCGACGAGTGCATCGGTTGGGCGCCCGCCTCGGACAGATCGAGAATGGACAGGCGACGATGCGCAAAAGCAAGGCCGACCGCGGCATCAACCCAGATACCGCTCGCGTCAGGACCACGATGGGCAATCGCATCGCCCATGGCCTGCGCGCGGCGAGCAAGCTCATCACCCTGCCCTCCAAGCCGAGCATCCAGAAGTCCAGCAATACCGCACATTAGGTTACAGTTCGCGTAACAGAGGCAATTGCCAGTCGCGTACGGCGATCACGGGCGCGTCAAGCGGCCAGCGGACCGCGATATCCGGATCGTCGAAGCGCACACCATGCGAGGCTTCCGCGACATAGGCGGGGGTGATCTCGTAAAAGATTTCACTGTTATCGGCGAGCGTCTGGAAACCATGCGCACAACCACGCGGGATGTAAAGAATTACGCTCTCGTCAGGACTCAACTTCTCGCCGTGCCAGCGACCGAAACTCGGCGAATCCTTTCGCAAATCGACCAGCACGTCGAAAACGGTACCGCGCGTGCAGCGCACAGTCTTGACCTCGCTATACGGGTCCGCTTGAAAATGAAGCCCCCGCAGCGTGCCCTTCACGGCATTAAAGGACGTGCTTCGCTGGACGAATTCCGTTTCAAGCCCGTGTGCTGCAAACGTGTCCTTGCAAAAGGTCCGCGCAAAGAAACCACGCTCGTCCCGCCGCTGCACCGGACGAATTCGATAGGCCCCCGTGATCGGCAGGGGTTCGATCATGAGAGACGTTCCGACAGAAGACATTTAGCCAACGCTCCCACGCAGGTGAACCCGACACATTCTCACTATCTGCATCACGATCGCACGGCCATTTCGGCTTTTGCCGTAACCATATCGTTCAAGCACGTCTCGAACGACTTCGGTTCAAAGCCAAATTCCTGGCGAATGGCACCGACTTCCAATATTGGATAGTTAACCTTTGGTGCATCGGACAAAAAAGACGTTTTGATTCCACGCTCATTCAAAAGGCGGGCAATCATTGCGTTGGAGACATTTTTCCCGCTTGCCAAATTGTAAAGACGCCGCTCACCGCGCAAGGCGATGGCGACAATCATGTCGCAGACATCCTGCACACTGACAAAGTCACGCTCGGACGCTTTGTCCGTTCTGAACGTGACTTCACCACGCGTAACACCTTCGGCAATGACCGAATTGAGAAAGTTCTCAGAAGAATCCCCCGCGCCGATAACATTTGACAACCGAACGACGCGCGCCCGCGGGCTGGAATGGGATAGAATGAGCGACTCGCCCATCAATTTCGAGATATTGTAAAGATGATCACTGTTGAGCGGTGACACTGAAATAGGCACGTTCTCGGAGGAAGATAGCGCACCGATATAGATACGCGCTGACGATAGATAGAGTATACTCTGGAAACAATAGTCTCGCAAAATGCGGGACAGAGCACCGATATGAGCTTCAACCACCTCGGACATACGAATTCGAAAATCTGCGGTAAGGCCAATCGCATATATTGCGTGACCCAGATCAGCGCCCGGAGTCGGCCATTGCGATCGGCCAATCGCGTCCACCGCGATTCCTTCGGCCTGCAACCGGCGCACCAGATTTGACCCGATGAAGCCGTTCGCTCCGAACACGGTAAAGCGGTTCAGGGCTTTTGTCGGCATCCGAAAACTCTCAATGGATTGCCACCACAGATCGAATAGGGCTCCACCCGACCTCGTACGACGGAACCGGCAGCAATGACGGCCCCCTCGCCTATCACAGCTCCGTCAAGAACAACCGTATTGGCGCCTATCCAGACGTCGTTACCGATGAGTATGCCACCACGGCTCGCCTTGAATCCCTGCAACCTAATGAGTTGAGCCGAATCGAAAAATTCATGGTTAGATGCGGCGAACGTACAGTTGGCCGCAACCAAAACATTGTCGCCAATGTTGATCCCGTTTCCCGTGTACAGAACACATCCAGAGTTGAGATAGACGTGACGACCGATGATAAGGTCACCATCTCCACCCGAAGGCTTGATTTTAACGAACGCATCGATCATCGCATTGGCACCGATCACGATGCGCGTTCCGCGAACTGATTCTTCAATGTCAGCCAGAGAAGAAATGCGTGCCGTCGGATCTATCTCGATCATAGCCTCGCCTGACGAACTGAGAACAACCTGAGCAGTCTGCGTGTGAGCCAATCGGCAAAATCTCGCGCCTCACGGACGATCACAATGAGGAAGGCTGCAGTGGCATAGTGCGGTGGCAGACTTCGGAACGCGGTCACAAACATCGCCTTCAACAGCCGCAGCACGCTTATTACCTTCGGCGACGCCTGCAATATATCATGGTAGCTGGCTCGATGTTCATCTGTTTTCAGAATCTCAAAGTAAACGAAATTCGCGCCAGGCACGAACTTGAAGGTCCCGATAGCAGCGACCGTAACCAATAGCACCAAATCCGGCCACCATGGCGTATACGCCCAATGAACACGTTTGAGCACTGAACTGCGCCACAAACCGTACATCTGATAGCACTGCTGGAAGCCCTGTTTCGTCATTCGAGCCAGCGGAGACATATCCGCATTGTCGAAGTCATACGGCTTTATCGTTTCTACGCCTTCAGCCGAGGTCTTAATGCTCAAAGTACCGAAGGCAAGAACGACATCCGGATCCGAAAACGCGGTTAAAAGCATCGACACGAAATTCGGCGAACGCGTATCATCATGCGCAGCCCAGCAAAAGAAATCACCTCTCGATTCAGCCAAAACGTAGCAGAAATTGTCGAACGCGGGCAGTATCCGCTCGTGCCGCATATAACGGATACGAGTATCGTTTGCCTGAAACTCTTTCACAATATCTGCTGTTTCATCCGTCGAAGCATTGTCGGAAACAATAATTTCGAGATTCGAATAATCCTGCGCAACAACAGATGCCAGCGCTTCGCGGAGCAATACGCCGCCGTTACGCACGGGCATACCTATTGAGACGAGAGGATTATTACGGAACAAGACTTCGAACGACATACTCAGTAGCAGTATATTTCGGACGATCCAGATGTCAGGTTCGTCTTCCGATGAAATAGAAGCCGTTCGCGTTCATAAATCCCTGCTTGACCACATATCTGTCATATGCGGCAACGAACTTCGCAAGCCTTTCTATTTCCGCCTTGCTTCCCCGGATTCCGCCGAGCAAACGATAGATAAAGGAATGCCCCGGACGCATTTCAAGTTCGTTAAAGTGTGCGCGGAGCGCCGACAACACTTCAGCACCTGTCGAACTATTATCGTTTGGAGATTGACCTGCCTCGTTACTGTCTCGCTCGTTGACATACTCAGAATGGATCTCGGAAATCGCGACAGCCAAATCACTTTCGTCTTGAATATTTTGGAGAGACGCATCGCCTTCAAACCAATGACCTGTCTGGGCCAAGAGACCACGTATTAGAACCACCTGCGCCGCATCGGATAGCTTCCACTGGTCGTGACAAGGCTCATAGCAAAGGATGATACCGCTTGGCTTCAACCGCTCTTTGGCTGAATGCATGACTTCATCGAGATTATCCATATGATGAAGTGATCCGCCAAACATGATCACGTCGAACTCGCCCGAGACATCCTGCATGGAACATGTTCGGTAGGACAGCGATCCGAACTTTTCAACGTATGGATTCGTCGACAGCACGGCTTTGGCTTGCTCAATACAGGCCGATGAAATGTCTACCGCCGTGACATGGAAACCTTCTCTCGCCAATTCAAGAGACATGTATCCCGCTCCGCAACCGACATCCAGGATCGCGGCGTTGGGGGCCGCATGACGCCCCAAAAGCTCCATGAATGTCGAATGCATGCGGCCGAGATAAAGATCGATAAACAGCGGATCGCGCCAGAAGCTCTTGTAAAAATAGTCGCAGAATACTGCCCTTCGTAGGTCCGGGATGAAACCGGCGTTGACCCGCTCGGTTATTCGCGCGTCGAATGCCGCCGCTTCATCTTTAAGATGTTGGTCCATTTCAAGTTGCTGATCCATGTTGCGTCCTTAGGACTCTCCCAAGCCCCGCATGGCCGTCCAATGAAGATCGCGATCCAGCGCTCCAGTTTCGATCTGGCGCTGCAGTTCATTCAACCGAATGTAGGATGACTGGCGGAATTCCAAACCGTTCAAAGACATCGACCCGACATTATCGGCCAGATCCTTGACCGCGTCTGTCAACGAAACACGAACCAGATTCTCGGGCGCGACCTTTCCAAGCAGTCCAAAATCAACCCGATACGACCGGCGGTCTGCCGCCGCAGCGTGATTGATGGACACTTCGGTGCCGGGAATTATCTCCGCGACCGCTTGCGCGAGATCCCGGACCTGAAAATTCCAATCATCGCGCCCGACATTGACTATGAGTAAATGGCCGCCCTCCTTGACGTCGCGAGAGCCGGCCCATTGAAGCGCACGTGCCATATCATCGACATGAATAAGAGGACGCCAGGGCGAACCATCACTCAGAACGACGATTTTCCCGGTCGTGACAGCAGAAGCGACAAAATCATTAAGCACGAGGTCGAGACGAAGCCGTGGGCTCCATCCACAGGCTGTTGCAAAGCGTAGGCTGCTGACCAGAAAATCCGGGGACGCGATCTCACTCAGGTGCTCCTCGACAAAAAGCTTGGAGCGAGCATAAGCCGTTAGTGGCTCGGTCTTCGCACCTTCGGTCCTCGCCTCGTCACTGCCCGCGCCATAGATGCTGCAACTTGAGGCAAAGACAAAACGACTGACGCCGGCGGCTTTGGCCGCGACCGCAAGCGCCGCTGTCGCTTCGCTGTTGATACTCCAGGTTGGCCGCTCAAAAGCATTGCCCATCGGATCGTTAGAGATCGCGGCCAGATGAATGACTGTGTCAAATCCCCTGAGATCGTCGATTCCGACAGAACGTATATCCTTGAATATCTGCTTGCTCAGAAGAGATTCGGGCAAAAATTTTGAATTGGTCAAGCAGTGGCCAAAATAGCCTGTATCGATGCCAACGATCCTCGCATCGGGATGCGAACGCACCAGCTCCGCAATGACACCGGGGCCGACGTACCCCATGTTTCCAGTGACGAGAAACTTGCGCATTAGTTCACCAAATCTGCTTTTGTGAAGACATCTTTAAACGATGCGGACCGACGGAACAGGGATAATGACCTTGCCCCCGCCGGAAAGATATGCCTTCTGCTGCGCTAGAATCTCGTCGGCAAAGTTCCAGGAAAGCAACAACAGATAGTCTGGCCGTGCCTCAAGCAAGACCTCAGGAGGTAGTATCTTCAGATGCGTCCCAGGCGTGTATCGCCCTTGTTTGACTGTCGATCGGTCCACGACGAATTCGAGCTCATTTTGACCGATACCGAAGGTATTGAGCAGGGTCGCTCCCTTTGCCGAGGCGCCATATGCAGCGATCGTTTTACCTTCCATCTTGAGCTTTTTCAGCGTCTGCGTGAGATCTGCCTTTAATTGAACGATCCGCTGCGCGAAATCGGAATAATACGCAAACTTCGTCAAGCCCCTACTAGTCTCTTCTGCAAGCAGCTCGGTTACGCGGGCATGCACTGCGGCACCTCGGTGACTAACGAAGTACCGCATGGTACCGCCATGAATAGGAATGTGCTCGACGTCTGACACAACCAATCCATGCCGCTCAAGCGCTCGCCCAATGGAGGTCAGCGAAAAATAGCAAAGATGCTCATGGTAGATCGTGTCGAACTCCATGTTATCAATGAGATCTCCGATATACGGAGCTTCGAGTGACGCAACGCCGTCCGGCTTGAGCAAGATCGAGATCCCAGCGAGGAAACCGCTCAGATCCGCCACGTGGCCGACAACGTTGTTGGCGTGGAAGACGTCGACCATAATGCCCTCGTCAACCATTCGCGCCGCTTCTTCACGCCCAAAAAAAACGCACCGCGTCGGAACACCCATTGCGTTTGCGTGAGCCGCAATATTCTTCGCCGGCTCGATGCCAAGAACAGGAATGCCCCGAGCCTGATAGTGTTTGAGCAGGTAACCGTCATTCGAGGCCGCCTCGGCAACAAGCGACGTCGCCGTCAGGCCACGTTCGTCTGCCAGCCGGTCGGCAATCGATTTGGCGTTGCTGACGACCGTATCGGAGAACGACGAAAAATAGACGTAGTCGGAAAACAGCAGCTCGGGCGGCACCGTTTCCGAAATCTGAACTAGGGCGCAATCCTCGCAGAATAACACATCGAGCGGAAAGCAAGGTTCCGGCTTCGCCAGAGCGCTTTCGTCAAGAAGTCCGTTTGCAAGAGGCATGCTGCCCAGATCGACAACGCGCTTCAGGTTCTCACTATTGCACGAACGGCAATGACCACTCATTTCCAAATGACCTTGCGATGACAAAATATTTAGATTGCACGGGAAAGCTGATTTGCATCAGCTTTCAGACCCAGCTACTGGCGTAACGAAAGTGCTGCTTTTTTTCACAACCGCTCTCAACTCCACACCTTCCACGGCGCGCGTCCGGACGCCCACATCTGCTCTAGCTGGGTTTTGTCGCGCAATGTGTCCATTGCGTGCCAGAAGCCCTGATGGCGATAGGCCGCAAGTTCGCCGTCGTGCGCAAGTCCCTCGAGCGGCTCTTTCTCCCAATAGGTATCGTCTCCCGCGATGCGATCGAGCACGGACGGATTGAGGACGAAGAAGCCGCCGTTGATATAGGCGTTGTCGCCCGGCGGTTTCTCCTGAAAATTCTGCACGAAGTCACCGTTCATCTCGATGGCACCATATCGTCCCGGCGGTACGATCGCCGTCAGCGTTGCTTGCTTGCCGTGCTTGCGATGAAACGCAGTAAGCGCCTTCAGATCGACGTCAGAGACGCCGTCACCATATGTCATGCAGAACGGCTCCGACGGCGGCAAATAATTCTTCACGCGCTTTAGCCGCCCCCCAGTCATCGACTGCTCGCCGGTATCGACCAGCGTAACCTTCCATCTGTCGACCTGACTTTGGTGATAGGTCAGCGCGTTGGTCGCAGTATCGATGGTGACGTCAGACTGATGCAGAAAGTAGTTGGTAAAATACTCCTTCACCATGTACCCCCTGTATCCAAGACACACCACGAACTCATCGATACCGTGATGGGCGTAGATCTTCATGATGTGCCAGAGGATCGGCCGTCCGCCGATCTCGATCATCGGCTTCGGGCGCAGATGACTCTCTTCGGAGATGCGGGTGCCCAATCCACCCGCGAGGATGACGCATTTCACTGTCGGAAACCTTTCACGTCAGCGCAATCGATAGCTACGCAATGCGCCTGAGATAGGCGCTCGGCCAGTAAGTCACGCGGTCCTGTGCCACACCTTCGTTGAACGGCCAGATCGGTTCCTCAATGACGAAATTCTTGTTCGCGGCGGCGAATTCGATGGCCGCTTGCTTTGGATTGTCTTCCCGCCACTCAGGCTTCGTGCGCGGACCACCTGCAACTTGCTCCATTACACCGTCGGTCGCGACGATCCACGAGCCGACGGTCACAAGCGATCCATAGAGGCGAAGTTCCTCCAGCACGTGAGCTTTGGTATGCAGACTATCAAGAATGACCAGCACCTTCTCACCGAGTTTGATCTGCGCCTTCACCTGAGCAAATGTCTCCGGCGCAATGGCATTGCCTTCAACAAGGGTAATCAACGGTGCCAGCGGATGCGCCTCGATCGCATTGCGATTATGGGGGCGGATTTCAATATCCACGCCGATCACACGCCCCTTTTCCATCGCTTTAAAGAGGCTCGCATAGAAAACGAGCGAACCACCATGCGCAACGCCCGTCTCGACGATCACATCAGGCTTGATCTCCCAGATCAGCTCCTGAATGCGCAGCACGTCGTCAGGCAGCTGAATCAGCGGACGGCCAAACCAGGTAAAACTATATACATATTTCGCATCCCAACCCGCGCGTATCCAGGCACTGGCACAGGCAGCAAAACCTTCGCGGCTGGCAAGCGAATAGCGTTTCTCACCTGATTTGTCGGCGACGATCACTTCGCCTACCTGCTCGTCGATCGTGGTTCTCATACATGCACCGATGGGGTTTGCGATTTCCGATTTATCCAGGGCAGATCAGGTTTGACCTTATACTTTTGCAACATCCGCAGCATTCGTGATGTTTCGACACGATCCATCACTCAAAGATTGCGCGATCGCAATCAATCGTTCCGCGAAGACGTCGGCGGATTCCGGCCTCGGATAGGCTGGCACCAGACCTTCAAGATATGACAGCAGGAACTTGCGTATCAGATCAGCCCTGTCCGTCCGCGCTTCATACTCGCGGCCGATCAGAAGACGGCGGAACAGCGCCGGCAGCGCATCGAAGGATTTCACGCGATAGAGCACATCGGCGTGGTCATAGAACCAGTCGCCAAACATGATCACCGGCCGGTCGAGCGCCATGCTCTCGACCGCGATCGTGCCGGTGATGGCGACGACCGCATCGCATCGCGCCGCGATCTCTCGTGATGGCCGATCACAGAACACCACATTGTGAAAATGACTGATGTGACGATATTGCCATTCCGGTCTCGCGCCGCGGCCGGCCGGATGTTCCTTGACGACCAGTGTCCAGCCGAGCGGCAGCGATTTCGCGATCGCCTCGACCAGGCCAAGCTGGTTCGCGTAGAAAATGCCGCCAACCAGTGTCGACGCCTCCGGCTGGAAATGCAGCGGATAGAACACGCTACGCGACGGCACATCGGTGGTTGCGGTTCCCAGCCATTTACGGGCGGCTCGCTTGCGCCAGACGCGCAGGATATTGGCTTTCAGCTTCTTCGCAGGATCGACCTTGAAGAACTCGATTTCGGCGCGGCGCCGCCGGTTCGTTCGCAGATAGAACCACAAGCGACGGATATTCGGCGACAGGGCCGAGCGGCCGAAGCTGGTCCCCGATACCTGTTGATATGACTTGTTGCCGTCGAAGGTCAGGATTGTCTCACGGAACGCATCGGCGCGCACAATCTCCATTGGCGTCAACGTGCGCCGGCACAGGTCATGATAGGCAGCGCGCATCGCGGGACTATGAAGGAACTCGTCTTCGGTGATGAAGCCTGACGGGGTACCGCCTTCGCTCAGCCAGGCCGGAGAAATAGCTTGCACCGGTTGCTTCATGCCGGCTGCAATCTTGTACAGCACATAGGTCATCAAGGTATCGGGCGTCTGCGCGATGACCAAGTCGAACCGATCCTTCAGGACGCATTCAAAGAAGCGAATGAAGTCGACCAGCAGCCGCTCCACATAGCTGCGAGGCTCGCTCCGTTCGCCCGCGCCACCGAGTAGCAGCGATGAATCGACAAAGGAGCGCTCGCTCGCAATTATTGCAGACCAGTTGGCGTCATAGTCGGTAGCAACCCGCTCCACTTCCGATTTCAGGTCGAAGTTGTCCGCGTCGCGAAAATCCTCGAAACTTACAATCCGCAGAGGAAAGTCTGCGAGTTGGCGCGCGAGATCCGCATCCGCCTTGGTCAGAACAGCTAGCACGGCATTGCTGCTTTTGGTTCGCTCAAAGATAGCTTTGAGAAAAGCCACCTTGAGGCGCACGACCAGTTCGCCACCCTGATTGGCGACGGCAAGATATCGAAGCGAAGACAATATCACGGCAGCTTCTTCTTCGTCACCGAGTGAAGGTTGAGCTCGGCGAGCTTGGCCGCGATGCGCTGGCCCGCATCGCCTCGACCGAAGATCGCCGCGCCGGGATAGCGCCCGTGTCGTAGCTGGCCGGTCACCTTTTCCGCGATGTCGGCGCGGTCGTACTTTGCCAAGGTGATGTTCGGCCCATGCTCGCGCCCTTCCTGGCGGTCGCCGACCAGAACGGCCGGCACGCCGAGGAACGAACCTTCGCGAATGAAGGACGAGGAATTGCCGACGCAGCACACGGCATTGTTCAGAACTCGTGCGTAATCCTCGGGCGAAAAATTCTTGTAGTAGTAGATAGGCTCCGCCATGTGGAATTCGCGGAAATGGCGAATTCCCTTTGACACGTCATCGCTGCCGGCGTCGATATTCGGCCACAGCACGACTTTCTGCAGATCCTTTTGTTGCCTCAGCGCCTCCAGCGTCTCCGTGATCTGCGCCATCCCCTGGCCATAGCTCGTCGTCACGGGGTGCTGCACGACCAGCGCGTAAGGCTTGGTCCAGTCGATCGGATTGCCGACTCCAAGATACGGCCCCATGATCTCATTGGAGATGCTGAGGTCGTCGTGGCAGAGCACGTCGATCGATGGACAGCCGAAATTGAAAACGTAGTCCGGCTCCTCGCCGAGCGAGATCACGCGCTGGCGCGACTCCTCCGACGATGGAAAGTGAATGTCGGCGAGCTTGGTGATCGCATGCCTCACGCGATCGTCGATGTTGCCCGACACCTCGCCGCCCTGCAGATGTACGAGCTTGATGTTCAGATAGGTCGCGGCGATGGCCGTCGCCATGGTTTCGAAACGATCGGCCACGGTGACCACATAATCCGGCTCGAGGTCCTGGAAGGCCGTCGACAATTCGACGATCCCCAAACCCGTCGACTTCGCCTGCGTCGTCAGCGTTTCGCCCTCAATCACGTAGAAGATGGATCGGAGCGGCTTGAATCCATCCTTGCGGATGACGTCGATCGCCGGTCCGAAACGCTCCAGAAGCGTCGACGCTCCGACCACAAGCTGCAATTCGAGGTCGGGATGCGCTTGTATGGCCTTGAGCAGATACTTGACCCGGCCGTAATTCGCCCGGCTCGCAACAACAACGCAGACTTTTTTCATTTCAGATCTTCGTCACTGAGAAAGTCCCACTTGGCCTTGGCGCGGACCAGAGCGCGACCGATCACTCTGTCGAGATCTCGTGGCGGGAGCCCCTGCCCCGCCGGTTTTTTTCCTTCCAGATCCTCGAAGGCAAGCACATGCCCCGCTGGCAAGTCCCGATTGAGCGCCAGCGAGC
>LNFM01011845.1_pt1 | contig 11694 bp, 7 predicted proteins | sample 596031 | NCBI WGS metagenome assembly LNFM01 (sample SAMN04254537, study PRJNA301005) | activated carbon metagenome | isolation source: dual media filters at the Ann Arbor, Michigan drinking water treatment plant | place: USA: Ann Arbor | reverse complement strand
GCGGCGGGCAACAGGATTCGCTTCATCGGTCTTTTTTTCCGGCTCGAAAGGGTCGGGCGGGCGGCACTAAACCGAAATTATAGCCTGCGCATCCGAAGCCAGACAGGGGGACGGGGATCGCCGCGCATGCGTCCGTCACCGGTGGGCATCCAGACTTCCGGCATATGCGGCTCTTCACGCCCGTCCTGTACTGTTCTATTCAACTACAACACCCCGCCAGAAGCCCACAAAATGAAGACTTCCCGTACCTCCCCGCTGGCCCGTACGACCGCCGTCCTGGCGCTTGCCATCACCCTGGCCCTGGCGGGCTGCGGAGGCGGCCAGCCGCCCGAGGGGCAAGCCGCCGGAACCGCCGCCACTGGCCCGGACGGCAAGCCGCTCGACAAAAAGGCGCCGGCCGTCCCGGTGGAAGTGGCGCGCGTCACCAAGCAGGTGATCTCGGCAAGCTACAGCGGCACCGCCAGCCTAGAGGCTCCGGCCGAAGCGCAAGTGGTCGCCAAGTCTTCGGGCGTCGTGCTGCAGGTGCTGGTGGAAGAGGGCGACCAGGTGCAGGCCGGCCAGGTGCTGGCGCGCATCGACCCCGATCGCGCCCGCCTGGAAATGGAGCGCTCGCGCGCCACCGTCCGCAAGCTCGAGAACAATTTCCGGCGCGCGCAGGAGCTGCTGGCGTCCAAGTTGGTCAGCGCCGAATCGGTCGAGCAAATCCGCTTCGACCTCGAGTCGGCCAAGGCCAGCTACGACCTCGCGCAGCTGGAGCTGTCGCACACCAACATCGTCGCGCCGATCAGCGGCGTGGTCGCCCAGCGCATGGTCAAGGTCGGCAACCTGGTCGCCTTGAACGCGCCGGCCTTCCGGGTCGTCGATATCTCCCAGCTCGAGGGCGTGCTCAACGTGCCCGAGCGGGAGCTTGCGACCCTCCGTCCGGGCATGCCGCTGCGCATGGTCGTGGACGCGGTGCCGGGCCAGGTATTCGTGGGCAAGGTTGACCGCATCAGCCCGGTGGTCGATTCGGGCAGCGGCACTTTCCGCGTGGTCTGCGCCTTCGAGGGCGGCGGCACCCTGCGCCCGGGCATGTTCGGCCGCATCGAAGTGGTCTACGACGAGCGCGTGGACGCGCTGACGATGCCGCGCGTCGCGCTGCTCGAGGACGAAGGCGAGCCGGCGGTGTTCGTGGTGCGCGAAAGCAAGGCGGTCCGGGTCCCGGTCGAGCTGGGGTACGTCAACGGCGAGCTGGCCGAGGTCCGCTCGGGCCTGGTAGAGGGCGACGACGTCGTCACCGCCGGCAAGGTCGCGATCCGCGATGGCTCCGAGGTCGAAGTGATCAATGCGGCTTCGCCCGAAGCCTCCACCGAAGCCGCCGTCGCGCAGGTAGCCGTCGAATGAGCCTGGTCGAATTCTCCACCCGCCGGCGGGTGACGGTGGCGATGGTCACCGTCACGTTCGTGATCTTCGGCCTGATCGCGCTGTTCGACCTCAAGGTCAACCTGCTGCCCGACCTGAGCTACCCGACCCTGACGGTCCGCACCGAGTACACCGGTGCCGCGCCGATGGAAATCGAAACCCTGATCAGCGAGCCTGTCGAAGAGGCCGTGGGCGTGGTCAAGAACCTGCGCAAGCTGCGTTCGGTCTCGCGCACCGGCCAGAGCGACGTGGTGCTTGAGTTCGCCTGGGGCACCGACATGGACCAGGCCAGCCTCGAAGTCCGCGACAAACTCGAGGTGCTGCGCCTGCCGCTTGAAGCCAAGCAGCCCGTGCTGCTGCGCTTCAATCCGTCCACCGAGCCGGTGATGCGCCTGGTGCTGGCGGCAACCGATGCCCCGGCCGGCAGCGAGCAGGCCGAGTTGATGCGGCTGCGCCGCTACGCCGAGGAAGAGCTCAAGAAGCGCCTGGAGCCGGTCGGCGGCGTTGCCGCGGTCAAGGTCGCGGGCGGCCTCGAGGACGAGGTCCAGGTGCTGATCGACCAGGACCGCCTGGCCCAGCTCAACCTCGACGTGAACACCGTCATCGAGCGCCTGCGCCTGGAAAACGTCAACATCTCCGGCGGCCGCATCGAGGAAGGTTCGCAGCGTTACCTGGTGCGCACGGTGAACCAGTTCACCGGCCTGGACCAGATGCGCGAACTGCTGGTGGCCAACGTGGCGGGCGTGCCGGTGCGCCTGCGCGACGTCGCCACCGTCAGCCAGGGTTACAAGGAACGCGAGGCCATCATCCGCCTGGGCGGCGGCGAAGCCGTCGAACTGGCGATCTACAAGGAAGGCGACGCCAACACCGTCGCCGTGGCCGGGGCCATCAAGGTCGCGCTTGAGCGCCTGAAGGACCAGTTGCCGCAGGGCGCGACCCTGACCACGATCGAGGACCAGTCGATCTTCATCGAGGCCGCGCTGTCGGAAGTTAAGAAGGAAGCGCTGATGGGCGGCGTGTTCGCCATCCTGCTGATCTTCTTCTTCCTGCGCGACGGCTGGAGCACCTTCGTGATCGGCCTGTCGCTGCCGGTCTCGATCATCGCCACCTTCTTCTTCATGGGCCAGTTCGGCCTGAACCTCAACGTGATGTCGCTGGCCGGGTTGGCGCTGGCCACGGGCATGGTGGTGGACGACTCCATCGTCGTGCTCGAGAGCATCGCCAAGGCGCGCGAGCGCGGGCTGGGCGTGCTCGAGGCGGCGGTGGTCGGCACCAAGGAAGTGAGCATGGCCGTGGTGGCCTCGACGCTGACGACGGTGGCGGTGTTCTTCCCGCTGGTGTTCGTGCAGGGCGTGGCCGGGCAGCTGTTCAAGGACCAGGCGCTGACGGTGTCGATCGCGCTGGTGATCTCGCTGGCGGTGTCGCTGACCCTGATCCCCATGCTGTCGGCGCTCAAGGCCAAGTCGCCGATGGCGTTCGCGGCCACGCCGGGCGGCGACAGCCCGGCGGGTCCGGTTTGGCGCCAGGTGCTGGCCCAGGCCATCGATTTCGCGAAGCTGCCGTTCCGGCGCGTGCGTGCCGCCTTCGGCCGCGGCGCCGTGCGCGGGATTGGCGCGGTGCTGGCCGCCGTGCTGCTTGCGCCGGTCTGGGCGTTTTGCCTGGTCTTGCTGCTGGTCGCCCTCCCGTTTGCCTTCCTGATGCCGATGCTGGTGTTCGCCTTCACCTGGCTGGTGGCCACGCTGGCGCGCGTACTGGGCATTGGCGGACGAGGGCTGGGGCAGGTTGGTGGCTGGGTGCTCAAGCCTTACGACTGGGCAGAGGCTGGCTACCACAAGCTGCTGCCGAGTGCGCTTTCCAACCCGCTGCCGGTGCTGGGCGCCGCGGGCGCGGCCTTCGTGCTGGCGCTGTTCATCGCCTCCACGCTGGGTACCGACCTGATCCCGCAGTTCGCGCAGGATCGCTTCGAGATGACCGCCAAGTTGCCCCCGGGCACGCAGCTGCGCGACACCGATGCGCTGGTGAAGCAGATCCAGCAGGTGCACGGCGAAGATGAGGGCGTGCAGGCGCTGTACGGCGTCAGCGGCAGCGGCACCCGGCTCGACGCCAACCCCACCGAGTCGGGAGAAAACATCGCCAAGCTCACGGTGGTGATGGGCGGCGATTTCGGCCGCGCCTCCGAGGAGCGCCAGACCGAGCGCATGCGCGCCACCATGGCCCAGTTCCCGGACGTGCAGGTCAAGTTCGGCCGGCCGCAGCTGTTCAGCTTCTCGACGCCGCTCGAGATCGAGCTGCGCGGGCAGGACCTCGAGGCGGTTGAGCGGGCGGGCCGTAAGCTGGCGACGATGCTCGAGGGCAACGACAGCTTCGCCGACGTGAAGTCGACGGTGGAGCAGGGCTTCCCCGAGATCCAGATCCGCTTCGACCAGGAGCGGGCCGCGGCGCTGGGCCTGACCACCCGCCAGATCGCCGACCAGGTGGTGCGCAAGGTGCGCGGCGAAGTGGCCACCCGCTACAGCTTCCGCGATCGCAAGATCGACGTGCTGGTGCGGGCGCAGGAGACCGACCGCGAGTCGCTCGACAGCATCCGGAAGATCATCGTCAACCCGCAGAGTGAACGCCCGGTCACGCTGGACGCGGTCGCCGACGTCGTGTCCACCATTGGTCCGAGCGAGATCAACCGCGTGGACCAGATCCGGGTGGCCATTGTCTCGGCCAACCTGCGCGACATCGACCTGGGCACGGCCGTGCAGCAGGTGCGCGACATGGTGGCGGCAGACCCGCTGGGTGCCGAGGTGCGCATGCATATCGGCGGCCAGGGCGAGGAGCTCGACGCCTCGATCAGCTCGCTGATCTTCGCCCTGTCGCTGGCCATCTTCCTGGTTTACCTGGTGATGGCCTCGCAGTTCGAGTCGCTGCTGCATCCGTTCGTGATCATGTTCACCATCCCGCTGGCGATGGTCGGCGCGGTGCTGGCGCTTTGGCTCAGCGGATCGCCGGTGTCGGTGGTGGTGTTCATCGGCCTGATCCTGCTGTGCGGCATCGTGGTCAAGAACGCCATCATCCTGATCGACAAGGTCAACCAGCTGCGCGAGGAAGGCGTGGCCAAGGACGAGGCGATCATGCGCGGTGCGTATTCCCGCCTGCGCCCGATCATCATGACCACCGCGACCACGCTGTTCGGCTTCGCGCCGCTGGCCTTCTTCGGCGGCGAAGGCGCCGAGGTCCGGGCGCCGATGGCGATCACGGTGATCGGTGGCCTGGCGGTGTCCACGTTGCTGACCCTGGTGGTGATTCCGGTGATGTACAAGCTGATGGACCGCAAGTCCGACGCGCACTACGTCGAGCGTGGCCAGCGAGCCAGCGCGCTCGAGCGGCTGCGTGCGGCGGCGGCCCTGGGAGACGCGGCATGAGCCTGGCTGAACTGAGCCTTCGCCGCCCGGTGACGGCGGTGATGTTCTACGTGTCGCTGGTGGTGATCGGACTGATCGCCGCCTTCCGGCTGCCGCTGGAGCAGTTCCCCGACGTCAACGTGCCCTTCATCTTCGTGGACCTGCCTTACCCGGGGTCCACGCCGGAAGAGGTCGAGCGCACGATCACGCGGCCGGCGGAGGAGGCGCTGGCGACCCTGACCGGCGTCGCCCGCATGCGCTCCAGCAGCCGGCCCGACGGCGCCAGCGTGCAGATGCAGTTCTCCGATTGGGACCGGGACATCGAGATCACCGCCAGCGAAGCGCGAGACCGCCTCGACGCCATTCGCGGCGAGTTGCCGGACGACCTGCAGCGCTACTTCGTATTCAAGTTCTCGCCCAGCGACCAGCCGGTCATCCGGGTCCGGTTCGCCGGCGACCGCGATTTCACGGGTGAGTTCACCCTCATCCAGCAGCAGTTCCAGCGCCGGCTGGAGCGCGTGCCCGGCGTGGCCCGCGTGGACATCTCCGGTGCCTCGCCGCCCGAGGTCGAGATCGCCATCTCGGCCGATCGCCTCAGCGCCCACGGGCTGGGGCTGAACGAGCTGGCCGCGCGACTTCGCGCGGTCAACTTCTCGGTGTCGGCCGGACAGATCAACGAAGGCCGGCAGCGCTTGCGGGTGCAGCCGATCGGCGAGACCGCCAGCCTGGACGAGATGCGCGACCTCGTGCTCAATGACAAGGGCCTGCGCCTGTCCGACGTCGCCGTGATCCGGGAGAAACCGCAGGAGGTCGACTACGGCCGGCGGCTGGACGGCCGGCCGGCGGTGGGCCTGGACATCTTCCGCGAGCGCAACGCCAACCTGGTCGATGTCTCGCGCCTGGTGATGGCGGAGCTGGCCCAGATCAACCAGCAGCCCGAGTTCCGCGACGTCCAGCTGAACATCATCGACGACCAGGCGGTCGGCGTGACCAGCTCAATCAACGGCCTTATCGAGGCCGGCCTGATCGGCTCGCTGCTGTCGCTGCTGATCCTGTTCTACTTCCTTCGCCACTGGCCGTCCACGCTGATGGTGACCCTGGCGATCCCGATCTGCATCGTGATGACCCTGGGCGCGATGTATTTCTTCGGCATGACCCTCAACATCCTGTCGATGATGGGGCTGCTGATTGGTGTCGGCATGCTGGTGGACAATGCCGTGGTGGTGGTGGAAAGCATCTACCAGTACCGCGAGAAGTACCCCAACGATCCCATGCGCTGCGCCATCGAGGGCACCCGCAGCGTGCAGGTGGCGATCACGGCGGGCACGCTCACCAGCATCATCGTGTTCCTGCCGAACCTGTTCGGGGAGCGCAATTTCATCTCCATCTACCTGGGCCAGGTGGCGATAACGATCACCATCTCGCTGCTGGCGTCGTGGATCGTCGCGGTTAGCCTGATACCGATGATCTCCGCGCGCCTGAAGACCCCGCCGGCGGTCACCGCCGAGCACGGCGTCGTCCCGCGCCTGACCCGCGGATACGCCTCTCTGCTGCGCTGGCTGCTGGCCAACCGCGCGAAGGCCATCCTGTCGATGGTGCTGCTGGTGCTGGTTAGCATGGTGCCGGTGACCATGACCAAGATGGACTTCTTCAAGAACGACGTGGGGCGCCGAATCGAGCTCTACTTCGACTGGAAAGGTGCCTACAGCCTCGAGCAGATATCGGATGAGGTGCTGCGGGTCGAGCAATTCCTGGACGCCAACCGCGAGAAGTACCAGATAAAGCAGCTGTATTCCTGGTTCAGCGAGCGCGGCTGGGCGGGCATGCAGGTCACGCTGGTGGACCCGAACCCGAGCTTCCTGGACAAGCTGCTGCTGCGCAAGCAGGAGCCGGGGCTGATGTCGGCCGAGGAAGTGCAGGAGATGATCCGCAAGGACCTGCCGCGGACCGCGCGCGCCGAGATCGGGTTCAACGGTGGCGATGGTGGCGGCGGCGGTGGCGATGACCAGGGCATCCGGGTATTCCTGCAGGGCGATTCGTCGGCGACCCTCAACGAGCTGGCCGAGAACCTGGTGCCGATGCTCGCCTTGCGCAAGGAGTTCCGCGACGTCCGCGTGGATTCCGGCGACGAGAACAGTGAGGTGCAGGTCAGCGTCAACCGCGAGCGCGCCGCAAGCCTCGGTTTCAGTGCGCAGGAGGTGGCCAGCTACATCGGCATCGCCCTGCGCGGCACGCCGCTGCGCGAGTTCCGATCCGGCGACGCCGAGCTTCCGGTTTGGGTGCGCTTCGCCGGTTCCGAGGACTTCCGGGTCCAGGACATGTCGGCGCTGACCCTGCGCCGCGCCGACGGCACCAGCGTGCCGTTGCTCTCGGTGGTGGACGTCAACGTCCGCAAGGGCGCCTCGCAGATCACCCGCGAGAGCCGCCAGACCTCGCTGGCGTTGGAAGCCAACCTGGCCAAGGACGTCACCGTGCCGGATGCGCGCAAGGCGATGGAAGAGGTGCTGGCCTCGGCCACCTTCCCGCCGGGCTACCGCTACAGCTTCGGCGGTTCCTTCCAGCAGGACGACGAGGCTGGCAAGCAGATGCTTTTCAACCTGCTGCTGGCGCTGGTGATGGTCTACCTGGTGATGGCCGCGGTGTTCGAGTCGATGCTGTTCCCCGCCGCCATCGTCAGCTCGATCCTGTTCTCGGCGCTCGGCGTGTTCTGGCTGTTCGCGTTCACTGGCACCACGTTCACCATCATGGCTTTCATAGGATGCTTGGTGCTGATGGGCGTGGTGGTCAACAACGGCATCGTGCTGTTCGAACATATCAACGCGCAGCGCCGCAGCGGGCTCGGCCGCACCGAAGCGCTGGTGCACGGCTGCAAGGAGCGCCTGCGCCCGATCCTGATGACCACCTGCACCACGGTGCTGGCAATGCTGCCGCTGTGCATCGGCGGCACCCAGCTCGGCGGCGACGGCCCGGCCTACTACCCGATGGCGCGCGCGATCGCCGGTGGCCTGGTGTTCTCGACCATCGTCAGCCTGCTGTTCCTGCCGACCATCTACGCGGTGATGGACGACATGCGCGAGTGGACAGCGGAGACCCTGCGCCGTGGCCGCGCCAAGGCGCCGCTGGCCGGCCTGCGCCTGGGTCGCGCCACGAAGTAAGACGATGTGCCCGGGCCGCGAGGCCCGGGCCTCAGCCCAGTTTGCCGATGATGTTGGCGCCCGCGACCCAGACGCCGATCGCGGTGCCGAAGCTGGTCAGGAAGAAGTTCACCAGCACCCGCGCCACGCGGTTGCGCCACCAGCCCGAGAGCTTGCCGGTGTCGTCGCGCAGGCGCAGGAAGTCGGCGTAGGTCGGCTTGCGCACCCAGGCCTCGACCGCGGCGCTGACGGTGCCCGAGGCAAGGGCCGGGTGCAGCGGCGTCAGGGGCGAGGAGATGAACGCGGCCAGCACGCTCAGCGGGTGGCCGCCGGCCGCCAGGCAACCGATGGCGCCGCCGATGCCGGTGATCAACGCCCACTGCAGCACCAGCTCGCCGCCGAGCTCGGCGCCGCCCTGCCAGAAGCCCCAGGCGAAGCCGCCGAACAGGAACACCACGAGCAAGATGGTGAACCACGGGATCTTGCTGCCGGCGGGCACCGCGTCGAGTTCGGCCAGCACTGGCGCCGGTGCCTCGCGGTCGTCGCGCAGGTGCCGCTCGAGGCCCTTGAGATGGCCGGCGCCGACCACCGCCAGCACCTCGCGGGCGCCGTCGGCACCCACCTGGCGCAGCCGGTTGGCCATGTAAACGTCGCGCTCGGCGATCACCGCGCGATAAAGCGGCGGGCTGCCGGCGGCGAACTCGCCAAAGCTCGATTCCAGGTAATCGCCCTGCTTGAGCTTCTCGATTTCGCCGGCCTCGACCTCGTCGTCGGCCAGCAGGCTGGCGCCCAGGCCCGCCATCAGCTTGGCGCGGCCCCAGAAGCCCAGGCCCGCGAACGCGCGCTTGAGCGTGGTGCCGACATCGCGGTCGATCAGCGAAAGACGCAGACCCCGCGCTTCCGCACCGACCGCAGCGGCCTTGAGCTCCGCGCCGGGCTCGACGCCCAGTTGCTCGGCCAGGCGGCGCTGGTAGGCGGCCAGGGCCAGGTTGCCGGCGACGAGACCGGTCTTGCCTTCGCGCAGGATCTGGAACAGGTCCAGCTTCGCAAGCATGTCCGGGTCGGTCATCGCCCGGTGGCGCTGGGCGTCGAGTTCGACCGCGATGGTGTCGTAGCGGCCCGTGGCCAGCGCAGCCTCGACGGCGTCCACGCTCGCGCGCGAGACGTGGGCCGTTCCCAGCAGCGTGTAGCGCACGCCCTCGCGCTCGACGATGGCGTGCGGCTGGTCATGCAGGCCGTCGTAGCCGGCCTCGGTGGAGATGTTCAATCGCGGTACCGCCTGAGCAGGTCCTGGTAGGCATCGATGCGGCGGTCGCGCAGGAAGGGCCAGATGCGGCGCACCTGCTCGCTGCGGCCCAGGTCGACCTCGGCCAGCAATACCTCGGCATCGTCGGTGCCGGCCTCGGCGATGAACTCGCCCTGCGGACCCAGCACGTGGCTGGAGCCCCAGAACCGGATGCCCGAGGCGCCGAGCGGCGAGGGTTCGTGGCCAATGCGGTTGCAGCTCAGCACGGGCAGGCCGTTGGCGACCGCGTGGCCGCGGTGGCTCAGCAGCCAGGCGCCGCGCTGGCGATCCTTCTCGTCCTGCGCATCGTCCGGATCCCAGCCGATGGCCGTGGGGTAGAGCAGCAGGTCGGCGCCGGCCAGCGCCATCAGGCGCGCGGCTTCCGGATACCACTGGTCCCAGCACACCAGCACGCCCAGGCGGCCGACCGAGGTATTGATCGGCTCGAAGCCCAGGTCGCCCGGGGTGAAGTAGAACTTCTCGTAGAAGCCCGGGTCGTCGGGGATGTGCATCTTGCGGTACTTGCCGGCGATGCTGCCGTCGGTTTCGAACACCACCGCGGTGTTGTGGTACAGCCCGGCGGCACGGCGCTCGAACAGCGAGGACACCAGCACCACGCCGTGCTTCCTCGCCAGCGCGCCCAGCCGTTCGGTGCTCGGCCCCGGGATCGGCTCGGCCCGGTCGAATTCGTGGGTGGACTCGTGCTGGCAGAAGTAGGCGCCGTTGTGCAGTTCCTGCAGCAGCACCAGCTTCGCCCCGCGCGACGCCGCTTCGGCGACGCGCGTCTCGATGTTGGCGAGGTTGGCTTCGACGCTGCCGTGGTCGCGGTCCTGGACCAGGGCGACGGTGAGGGTTTTCTTGCTCATGCCAGCAGGCCTTCGGGAAGTTGCATGGTGACGCAATGGAGGCTGCCGTTCTGCCAGATCAGCGGGCGGCAGTCGATGCGGACGATTTCGCGGCCGGGGAAGGCGCGTGCCAGCACCGCCGCGGCCTCGGCATCGGCGGCATCGCCATAGGCCGGCATCAGCACCGCGCCATTGATGATCAGGAAGTTGGCGTAGGACGCCGCCAGGCGCCGGCCTTCGTCCAGGATCGGGCGCGCCCACGGCAGCGGGAACAGGCGGTAGGGCCTGCCGTCCGGCCGGCGCAGCGCGGCGATCTCGGCGGCCATGGCCTGCAGCGGGGCGTAGTGGCTGTCGGCCTCGTCGTCGCAGGCCTGGAACACGATGGCCTCCGGCCCGGCGAAGCGGGCGAGGGTGTCGATGTGGGCGTCGGTGTCGTCGCCCTCGAGGTAGCCGTGGAACAGCCAGAGCGTGCGCGACTGCGCCAGCGACTTCTCCAGGGTGGCGGTGATCTCGGCCCGCGACTTGTCCGGGTGGCGCTCGTGCAGGCAGGTCCAGGTGCTGAGCAGGGTGCCGTCGCCGTCGGTCTCGATGCCGCCGCCCTCGAGCGCGAAGTCGATGCGCTGGTGCCGCGCCGGCGCCAGCAGGCCCGAGGCGTGCAGTTTGCCGACCAGCTGGTCGTCGAGGCCGGCCTCGAACTTGCCGCCCCAGGCGGTGAAGTGGAAATCGAGCAGCCGGAAGCCTTCACCCTCGCGCAGGGTGATCGGCCCCGAATCGCGCAGCCAGGTGTCGTCGTAGGGCACTTCGAAGAAACGCACCCGGGCCAGGTCGACGCCGGCGGCCTCGAGCAGCGCGACGGCGCGGGCCTTCAGCGCCGCATCGGCGACGCAGACCAGGGCCGGCTGGAACCGGGTGATTGCGCCGACCAGGGCGACATAGGTCCGCTCGACGCCCTCCAGGCGCGGCGCCCAGTCGGTGCCTTCATGCGGCCAAGCGAGCAGGACGGCGGATTGGGGCTCCCATTCCGCCGGGAAGCGCAGGTTGTTGGGCATCGGGGCTTACTTGACGGGCTTGGGGCCGGCCTCGGTCGGGCTCGCTTTGGTGGCCACGGCGTCGACCACGTGGCTGTTCTCGAAGTACACCGAGTAACCGACGTAGTCCCAGCGGGTGATCGGCGGATTGTGGGCGCGGTCGCCCGGGCCGGCGACGGGGGCGTGCTTCTGCTGCGGCGCGCCGAACTTGGCTTCGACCTGGGCCATGGTCTGGCCGCGGGCCGGCATCGACTGGCTGGCTTCGGCCTGCACCCGCTCGATCAGCAGCGTGTCGGCGTGGGCAGGCGCCTGCAGCAGCAGGCCGGCGGTCAGGGCGAGGGAAAGGGTCAGGGCCTTCATGGTCCACCTCCACGGTCGTCGGGATGACGGGTAGGCCGGGGATCATCGCAAAACCCGCGCGGCTGCGCCATGTTCCGGGCTCGCGCTGGCTGGCGCCGCCCGGAAACGAAAACGCCGGCTTTCGCCGGCGCTTCGATCAACCCAGGCGGCCTGCGCTCAGCGCTGGCGGGCCTTGAAACGCGGGTTGGACTTGCAGATCACGAAGACCTTGCCGCGACGGCGCACGACCTTGCAGTCGCGATGGCGGGTCTT
>LNFM01011844.1_pt1 | contig 11694 bp, 9 predicted proteins | sample 596031 | NCBI WGS metagenome assembly LNFM01 (sample SAMN04254537, study PRJNA301005) | activated carbon metagenome | isolation source: dual media filters at the Ann Arbor, Michigan drinking water treatment plant | place: USA: Ann Arbor | reverse complement strand
ACACCAGCGGGCGCGTGATCTACATGGGCAGCCTGTCCAAGACCCTGGCGCACGGCCTGCGCCTGGGCTACCTGGTGGCGCCGGCCGAGCTGGTCCGCGAACTGCGCGCGCTGCGCCGGTTGATGATGCGGCACGTGCCCACCAACAACCAGCAGGCGGCGGCCAGCTTCATCGCCCACGGCCACCAGGAGGCCTTCGTGCGACGGCTCAACGTGGCCTACCGCGACCGCGCCCGCGCCCTGCGCGCGGCGCTGGCGGCGCACGTGCCGGGGCTGCAGGCGGTGTCGGCGCAGGGCGGGTCGGCGCTGTGGGCCAGCGCCGGCAAGGACGTCGACACGCGCGAGCTGGCCAGCCGGCTCTACAAGCTGGGCGTCGTGGTGGAGCCGGGCGACGTGTTCTTCGCCGGCACGCGGCGGCCGCGGCACCACCTGCGCATCGGCTACTCGTCGATCCCTGTCGAGCGCATCGAAGCCGGGGTGCGCGTGATCGGGGGCGAGGTGTCGCAGATGGCGCGGGTCCGGGCACGGCAGTGACCGGCAGGGGGGCGCATCACCCCAGGTCGGCGGGAAACAGCCGGTTCACTGGCGCCGTCACGCCCGCCGTGCCGGCACCCGCCGCGCGCTCACCTCGGCGGGAACGTCATGGCCGGTTGATCGATGCGGAACACCGCCAAGCCCGGCGGCGCGCTGGCCGACGGCTGAAAGTTGAAGAATCCCTGGTGCCCTGCCAGCAGGGTGTTGGCGGGACTCGTCACGCTGGCGACCGCCGGCGGGCTGAAGCGCGAACTGGCCACGACGTTGCCGGTGATGAAGTCGATCCAGACCAGCTGCGAGCCCGCGCCCGGTTGCGACTCGCGGCCCTGACGCGCCCAGGCGACGAAGTGGCTGGACGCCCTCTCGGCGGCCACGTGCGCCCTGACGTGGGGCCAGCGGAACATCGGCATGACATCCGACAGCGCCACGCCGAACCGCTGCAGCGACCCGTGGCTCGTGAGCGCCAGCGTGTCGAGATCGACACTGACGACATCGCCGAATCCCAGCGACGTCACGAAGACGCGGTTGCTCAATCCGCTGGCCACCAGCGTCGACAGGCCGGTGTCCGGAGCAGAGACCCTGAGCGCGCCGTCACGCTTCGACCTGGCGACGATTGAAGCGCTTGCCGGCGACCGATAGGCGAAGTAGTCCCTGGCAAACACCGGCACCGAATTGCCCAGGTCGTCGGCGATCACCGTGGCGACACCCGCGACCTGGTCGTCGATGCGGTACACCGCTCCGTCGGTCGACACGGGGGCCGAAGCGTTGGGCAGCAGGTTGCTTTGCGCCACCAGCAGCAGGGCACCGTCGTCGTAGCCGAGCGACCGGATGGAAGCGGCGGTCGACAGCCGCGTCAGCAGCGGGCCGGTGATCACTCTCGCAGCCTTGTCGTATCGGAAGAGCGACCCCGTGGTACCGCGGGTCGTTCCGCCCATGAAGAACACGGCCCTGGAGGTCTCGATGGTGCCGAACCGGCCGGTCTCCACACGCGCCAGTTCCGCGGTGACGAGCGCACTGCGGTTCTCCGTCGGAGAGACCTGGCCGTTGCTGAAGGCCGCAAAGGCAAAGCTCTCGCCGGTGCCCTGCGCCAGCAGGAAACCGTCCACGCCGCCCGCGGCGCCGTTCACCACGGCGACGACGCTGCCGGGGAGATCGAACTTGCGACCTTGCCCGCCGGTGCCCACGTCGATGACGGTGGTCTTGATCGGGGCCAGCGTACAGCTGACGGTCGGCGTCGTGTAGGCCCAGAGGATGGATGTGCCGTCGCGGCTGCTGCCGAGGAACCGCGGCAAGCTGCCGGGGCACTCGACCGTGACCGTGGCCACCCGCGCTGCCTGGGCAGCGGCCTGCAGCGTCGCGGCGGCGAGGTCGACCCGGTGCAGATCGTAGGTGCCGAGCACGGCGCTGCGCTGGAAGGTCGCATGCCGAAGCCCCGTGTTCAGCACCGTCGACTCGGCCGCGTGCGGCCTGCCTGCCAGCACGGGGTACCAGCCTTCGGAATTCACGGCCGGTTGCGGCGCCAGCGAGGCGACGGGGGTGTTGGACTGCGTGTCGTAGACGGTGTCCCTGAAGGGGTCGGTCTGGTTGCCGGACAGGCCGTTGACGACGTCCCCATAGAGGCCGAACCTGACAGGCACGCCGACCGGCATGGGGCCGGCGCAGTCCAGCGGCTGGATGGCGCAGGTGAAGTCGGCGAGCTGGCCCACCGGGGTCAACTGCCCTCCGGTGACCGGGCCGAGGACGAACACCGTGACGCCGTCAGTCCCGAGGAAGTGGCCTGTTTCGGGATAAGAGCGGTAGGTGAATGGCGGCGCCGACTGGTTCGGTCGACGGCTGGGAAAGATGTCCGGGTATGCAACCTCGGCCCAATCCATCAACCGAGTCGCGTCTGGCGGCCGCTTGACCGAGGCCAGGGCACGCTTCGGCGAAGGCTGCACCAGACGGTCCGCCTGCGCTGCCATCACCTCGGGGCCCTGCGGAAAGGCACCACGGGCCGGCCCGGGCCAGGCCGCAGCGCCAACCGCGACGGCCAGCCAAAGGCAGGCCGTCGCGCGTGACGGCTGAAGCCAGGGAACGGCCCGGGGCCCGGGGCTCGCCACCTGCGGACGGCCCACGCCCAGCCCGGGATCGGCCAGCGCCCAATCGGTCATCACCGCCGTCAACGTGTGAAGGATCGGGTGCACGCGCCGCAGGGCTGCGTGAAGCGCACTGCGGACGAGGGCGCCCGCAGGGCCAAATTGCATTGGAGGTGCGCGCATGGCGTGATGGAGAAGCGAGCAAAAGGATGGCCAGAGCATATGAACATCAAATACCCTTAGCAAGGACCACGCCGGGGCAAGGAGTTGCCAGCGGCAGCCGCAGGGCGCGGCCTCGATGGCGTGTGCGCGCGAGCGCTGGATCGCGTCGTCGGCAAGGAGGAACTGCTGGCCCTGGTGTGGCCTGGCCTGGGGGTGGAAGAAGGCAACGGGTCAGTGCAGGTCGTCGCCACCCACCATGTAAGCACCTGCCCCACGCCCATGGCATCCACGCCGGACTTCGTGTTGACGTCTGCCGCGCGCTCGCGCTGCACCCAGTGCCCTGCGCCGGGCAGGACATGGCTGCCGCGCAGGCCGGGCAGGCTGCTTCGGTGTTTTGCAGGAAGCCCTTGCCGGGCTCGAGCACCGTGGCCACGCCGCCCCGGCCATCGCCCGACAGGCTGCAGTTCGCGCGGCGCAGGCTGGCCGCGATGTCGGCCTCGAACTCCGCCTCGGCGATGCCGGGCGTCTGGAAGTACTGCACGTAGAAGGTCTTGATGCCCTGGCTCGCGAGCGCCGTGAGCAAGTCCACCGGCCCGGGCGGCATGTAGGGCAGGCTCAGCCCGGCCACGGCGCGAAAGATGTCAGGGCGCAGCAGCGCGGCGTGCAGGCCGCAGGCGCACCCCAGTCGTGGCCGACCACCACGGCTTGCTGCTCGCCCAGCGCCTGCACCAGCGCCACCAGGTCGCCCACGAGGTGCAGCATCGTGTACTTCGCGGGATCGGCGGGCGCATCGGTGCCGCCGTAGCCCCGCATGTCGGGCGCTGCGGCCCGAAAGCCCGCCGCGGCCAGGGCCTCCATCTGCGAGCGCCACGAACACCACAGCTCGGGGAACCCGTGGCACAGCAGCACCAGCGGCCCGCTGCCCTGCGTGGCCACGCGCATGCGCAGTGCGCCGGCCTGCAGGGTCTGAACGTCGGGGCGGGCGCTCATGACATCTCCATCAAGGCCGGCAAGCGGACCGCGGCCTCGCCGGCCTTGGCACCGACCTGCTTCAGCAGCGCCATGCGGGCGGTGTCTTCGGGCGCGACCCCTCGCGCGATCACGGCCTGGCCGTTCAGGCGGCACTTCATCAACCACGCGTTCAGCGCCGGGTGCTGGCGCCACCGCGCGGCGTTGGCCAGCGAGGCGGCCCACATGCCCATCCAGTCCCGCGGTACTTCGGGGCTGGGCACGACGGTGCACAGCGTGTTGCGTTCGGCTTCATCCTCGACATGGCTCTCGACGAAGGCGATCAGCGCAGCGCTGAACAGCGGCTGGCAGGTGCGCACCATCAACAGATTGATGCGCGCGCCATCGAACACCGGCAGCCCCGGCAGCGGCTGGATCGCGCCCGCACTGCAGTCGATGTACAGCGTGTCGGGATCGGTGGGAACGGTGCCCTGGTCGAGCACGAGGCGCGCCGGCTCGATCGCCTGCAGCCGGCCCAGGCGCACGACGTCGGCAATGCCGCGCAGCAGCTCGAGTTCGTCGCGCGAGACCGTGCAGCAGCGGTAGGTGGTGGGCTCGACCTGGGGGTCCAGCCGCAGCAGCGCGCCCTTGGCCTCGAGCCGCGCGAACAGGTCTGCCGGCGTTGCCGCGTCGATGATCGAACCGAAGATGTCCAGCGAGTAACCCATGTTGTGCTCGAAGTTCTCCAGGCCCGGCTGGAGGTTGGCACGGTCCAGGAACCAGGCATCGCGCGGCATGATCCAGCGGATGCGCGACGGCGCCACGCCGTGCGCCAGCAGCCACAGGCACGCGTCGATGCCGGTCTTGCCCGACCCGACGACGGTGTAGCGGGCATGGGGCCGGGCCAGCGTGGCCAGATCGTTGATCGGGATGCAGGCCACGCCGGGCGCTGCCGTGTAGCGCGGCTTGTGGGTCGAGGGCACCTCGGTGCGCGCATGCGTTCCGTCGACCACCTTGCGCCGCACCTGGACGGTCTGCACCTCCCCACCCACCACCGACTGGAGCCGGTGCGTGCCGTCGGGGCCGGCCTGGTAGTCGGTCATCGGCAGCCAGCGCACGCGGCCCGAGGGCAGGAAGCGCTGCTGCATCACCTGATCGAAATGCGACAGCACCTCGGCGCCCGAGGCCATGCTGTACAGGCCGGCGTTCAGGCCGTGCTTGTCCTTTTCGCCGCTGGCCAGCTCGCGCGAGGCCACGCCGTAGTAGGCGGACGGCTGGTGCACCCGCACCCAGGGGTAGGCGTGGTTCCAGTGCCTGCCGGGGCGGTGCAGCCGGTCCACCATCAGCACCGTGCTGTCAGGCTGTTGGTCCAGCAAGGTGTCGACGAAGGCCATCGCCGTGGCGCCTGTGCCGATGACCAGGTAATCCGTTTCGAGCGCTGTGCGGTTCGATGACATGAGGTTTCCGTGTGCTGTGCACCGATGTGCGTTGCCGAGTGGGTGAAGCCTGCCCCCAGACTGGCTCTGTGGGCATGGTGAATCACAGCGCCTCCACCCTTGGCGCGTAGTTCGCTCGATAGACCTTGTTCGCCAGGAAGCGAGTGAACAGATGGCGGGCGAACGGAGGCGGTCTTCTGATGCGGTCGCAGCGGTGGATCTGTTCGTGGACCCACCGCACTCTGCTCTGCCGTTGCGCGGTGTAGTCGCCTTGAACTTGAGCGACGTCTCGCCATGATGCGATCAGCTTCGACAGTACGGGCTCAAGCTTCTTGGGCATGGCGGTGCCTGTACGTATCGAACACGGCTGGGGCAACCGCCTAGCGCCGGGCAGGCTCTGGTGGCGTTGCGGGGGAAGCGCCTGCAGCTGCCTTGCCCGGGTTGCCGGGAAAGCTGCGCGCCATCCAGTCCACGGTCGACTGTCTGAAGGTGAGTGCGCTGGCACGATCCAGATCGTGCCCAGTGTTCAGACCCACGGCGTCCAGGCGCGGATGCTTGGCGTTTCGCAGCCCGCGATACAAGGGAAGAAAGTGCTCCTCAACTGCACAGATGCTGTCGTCCAGGGCCGGCAGGAAGAGCAGCGCGGCCTTCTGCAGCGCTGGTGCCTTGGCGGGGAGGCTGAACCTTTGCTGGTTGGCGATGAAGTCCTCGCTGAAGGCCGCAAAGCCGCCTGCCGCGGGGCCGTTGGGCCCAAAGACTCCTTCGCGGAGGGCCTCGACCAGGGGCCTGATTCGTGACTGTGGGTTGCCCATCTCCCGCGCAAACCATCCTTGATCGCAGGGTGCCAGGGCGACAACGCCTGCTACGCTGTCGTTCTCACCGGCCAGTACCAGCGCGATGGAAGCGCCCATGCTGTGGCCAAACAGGACGATGGGCGCATCGCCAGCACCCGGTGTGCCCAGGCGCTGTCTGCCTTCCGCGCTTCTGAGGAACTCCATCGCCGCGCGCACGTCATCCGTGCTGTTGGACAGCGTGAACACGCCCGGGTTGCCCCAAATGCCGCGGTAGTTGAACCAGAAGCTCGCAACACCCTGTTTGGCCAGGGCGCTTGCCAAGGGGGACTCCGCTCGAATCCTGCCCCCGGGATTGCCCTGCAAGCTGATGAGCAGTGCGCGCAACTCGGTGCCTTCGGCACGCTGCAGGAAGGCGGGAATCTCGACACCGCCGCTGCGAAACGAAACCGCCGCAGGCTGCGCCCAGGCGGCCAATGGAAGCAGCGTCAGGAGGCAAACGAAGACAGCGTTGATGAACCTCATCGGCAAGCCTTGTGCTTTCTGCCCTGAAGGGGCGAAGGGTGGTGAGGTGCAGTCCGCCCGAAGTCCAGCGCACGGCAGCTCATGCCCAGACCACCGGCGCTCCGGTGGCGTACCAGCCGTCCACTGCGTGGGCCACGGCGGCCTCGATGCGGCTGCGCTTGATCTTCATCGTCGGCGTCAGCGTGCCGGCTTCCATGCTCCAGGTCCGCCGGGCTTCGTGGGCGTAGACGTGGTCGAGGATCAGGGGGCTGTTCATTGGGGACTCCAGACAGTCACGGCCGCGCTGCAAGTGGACCCAGTCGAATGCCGAAACGCTCGCGCACGACATCCATCGACTTGGCCAACTGACCAGGGTGCCGCTTGAGAAAACGCACGAAGTTGGAGATGGCCCACAAGCGACGGACCAACGAGAACCACAGCAGCATGTCGAGGCCGTTTTCTTTCAACGCCCAAAGCGGCAGGCTCTTGATGATGACGCCGGTGTTGTGCAGCGTGAGCGCCATCATGGCCACTGGAAACGCGTCGCGGCTGGCGCTGCGCAGCTCGGCGAGATCCACCTCGTACAGCGGCAAGGCAGCGAGCTTGTCGGCAAGGAAGAGGTGACTGAGGAAGTAGGACGCCTGCGACGACAGAAAGTGGATCGCCGAGGTGGGCTGGATGGACAGCACGTTCCCCGTTTTCGACAGGTAGGGCTCGTAGGCCTGGCGATCGGATTTGAGGTAGCCCGTTGCATTGAGCACCACCGAACCCGGCCTCACCGGCCGGCGGTTGCCGCTGCGCAGCAGCATCTCCGGGCCGCTGGGGCCGTCAACAATGTCTACCAGATGGTCGCGGATGATTTCGCGCACGCCGCTTCGGATCTCTTCGTTTTCCTGCTCAGAGAGCACGCCGAACACGTAGCGCTTGCAGTCGTCGTCGAATGAAACGCAGTGCTTCCGACGGAACATCGCCATCGCCTCGCCTTCGTTGTGTCCATTGAAGCAGGCGGCCGCTTCGATCCAGGATTCGAGCGAGGTCATGCCGCCCCAGTGCCGGCGAAAGCCCTTCGGTGACACCTTGTCTCGATTCATGAACATGGTTCCAGCGCCAATGAGCAGCCGCACCGACGTGCCTGGTGCGTTGCGCACCAGCGCATGCGCCGTGTCCATCCCGGTCTTGCCACCGCCTGCAACGTACACATCGCCAGCAGCCTGCGTCACTTCGGGGCCGAGCACATTGCAGTGGTCCGGCGACAGGGACAGCACCGCCTGGCTCGACAGCTTCAAGGGCTGGTTGGTCTCGACGTCGTATCCAAAAGCCTTGATCAGGCGGCGCGTGCGAACGGTGACTTCGGCGCCGTCCTGGACGCGACGCAGGTGCACGGTGACGGGGTGCTCGCCGGTGCCGCTGTCTTCGTGCCCCAGGTACTCATGGCCAAACTTGGGCGTGAGTTGCGTGCGCGCCGCCAACACGCCAAAGCAATGCTGAAGGTGGTCGACGACCTCCCGCTTGTCGGCCAGGTTCGAGGGGTCGGACTGACCCTGCCAAGCGATGTTGCCCGCGGTGAACATCGGGTGGGGCTGGTGCAGCCGCACATAGCTGTACACATCCCGCCACATGCCAGCCGGGGCCGGGCGGCGATCGACCATCACGATGGCCTGGTGGCTTTTCAAGTGCCGGCTGGCTGCAAACAAGGCATTCAGCCCCGCGACGCCCGCGCCCAGGATGCACAGCTCACACTCCAGGGCCTCGCCCATGTCAGCCCCAAGTGCCCTGGTTGACTGCGACGTGTTCATGTCTCTCTTCTGTTCGTCTTCACCAAATGGAAGCCGATGAGCTTGTGCACTTCGTTGCCCAACGCGCTAAAGCGACCGCAGCTCCGCCTCGAGGCAGGGCGTTGCGGCCGTTCAAGCCACTTGCCGCTCCTGCCCCTTCCAGTGGGGCTCCCGCAGCGTGCGCTTGAGGACCTTGCCGGCGCCGCTCATCGGCAAGGCGGCCATGAACTCCACGCTGCGCGGGCACTTGTAGGCGCCGATCAGCGTCTTGCAGTGGTCGCGGATCTCATCGGCCGTGACCTGCTGGCCGGCCTTCAGCACCACCACGGCGTGCACACGCTCGCCCCAGTCGGCGTCGGGCACGCCGATCACGGCGCAGGCGGCCACGGCGGGGTGCTTGGCCACGGCCTGCTCCACCTCGGTGGAGTAGACGTTCTCGCCGCCGCTGACGATCATGTCCTTCACGCGGTCGACCACGTAGACAAAACCTTCGTCGTCCATGCGGCCGCCGTCGCCGGTGTGCATCCAGCCGGGGTTGCTGGGGCGCTCCAGCGCCTGGGCGGTTTCGTCGGGCTTGTTCCAGTAGCCCAGCATCACGGTGGGGCTCTTGACGATGATCTCGCCCACCTCACCGCGGGGCATCTCACGGCCTTCGGGGTCGACGATGCGCACCTGCACGCCGGGCAGCGCCACACCGGCAGAGCGCAGCTTGCCGCGTGCGCGCCCCTCGGGCGAATGCAGGGCCGCCGGCAGCACCGTGGCGCAGGGCGCCAGCTCGGTCATGCCGTAGGCCTGCATGTAGCCGACGTGGGGCATCAGCTTCTGGGCCCTGTCGAGCACCGCCTCGTTGATGGGCGAGCCGCCATAGGCCATCACCCGCAGTGCAGACAGATCGGCCCGGGCTGCATCAGGGTGGTCGACCAACAGCTGAATCATCATGGGCACCAGGACCGTGGTGCTGACGCGCTCGCGTTGCAGCACCTGCAGCATGGCCGGCGGCGTGAAGGCGGGCAGCGCGACGTGGGTGGCGCCTGCCAGCCACAGCGCGTTGAACAGGGCATGGTCGGCCAGGTGGAACATGGGCGCAGCGTGCAGGCCGATGTCGCCCGGTCGCACCGCGCCCTCAATGGCGATCAGAAAGCCGTTGAGCACGAGGGCCTCGTGCGTGAGCATCACCCCCTTGGGGAAGCCGGTGGTGCCACCGGTGTAGAACACACCGGCCAGATCCTTGCCGCCTCGACCGGCATCGGCCACCGGGGCGTGGCTGTCGATCAGCGCCTCGTACGACAACATGCCTTCTGGTGTGGGGCCATCGCCCACGTGGATGAGCGTGGTCAGGCTGCGGCTCTTGGCGCGCAGTTCGGCGGCCATGGGCACGAAGGGGTCGTCGATCAGCAGAACGCGTGTGTCGCAGTCGTCCAGCGAGTAGGCGATCTCGGTCGCGCTCCAGCGCGTGTTGCAGGGGTTGACCACGGCGCCGGCCCAGGGCACGGCCATGTAGGTTTCGACATAGCGGTCGCTGTTGAGCGAGAGGATGCCCACGCGGTCGCCGCTGCCCACGCCGAGCGAGCGCAAGCCTGCGGCCAGGCGCGCGACACGGTCGCGGCACTGCACGAAGGTGCGGCGGCGCTCGCCGCAGACGGTGGCCACGGCGTTGGGTTGGCTTGCCACGGCGCGATGCAAGGCTTGGGTGAGTTGCATGGGTTCTCCTGTGGGGGGATCAGGGGTGAGTTGCCATCGGGCTGGCGCTGGGCACCCGGCCGGGTTGCCAAGGGCGGGCGTGTCGGCTGGGCACTGTCGTTCAAGCTGGCGTGCTGGCGTCACGGGCTGCAGTGGCCGTCAGGCGCTGCAGGTTCTCCATGGCAGGCTTGGTAGCGGCCCTCAGCCGCGCCAGCACCTCGCGCCGGGGCGCGTCGTCCTGGGTCACCTGTGCAATGGTCGGGCCGAACCCGTCCAGGCGGCAGGCACGGATCCAGTCACGCAACTCCGGCACGGCATTCCACGCCACCTGGTTGCGAATGTTGACCGCCATCACCTGCAGATAGTCTTCGACCGTGTCGGTCATGTGGGTGGGCTGGCACAACTGCCGTTTGGCGTCGTCGTCAGTCATCGTGGCCTCGATGTGCCCGATCAAGGCAGCGCTGAAGGTCGGCTGGTAGGTTCTGATCATGTGCAGGCGCACAAGTCCGTCCTCGAACACCGGCTGCGCTGCGGCGGCCTGTGCCGCGTGATCCAGCGCACGCGCCGTGCAGTCCACATACAGGGTCTCGGCGTGGGCGGGCCGTTCACCGTGTTCCATCTGCAGGCGCTGCCTGTCGATGTGCTTCACCCGACCCAGACGCACCAGGTTCTCGATGCCGCGCAGGTGCTCCAGCTCCAAGCGGGTCACCGTCGCCCCGTGGAACATGGTCGGCCAGACAGTCGGGTCCAGCCGCATCCAGATGCCCGCCGCTTCCATCTGCAGGCACGCCTCGCGCACGCTGCTGGCCGTCGCGAAGGTCTCGAACTGGCAGGCGACGCCACCGATAGACTGATCGAAGTGGTCCAGCCCCGGCTGGAAGAGCGTGCGGTTGATGAGCCAAGGGTCGCGCGGCAGCACCCAGGTGATGTTCTCCGGCGCTGCGCCGTTGGCCAGCAACCACGAGACGCTGTCGATGGCGGTCTTGCCAGCGCCCAGCACGGTGAAGTGCTTCCACGCCGGCGCAAGCCGCGTCAGATCGTTGGGCGGCACGCAGGTCACGCCGTCGGCCACCGTGAACTTGCGGGTGTGGGTCAGCGGAATGGAGGTGTGCGTCATGGTGGCATCCACCAGGCGCTTGCGCACCTGCACGGTCTGGGTGGCACCGGACAGCAGCGATCGGATCGTGCAGGTCCCGCTGCCAGGCTCGCTCTCCAGCTCCGACATCGGATGAAAGCTCACCCGCCCGCTGGCCAGGAAGGTGTCGCGCATCAGCTGGTGGAAGTAGTCGGCCACCTCGAAGCCCGAAGCCAGTTCCAGCAAGCCCTGGTTGAAGCCGGCAGGGTCCGTGCGGCCGTGTCCCAGAGTGCGCGACGCCACCCCGTAGTGGGATGAAGGCTGGTGCAGGCGCACGAACGGATAGGCGTCGTTCCAGTGGCCGCCGGGCGCGGCCCGCCTGTCGACCAGGATGAAGTTGGCGTCGGTCTCCCTGAGCATCACGTCCACGAAGGCCATGGCCGTCGCGCCACAGCCCTTCACGAGATAGTCGGTCTGCAAGGTGTCGTTGTTGCTGGCGTTGCGGGCTTTGCTTGTGGGCGTGACTGCGGAGAGTTGCATGGATCGGGGCTTGCCTGGAAGTGGAGTGGATGGACAGGGTGATTTCCGAAGTTCAGATTCGACGCGCCAAGTGGCCGGATCTAGGGACAGTCTGCACAACTCCGGGTCAAGCCTGCTTGCGAAGGCGTGATCTGGCGGAGAACATTTGAGGCATGAAGCAAGCCGACCTCGGTCT
>LNFM01014409.1_pt1 | contig 11696 bp, 10 predicted proteins | sample 596031 | NCBI WGS metagenome assembly LNFM01 (sample SAMN04254537, study PRJNA301005) | activated carbon metagenome | isolation source: dual media filters at the Ann Arbor, Michigan drinking water treatment plant | place: USA: Ann Arbor | reverse complement strand
GTTGCCCATCCTTCGAGACGCGCCGCTTCGCGGCGCTCCTCAGGATGAGGTAAGTGCTTGAAATGACTCATTTCATTTCCGGTCAGCCTCTCAGGAGCGACGCGTCCAGCGATCGAGGTTGGCCGGGCCCGGGGGAACCTCGCCTTTCACCAGCGCCTCGACCTGGCGCACGGTGTCCATCGCCTGGCTTTCGCTGGCGGGCGGCGTCAGGCCGCCGACATGCGGCGTGGCGATCACGTTGGGCAGGCGGGCAAGCTCAGCCGACGGCATCTGGTCCGGCGCGCGGCCGACATCCATGGCGGCGCCGGCAATACGGCCTTCCGCCAGAACCGCGGTCAACGCCGCCTCGTCGACAAGGTTGCCACGCGACATGTTGATGAAAAAGGCATCGGGCTTCATGCGGGCAAAGGCCGCCGCATCCAGCAGATTCTCGGTCTCTTCGGTGGCGATGGCGAGGCAAACCACGTAGTCGGCGCGCGCCAGCAGATCGTCCATCGGCAGCTTGGTGAAGCGCCGGTCGTCGATCTGGGCATAGGGATCCGACACCAGCACCGTCATGCCCATGGTGGCGAGCAGTGGCCCGAGGTCACGCGAGATGCGGCCGTAGCCGATGATGCCGACCGTGCTGCCGGCGAGTTGCCGCCCGACGCGGATCTCGGGCTTGCGGCCGGCGTGATAGTCGGCTGCGGTACGCGAGATGCCGCGAGAGAGGTCGACCAGGAAGCCCAGCGTCAGCTCGACCACCGACTTAACGAAGCCGGGCTCGGCATGCGTCACCAGCACGCCCGCCGCCGAGGCGGCGGCGACGTCGATGTTGCGGATGTCGACGGCGCTCCGCATCACGACCCGGAGCTTGGGCAACGCCGCAAAGATCTCGCCCGGCACGGCGGTGGAGCGGTCGGCGATGATGAAATCCACGTCGCGCGCCGCCGCGATCACGCCGGAGGGATCGAGCGGCGCATCGCCCTCATGCAGCGTGACCTCGACCAGCTCTTGTAGCCGCGCGAGGGCTCGTGCACCGTAGTAGTTCTGGCGCGACAACGGCACATGCGTGAGAAGCAATTTCATTGGTTTCCTCCGACGCGGAGGAGACTACAGCATACCCCTCGTGCTGAGGAGCCGATCGTCCCGGCTCGCGTCGAGTGATTGCCGAAAATTTTGCTCGTTCATGGGAGCGCGCCACTCAAGGGCGGGGGTTACCCCGCCCGAAGTGGCGCTCTTGTCATGGTCTTTTGGACCGCGAGCCTCCGGCTCGCTCGGAGTCATGGGCGAGCCGGAGGCTCGCGGTCCGAAAAACCTGAGCGCCACTGGAGTGGCGCGCTCCCTCGATCCGATTCAACCCAAAATCATCCTGCTCTAAGGCGTCTTCATCGGCGTCGATTCACCGAGAAGCGAGACGTGCGCGGCCACGATACGCCAACCTTCGGCCGTGCGCATCCAGGTATGACTCTGCCGGCCGGTCTTGTTGCCGCCGTGGCGCTTGAACTCGCAGTTGGCGGTGCCGAAGTCGCGGCCGTAGGTGACGATCCAGAGTTTCAGCAGGTCGCGGTTCACGACGAAGCCGGGATCGCGGCCGGCGCGGAAGGCCGCGATCTGGTCGTGGCCGTAAAGCTGCTCGCCGATGCCGTAGCGCAGCGTATGCGGGCTCTTCCAGAAGAGCGAGTCGAGCGTCACCACGTCGTTGGTGTTGAGCGCCGTCTCGTAGCGGTTGAAGGCGGCGGTGACCTCGGCCACGACGTCGGGGATGTTGATTTCCATTCTTGGCTCCTATGCCGGCGGCGCCGCGGCGACACCCTGCTTCTCCAGGAAAGCGGCCACGCGCAGCGCGGCCTGTTCGTTGTAGGGCTTGGCGATCAACTGCACGCCGATCGGCAGACCGCCGGGCCGTTGCAGCGGCGCCACCACGACGGGCAGGCCGATGAACGAGATCGGCTGAGTGAACAGGCCGAGATTGGCGCGCACCGGCAGGTCGATACCGCCCAGCTTCATCATGACCTGACCGAGCCTGGGCGCGGTGCAGGGCGTGGCCGGCGCCAGCACGATGTCGGCCTCCTCGAAGACCTTCAGCACATTGGCGCGGTAGTGCCGGCGGAAGCGCTGCGCCTTCACGTACCAGGCGCCCGGCAACAGGACGCCCGCCATGAAACGCTCGCGCGTATCGGGGTCGAAATCCTGCGGCCGGCTCCTGAGGCGTGGCAGATGCACCTGCCCGCCCTCGATGGCGGTGATGACATAGGCCGCCGCCCGCGCCGCCGCGGCTTCGGGCAGCACGACGGTCCTGGTCGCGCCCAAGGCCTTGGCCACGGTCGCCACGGCCTCGAAGGCTTCGGGCTCGCCGCCCCTCGTGAAGTAATCGCCGGCAATGGCGATGCGCAGCCCGTCGATGCCCTCGATCAGGCGCGGCAGGGTCGGCTCGGCCGGCCGGTCGGTGCACACGGGGTCGTCAGGATCCCAGCCCTGCATGGCGTCGAACGACAGAGCGAGATCCTCGGTCGAGCGCGCGATTGGCCCGAGATGATCGAAGGAGTCGACGAAGGGGAACGAGCCGGCGCGGCTCAGCCGGCCATAGGTCGGCTTGAGGCCAAACAGGCCGCACAGCGACGACGGCACGCGGATCGAACCGTTGGTGTCGGAGCCCAGCGCCAGCGGCACCTCGCCCGCCGCCACCGCGGCACCGGAGCCGCCCGAGGAGCCGCCGGTCATGCGCGTCGTGTCGCGCGGGTTGCGCGAGGGGCCGTAGTGCGCGTTCTCGCCGGTGAAGTCGTAGGCGTACTCGCCCATGTTGAGGCCGCCGACCAGAATCGCGCCAGCCTCCTCGAGCTTGCGCACCAGCGCACCGTCGCGGGCAGCCTTGGGTCCGTCGATGTTGATCTTGGAGCCGGCCCGCGTTGGCAGACCTTCGATATCGAACAGGTTTTTTACCGCAAACGGCACGCCCATCAGCGGCCCGCGATGCTTGCCGGCGTCGATCTCGGCGGCGCGTTGGCGGGCGCGCTCGGCCACGATATCGGTGAAGGCGTTCACCGTGGGCTCAGCCGCCGCGATGCGCTGCAGGGTGGCGTCGATCACGGCGGCGGCCTTGACCGTGCCGCCAGCGATGGCGCGCGCGATCTCGGTCGCGGTCGCGGCCTTTGAAAGTGGGTCGCTCATGGCCGGAACACTCATGGCCGGAACACGGGGCCGGACATCAGATCGTCGTCGAGCTCGACCTCGAGCAGCGGCCGCGCGATCATCAGGGAGCGCTCGTAATTCAGGATCACGTTGGCGCGGTACTCGGGCGCGATCGGCAAACCGAGGGCCTTCGCCGACTCGTCGACCAGGCGCGCAACATCGGGCTTCTCGTCGGCCACGTCTTTCCTCCCCTCATGCGAAGTGACAGGCAACCTGCCGCGCCGCACCGGCCGGATGCAAGAGCGGCATTTCCTCGGCGCAGCGCGGCGTGCCCTTGGGGCAGCGGCCGTAGAAGCGGCACACCCGGGGATCGGGATCGATCGGGCTGCGTGGCTCGCCATCGAGGCGCAGGCGACCGACGCGCTGCTCGGGCTCGGCCCCCTTCAAATCTACCCGGGGGATCGCCGAGATCAGCGCCTTGGTATAGGGATGCCGGGGATCGGCGAAGACCTCGGCCGCCGGCCCCTGCTCCACCACCTTGCCGAGATACATCACCAGCACGCGATCGCAGAGCAGACGCACGACGTTGAGATCGTGGCTGACGAAAAGATAGCTCATCCCGAGCTCGCGCTTGAGCCGTTGCAGGAGCTGCAGGATCACGACCTGTACCGAGACGTCGAGCGCCGCCGTCGGCTCGTCGAGGATCAGCAACTCCGGCTCGACCGCGATGGCGCGCGCGATGCCGACACGCGCCTTCTGGCCACCCGAGAGCTGGTGCGGAAAGCGCGAGAGAAGATCACGCGGCAGGCCGGTCATGTCGGCCAGCGCCTCGACACGGGCCTTGAGCTCGGCGCCCGACATCTTCTTCAGTCGCCGCACCGGATCGGCGATGGCGTCGGCCGCGGTATAGCGCGGGTTGAGCGAGTCGCCGGCATCCTGGAACACCATCTGGATGCGGGCGCGATGGGGGTTGCCGGCGAAGTCGCGGGCCTTGAAGTCGGCCAGTTCGGCGCCGGCTAGGCGGATGCTGCCCGAGGTCGGGTCGAGCAGGCGGTTGATCAACCGCACCAGGGTGGACTTGCCGCAGCCCGATTCACCCACCAGCCCGACCGTTTCGCCGCGGCCGATGGTGAAGCTCACCTCGTCGACGGCATGGAGCTGCGGCAACGGCGCCACCGGCTTGCGAAAGGACGTGGCGCGCGCCAGCAATCCCTGCTTGCCGCCGACGGTGAAGCGCTTCGCCAGCTCGGCAACGTCGAGCAGCGGACCGGGAACCGAGGCAGGCGTATCGACGGTCATAGCGGGTTCCAGCAGGCGACGAGGTGGCGCTCGCCCACGGTCCGCTGCGGCAGCGGCTGGGCGCACTGGTCGAGACGGCGCTCGCAGCGGTCGCTGTAGCGACAGGCCGGCAGGTCGGGACGGCGCAGATCGGGCAGGCCGCCCGGAATAGAGGCCATGTTCTCCAGCGAAACCGTCTCGCCCGGCGTCGCCGCCAGCAGCTTGGCCGAATAGGGATGGCGCGGATGGGCGAACAGCTCGCGCGCCGGCGCGGCCTCGACGATATGGCCGGCGTGCATGACCACGATGCGGTCGCAATATTCGGCGGCGAGCGCCAGATCGTGGGTGATGAAGATCGTGGCCATGCCGGCTTCGCCCGCCAGCTCGCCGATCAGGTCCATGATCACCGCCTGGGTGGTGACGTCGAGGCCGGTGGTGGGCTCGTCGGCGATCAGCAGCGCCGGCCGGCAGGCGAGCGCGACGGCGATCATGATGCGCTGGCACATGCCGCCCGAGAGTTCGAAGGGATAGGCTTCCGCGCGGCGCTCGGGATCGGGAATGCGCACCTTCTTCAGCATCTCGATCGCGGCCCGCGGAGCATCGTTGCGGGTGGCGCCGCCATGGCGCACCAGCACGTCGGCGATCTGCCGGCCGACGCGCCGGATCGGATTGAGCGCCGTGCGCGGGTTCTGGAAAATCATCGAGAGCTCGCGTCCGCGCTGCTCGGCGAGATCGTGCTCGCTCAGCGCCAGCAGATCGGCGCCGCCGAACATCGCGCGACCGGACGTGACCTTGCCAGCGGCATCGAGGATGCCCATGACGGCGAAGGCCGTCACCGACTTGCCCGAGCCGCTTTCGCCCACCAGCGCCACCGTCTCGCCCTTGTCGACGCTGAAGCCGACATGCTCCAGCACCTTGACGACGCCGGAGCGGGTGCGGAACTCGACCGACAGGTCTTCGACGGCCAAGGCGGGAACCGAGATGCCGCTCATCACGCTCCCCGCACCAAAACCTCACCCTGAGGAGGGCCGAAGGCCCGTCTCGAAGGGTGGGCCGCCGCACCTCGTCTGTTGCCCATCCTTCGAGACGCGCGCTTTGCGCGCTCCTCAGAGTCTGACTCGAAATGAATGTCGCCGGAACAACGAGTTACAAATGAGCTCAAAGCGCAGCGACGATTGTTCAACGATCGCCTCACCCTGAGGAGCATCGCGCAGCGATGCGTCTCGAAGGGTGGGAAAACGCACCCCGCCTGTGCCCATCCTTCGAGACGCGCCGCTTCGCGGCGCTCCTCAGGATGAGGTAAGTGCTTGAAAAGACTCATTTCATTTCCGGCCAGCCTCTCAGGATGAGGTTGGTGGTGGTTCTCGCGCGGGACGGCGATCATGTTCGCATCCGGGGATCTATGATGTCGCGCAGCCCGTCGCCCAGCAGGTTGAAGCAGAACACCGCGAGCATCAGCGCGAGGCCGGGGAAGAGGGCAATCCACCATTCGCCGGACTGGATGAAATTGGCGCCCTCGGCAACCATGATGCCCCATTCGGCCGCGGGCGGCCGGACGCCGAGCCCGATGAAGCTGAGGCCCGCGGCGTTCAGGATGGCATAGCCCATGGTGAGCGACATCTGCACCATCATGATCGGCATGATGTTGGGCAGGATGTGGCCCAGCAGGACCCGCGTCTCGCCGTTGCCCGAGAGTCGCGCCGCCTCGACGAAGCCCGCATCGCGCCGCACGTTGGCCTCGGCACGCGCCACGCGGGCATAAAGCGGAAAGTTGATGATCGCCGTGGCGATCACGATGTTGATCACCTCGTTGCCCAGCGCCGCCACGATGCCCATGGCGAGCACGAACAGCGGGAAGGCCATGATGGTGTCGGCCAGGCGTCCCACGACGCGATCGGTCCAGCCGCCGAAGTAGCCCGCCGCCACGCCCGACAGCGCGCCCAGCAGGAAGGCCAGGATCACCGAAGCGAAGGCGATCGTGAGATCGAGACGCGTCGCCACCAGCACGCGGCTGAAGATGTCGCGGCCGAGCTGGTCGGTGCCGAACCAGTGCGCCGCCGACGGCGGCTTCAACGCCATGGCGGCGTTGCTCTGCATCGGATTGTAGGGCGCCAGCGCCGGACCGAGGATCGCGGCCAGCAGGAACATCGCGAACAGGCCAAAGGCCAGGCCGGTGACCGGATTCTCCGACAACACGTAACGGGTGTGGCGCAGCAGCGGCAGCATCGTCAGGCGTCCAGCCGTACGCGTGGGTCGACCAGGCCGTAGACGAAATCGATGGTGAGATTGAGCGCCACGTAAAGCACCGCCATGGTGAGCACGAAGCCCTGGACCGGTGCGTAATCCGAGGTGATCAGCGCGTTCACGGCATAGAGGCCGATGCCCGGCCAGGAGAATACCGTCTCGACCAGGACGTTGGCGCCCAGCAGGAAGGAAAACACCATGCCGAGCACGGTGATGACCGGCAGCACGGCATTGCGGAAAGCATAGGTGAAGACGACGGTGCGCGGGGCAAGCCCGCTTGCCCGCGCCGTGCGGATGAAGTCGCTGCCCAGCACCGCCAGCATCGAGCCGCGCGTCATGCGGGCGAGCGGCGCCAGCGAGAAGATCGCCATCGAGATCGCCGGGAGCGCCAACTGGCGCAGGCTGCCCCAGAAGGCTTCCGCATTGCCGGTCAGGGCCGAATCGATCAGGTAGAAGCCGGTGATATGAGCGGGCGGCGAGATGAAAACGTCGAGCCGGCCGGTCGGTGCCGGCGCCCATTGCAGGAGATAGTAGAAGACGTAGGCGAACAGCAGACCGGTGAAGAAAACCGGCAGCGACACGCCCGCCGTGGTGACAATGCGGCAGATGTGGTCGATCCAGGTCCCCTGCTTTACCGCCGCCAGCACGCCCAACGGAATGGCGATCGCCACGGCGAGCAGCAGCGCGACCAGGGTGAGTTCCGCCGAGGCCGGCAGGCGCGTGGCGATCTCCGCCACCACGGGCTGGCCGGTGCTGAGGGAGTTGCCGAGATTGCCCTGCGCCAGGTCGCCGATGTAGGCCACGAACTGCTCGGGCAACGACTTGTCGAGCCCGAGCTTGGTTCTGACCTCGGCGATCGCCTGCGGACTCGCGGCCAGCCCGGCGAAGTAGGCCGCGGGATCGCCCGGCAACAGGCGCGTCAGCATGAAGGTGACGACGACGACCCCCACGATGCTGGGGATCGCCGTCGCCAGCCGCGACAGCAGCAGCTTCAGCATCGCCGACTCCGGCGCTTGCGCTAGCTCTTCACCAGCTGACGGAAGTCGAGTTGGCGGTGGAACCAGTAGCGGTAGCCGGTGACGTTCTTCTGCATGGCCACGTTGAGCAGCGGCTGGAAGAGCGGCACGCGCGGCACTTCCTCGAAGGCGATATCGACGAAGCCGTTGACGGCGTCCTCGTACTCCTTGCCCGAGGCGAATCGCGCCTTGTCGATCAAGGCGTCCATGGTCGGGTTCTTGTAGCTCATCGTGTTGAACACGGCGTTCTGGCCGTGATAGCACCAGAAGAAGAAGTATTCTGGATAGTTGAGCCAGCCGCCGAACGAGTTGGCGATCATCGGCATGTTCTTCTTCAGGAGCTCGCCGCGCCAGTTGGCGCCCGGGATCTTGTTGATCGCAGCCTTGATCCCGATCTGCGCCAGGCTCTCCTGGACCAGGATGGTCAGCGGCTCGTTGGTGCTGGCAAGGCCGAGATCGAACGAGATCGTCGTTTCGAAGCCGTTGGGATAGCCCGCCTCCGCCATCAGCGCATTCGCCTTGGCAACGTCGGTCTTGTAGCCGTCCTTCTGCGGCCAGACGATGCCCTTGGACTTGTTGTCGGCGCCGCCGAACAGCGGGATCGCCTGCCCGAACATCACCGAGTCCATGATCTGCTGATACGGAATGGCATAAGCCACGGCCTGGCGAACCTTGACGTTGTCGAACGGTTTTTGATTCACGTTCATGCCGATGTACGTCATCGCGTTCTCGATCGGCGTGCCGACGACGGTGAGCTTGGGCGAACTCCTGAGATCGGCGAAATCCTTGGACGGCAGGTCGAACGACAGGTCGGCATCGCCGCGCTCGAGCAGGGCGCGCCGGTTTCCGGCCGACGGAATGATGCGCATGACGACGCGCCTGATCTTGGGCATCGGCCCACTCTTCCAGTCGTCGTTGCGGACGTAGACGACTTCCTGCCCGGGCTGCCAGCGCTCGATCTTGTAGGCGCCGCCCGAGGCGGTGTTGTTCTTGCACCACTCCATTGCCCACGGGTCGGTGGCGGTCGCGTTCTTCTTGCAGAGTTCGGAGTTCATGATCACCGGCACCGGCACGCCAATGTCGGGCATGGTGAGCTTGTCGGCGCGAATGAAGTCGACCCGGAAGGTGTGGTCGTCGACGGCGACGAACTGCTCGGGCTTCTCCAGGGAACCCGCCTTCATCTGGAAGGTCGGAAAGCCGCCCACGGTGACGGCGCGGTCGAACGACCACTTCACGTCTTTGGCGGTGATCGGCGTGCCGTCGTGGAATTTCGCGTCGCGGCGCAACTTGAAGGTGGCCGAGGTCGGCGTCACGTTCCAGTCGGTCGCGAGCTCGGGCTCGAGCTTGGTATAGTCGTAGTGATCGTTGCCGTTGGCGTCCTTCTTGGCGCCGTAGGTGATCAGCCGGTCGTGGGTGTTCCACGAGACCTCATAGGCCGGGCGGTTGGCGCCGACGCCGTGGATGTCCATGGAATTGGGCGGGCTTTCGTTGACGATCAGCAGCGTCTCGTTGCGGGCCTGCGCCTTGGCCTCGGACCAGATCGCGGGCGCAACGGTCGCGGCGGCACCGGCAACGGCCGTCGTTTTGATGAATGAGCGACGCTTCATTGAAGTCCCCTGTCGTTTCCACACAATCCCCGCAGCTTGAAGGCAAGTCCCGTGCCAAACCCCGCGCGCATGTGCCGGCTGCCGACAGGCCCTGCATTGTCTAGAAAAGGGGCATGACAGCCCTGCCCGATCTCGGTGTTCACGCCCTCCTGACTGCCTATCGCGAAGGCACACGCGATGTTCGCGACGTCGTCGAGGCGGTGCTGAAGCGAATTGCCCAAGCCGGCGACGACAAGGTGTGGATATCGAGATCGCCCGACGCGGCTTTGCGTGCCGCGGCTGCGGCCCTCGATGCGCGGCGTGGCGAGATCGACCGCCTGCCGCTTTACGGCATACCGTTCGCCGTTAAAGACAACATCGACGTGGCGGGTCTTCGCACGACCGCGGCGTGCCCCGGCTTTGCCTACGAAGCCAGGGAATCGGCCGAGATCGTGACCATCGTGATCGGCAAGACCAACCTCGATCAGTTCGCGACCGGCCTGGTGGGCGTGCGCTCGCCCTACGGCGTGCCGCGCAACCCCTTCGATGCTGCCTTCGTGCCGGGCGGCTCGAGTTCGGGTTCTGCCGTTGCCGTCTCATCGGGCCTTGTGAGCTTTTCGCTCGGCACCGACACGGCAGGCTCCGGCCGCGTGCCGGCCGGCTTCAACAATATCGTCGGCCTGAAACCGACACCGGGCCTGTTCAGCAACGCGGGCGTCGTGCCGGCTTGCGCGTCGCTCGATTGCGTCTCGGTGTTCGCCTTGAGCTGCGCCGATGCCGATGCCGTCCTGGGCGTGGCCTGCGCCCCCCAGGCGACGCCGGCCATCGGCAAGACGTTCCGCTTCGGCGTGCCGAAGCCGCTGGAGTTCTTCGGCGACGAGGCCTACGCCGCGCTTTACGCCGAGGCCGTCGAGAGACTGAAGGCACTGGGCGGCACGGCTGTCGAGTTCGATTACGCGCCGTTTCAAGACGCCGCCCAGCTTCTCTATGCCGGGCCGTGGGTGGCCGAACGCACGGCGGCGGTCGGCGCCTTCATCGAGGCAGCCGGCGACGAGGCCAAGGTGTGGCCGACGACGCGGCAGATCGTAATGGGCGGCCGCAAGTACAGCGCCGTCGATGCCTTCGAGGGCCAGTACCGTCTGGCCGAACTCAAGAAGCGCGCCGCGGCCGAGATGCAGGGCCTCGATTTCCTGGCGCTGCCGACCGCGGGCACGATCTATCGCCTGGCCGATCTCGAACGCGAGCCGGTGCTCTTCAACTCACATCTCGGGCACTACACCAACTTCGTGAATTTCTTCGGCCTGAGCGGCCTCGCCCTGCCCTTCGGCTTCCGACCCGACGGCCTGCCATTCGGCATCACCCTGATCGCCCGCGCTTTCGCCGAGCGCAGCCTGCTGGCCTTCGGTGCGCGTTGGCAACGCGCCGTGCCGCTGCCCCTCGGCAAGACCGCGAGCCAATTGCCGGCGCCGGCACACGATCCCGTCGTCGTGGAAGATCGCGTCTCGATCGCCGTCGTCGGCGCCCACATGAGCGGCCTGCCGCTGAACAGCCAGCTCACCGAACTGGGCGGCCGGCTGGAGAGCGCCGGCAAGACTGCGCCGATCTATCGCTTCTACGCGCTGCCCGGCGGACCGCCGCACCGGCCCGGTCTCGTCCGCGTCGCCGACGGCATCGACGGCGGCGGCGCGATCGATCTCGAAGTGTGGAGCTTGCCTGCCGACAAGGTCGGCGCGTTCGTCACGAGGATTCCCGCGCCGCTCGGCCTCGGCACCGTCACCCTTGCGGACGGCTCGACGGTGTTGGGCTTCCTCTGCGAAACCTATGCCGTCGCAGCAGCGCGCGACGTCACCTCGCTCGGCGGCTGGCGGGCCTATATCAAGAGCCTCGCCGTCTGATAGGGTCCGCCTCCGAGGAGGAACGGACCCATGGCGAAAATCGCAATCATCACCGGATCGGGCAGCGGCATCGGCCGCGCTGCGGCGCTCGCGCTGCTCAAGAACGGCTACAAGGTCGTGCTGGCCGGCCGTCGCAAGGAAGCGCTGGACGAGACCGCGAGCATGGCCGGCAACAATGCCCCCAATGCGCTGGCGGTGCCGACCGACGTCACCAGCCGCGAATCGATCCAAGCCCTGTTTGCCCGGACCAAGGAGGCCTTCGGCCGCCTCGACCTGGTGTTCAACAATGCCGGCGGCGGCGCGCCACCCGTGCCGCTGGAAGACCTGCCCTACGAGACCTGGCTGAGCGTCGTCGCGGCCAATCTGACCGGTCCGTTCCTGTGCACCCAAGAAGCCATCAAGATCATGAAGTCACAGAAACCGATGGGCGGGCGCATCATCAACAACGGCTCGATCTCGGCGCATGCGCCGCGGCCGTTCTCGGTCGCCTATACCTCGACCAAACACGCCATCACCGGCCTCACCAAGTCGACCTCGCTCGACGGCCGCGCCTACGACATCGCCTG
>LNFM01011841.1_pt1 | contig 11696 bp, 11 predicted proteins | sample 596031 | NCBI WGS metagenome assembly LNFM01 (sample SAMN04254537, study PRJNA301005) | activated carbon metagenome | isolation source: dual media filters at the Ann Arbor, Michigan drinking water treatment plant | place: USA: Ann Arbor | reverse complement strand
AAGGTCCGCGCGCAAACCGCGGCCTAACCTGCGCCTCAGCGCGGTGCCCGGACCAAGAGAGACTGGTTGTGTGAGTGAGTATTGGAGCAGCGGTAGGAACCGGGGAACAACTTTCTCTGGGAAGGCTTGGCTTGGCGGCCTGAGCATGTAGGGCCGTCACAACGCTCAAGAACGTGTGCTGCAACGCACGCATCACGCTCACACATGTGCCGGCGGTGCGGTCGTCAGGGCCTCGGGCCGCGGTCTTGATCATCCCGCCCGACAGCGTCAGACGAACACGCTGTCATCAGGGCCGACGCCCGGGTACTGGATGAACATCAGCACGCAGCCCGTCTCCGTCCGATGCGGACCATGCGCGACGCCCGGCCCGTGCGAGACGATGGAGCCGGCCGGCAGGCGCTCGCCATCGTTGATCATCTCGCCGTCCAGCACGTAGACCGCCTCGATCGCCTTCGGATGGAAGTGCTTCGCGAGCTCGGCGCCGGGCGCCATGCGCAGCAGCGCGACGAACGGCGCCGCCCCCGTGTCGGTGTTGAGAAAGGCGGCCTCGGTGCTGCCCGAGAAGCCGGGAAGCTGGAACGGGCTGAACTTGACCTGGTCGGCGCGCAGGATGGTGCTGGTCATGTCGTGGCATTCCTTGGCGATGGCGGGTGGCGCTATTCGGCGATGCGAAAGTCGCTGGGGTCCACCTCCTGCGACTGCAGGAACAGGATCGTCGCGCCCTGCGGCGCCTCGTGCGGCCCATGCACCTCGCCGGGCTTCACCGTGAAGAAGCTGCCAGGGCCGTAGGCGATGCCGGCGTTCACGAAGCTGCCGTCGAGCACCAGGAAGGCTTCCGTCGAGCGATCATGCACATGGGCCGGGATGCGGGAGCCGGGCGCCATGCGCATCGTTGCGGCGATGGGGCCGGCGCCGAGGTCGCGGTTGAGGAAGGCGGCCGTGATCTCGCCCACCTGGCCCGGGATGGGAAACGGGAACCACGCATAATCCGCGGGGGTGATGATGGTGGTGGCGCCGAGCGGCATGGTCCGTCTCCGTTTCGCGGCGGCTCCGTGCCGCCTGTGGAGAGGAGAGTGCCAGCGCGGCGGCGCGCGATAATCGGCTAATGTGGCACTACATTGCTTCCTGGGACGCACGAATGCCGAACCGCGATGCACTTGCCGACATCCAGGTGTTTTGTCGCGTGGCCGAGCTCGGCGGTTTCGCGCGAGCGGCGGAAGCCCTGCTGCTGACATCCTCCGCCGTCACCAAGGCCGTCCAGCGCCTGGAGACGCGGCTGGGAACGCCGCTGCTGACACGGACCACGCGCCGGGTCACGCTCACGGAGGAAGGCGCCGTGCTGTTCCAGCATTGCCGGGCCGCGCTGCAGTCCATCGAGGAAGCGACGCTCGCTGTCGGCGGCACGCGGGGGCGCGCGGTCGGTCGGCTGCGCGTGGCGTTGCCGACCACCTATGGTCAGAAGCGCATCTTCCCCCGCCTGCCGGGTTTTCAGGCCCAGCACCCTGAGCTGGAACTCGAGCTGCATGTCACCAACCGCGCCATCGACCTTGTCGAGGAGGGCTTCGATCTCGTTGTGCAACTGGGCCAGCCGCCGGTCTCATCGCTGATCCAGAAGGTGCTGGAACACGCCTCGATCGGCGTCTTCGCGGCACCCTCCTACCTGGCGGGTCGTCCGGCGCTGCGGCACCCGCGCGACCTTGCCGCGCATGTCGCGATCGGCTTCGTGCTGAACGGCGCGGTGCAACCCCTCGACTTCACCTTTGTGGAGGATGGCCGAACGCAGCTGCTGCGGCCGCCGCCCGGGCCGTTGGTTGTGCATGATCCGATGGGCATGGTCGCGCTTGGCATCGCCGGCGGCGGCCTGTTCCAGACCGGCCACTACGTGGTCGCCGAAGAACTCGCGCAGGGGCGCCTGGTTGAGGTGCTGGTCGCGCATGGCGGAGCCACACGGCCGGTGGTCGCGACCTATCCGCCCAATCGGCGGCTGTCGGCCAAGGTGCGGGCGTTCCTGGATTACTTCGGGTGATCGGGCTGAGGCACCTCATCACGGACGTGAGTGACTCGACAGAGGAGAGCCAGCAGTGGTTCGAGGCCGTCGCTGCCCGCATGGTCCAGGCGGCGCCGGCAGTAACGTTCCAGTCGTCCTTGGCGGCCACTTTCCCACGATGGCCCGCAACCAGGCGAGCAACCTGCACGACCGGCGGATCCGAACGTTCACTTACATTTGTCGAGCGTAACAGACAACGCGCGTGCGCGGCGGGACAATCTACCGCGGCGCCGTGGTCGAAACGGTTGTCCAACCTTCGCTTAACTCATTGATCGGGCGACTCGCCGGCTGATTCACCATCCGCCCAGGCCTACGCGTTTCCGTTGCAATGTTTTGTCATGATTAGGCAACGCCCACGACGTCCTGCGCCGCCAGATTGACCCTGTCGTGTTTGGGACTCAGGGGGCGCGCGCGTGCTGATTCGAATTCTGCTGTTTGTCGCGCTGCTCGCCGCACCCTGCCTCCGCCCTGCCTTCAGCCACGAAGGCCATTCCCATGGCGACGAACCCACGCCGCCGGCGGCCGCCGCACCGCGTGCCGAGGCGCATTCCGAGCTGTTCGAGATCGTGGCGGTCCTCGGTCCGGACCGCCGGCTCTGGCTCTACCTCGACAGGCACGCGACGTCGGAGCCCATCGATGGCGCCACGGTGCAGGTCACCCTCGACGGCGAAGATCTCGGAGCGGCGACGCGCGCCGGCGAGGCGACCTACGTCCTCGCCAACCCCGCCCTGGAACGACCGGGTCAACTGAACCTGGTCTTCACCATCACCGCCGGCGAGGACATGGACCTGCTGCCCGCGACGCTTGAGACCCCCGCTGCGGCCGGGGCTCTGACTGCAGCACCAGCGTCTTCGGAACTGCTCTCAATGGCATTGCGCGAGCCCACCCTCTGGGCGGCGGGGCTGCTCCTGCTCCTGGTCGGCGTCGCCATCGGGCGGGCAGCAGCGCCTCGGCCCCTCCCGCCGCTTGTTGTCGTCGAACCGCCGGCAACCGCCACGCGCCCCCACGCCTTGCCGTCCGGCGCGCCGATGCCCGAGCGTGTGGCCGCTGCCCCGGCCGTGGTGGCACTGTTGGCAGTTCTTTTCGTGCCCATGGTCGCCTGGGCCCAACCGATGGACGCGCCCCGACGGCAACCCGACGGCAGCATCTTCGTGCCGAAGCCTTCGCAACGTCTGCTGGGCCTACGCACCGGCACGGCTGAGCCTGGCGAGGCCTCCGTTGCCATCCAGCTGACCGGCCAGGTCGTCGCTGACCCGAATGCCTCTGGCCGCGTCCAGGCATCCGAAGCCGGTCGTATCGAGCCGCCAGAAGGTGGCTTCCCGGTGCTCGGCCAGCGCGTGGCGCGCGGCGACGTGTTGGGCTTCGTTGTCCCCATCATGGCGGCGCAGGATCGGGTCGGCGTGCGCGCCAACATTGCGGAACTCGACGCCCTCATCGTGATCGGCGAGGCACGGGTTCGCCGCCTTACCGCGCTGACGGGCACCGTCTCCGCGCGCGAGATCAGCGACGCGCGTGCCGAGCTCGAAGGCCTGCGGCAGCGCCGCGCGGCCAACCTGCCGGCGGTGACGGGCCGGGAGCCGATCGTCGCACCCTCTGCCGGCCTCATCAGTGTGGTCCGCGTTGCCGCCGGCCAGGTGATCCAGGCGCAGGAGCCGTTGTTCGACATCGTCGATCCCGCTCGGCTCTGGGTCGAGGCCATTGCCTTTGATCCCGCCGCGGTGTCGGGGGCTTCGGGCGCATCGGCCGTTATGGCGAGTGGCCAGGCGCTGCGGCTGGGCTTCGTCGGCCGTGGCATGACGCTCCGCCAGCAGGGCCTGCCGCTGCATTTCCGGATCGAGGGCACAGCACCCGGCCTCGCCGTGGGGCAGCCCGTGACCGTGCTGGTGGAGACGCCGCGCCGCACCGCCGGCATCGTGCTGCCGGCCCAGGCGGTGGTGCGCAACCCCGAGGGCGGCCAGGTAGTCTATGAAATGCCGAGCGCCGAGCGCTTCCTGCCGCGGCCCGTGCGGGTCCAACCCCTCGACGGCCAGCGTGTGCTGGTCACGGCTGGCCTCGAGCGCGGGGCGCGAGTTGTGACCAGCGGCGCCGGGCTGATCGCGCAGGTCCGCTAGCCGTGTTCAACATTCTCGTCACCGCCAGCCTGCGGAATCGGATCTTCGTGTTGGTCGCGGCGGCGATCCTCGTGGTCTATGGCGCCTTCACGTTGCAGCGCCTGCCGGTGGATGTCTTCCCCGACCTCAACAAGCCCGTCATCACCCTGATGACGGAGGCCGAAGGCCTGGCGCCGGAGGAGGTCGAACTTCTCGTCTCCTACCCGATCGAGACGGCGATGAACGGCATGCCCGGCGTCACGCGCGTGCGCTCCGTCTCCGGCGTCGGCCTGTCGATCGTCTTCGTGGAGTTCGACTGGGGCACGGACATTTGGGTAAACCGGCAGCAGGTGGCGGAGCGCCTCTCGCTGGTTCGGGCGCAGCTGCCGGCGAATGTCGCGCCACAGATGGCACCGATCTCCTCCATCATGGGCGAGATCATGCTGGTCGCGATGTCCACCGATGGCCGCGCTAGCCCGATGGAGTTGCGGGAGCTGGCGGATTGGGTGGTGCGCCCACGGCTGCTGACGATCCCCGGCATATCCCAGGTGATCCCGATCGGCGGCGAAGTGCGGCAGTATCGCGTGACACCCGATGTGGCGCGGATGCATGCGCTAGACGTCACCGAGGCGCAGGTGGTCGCTGCCCTTAGGCAATTCGGCGGGAACACCGGCGGCGGCTATGTGGACCAGGCAGGGCGTGAATACCTGATCCGCAACATCGGCCGCACCACGCGCCTCGACGACCTCGCGAACACGCCTGTGGCCGTGCGGGCCGGCCAGCCGATCCCGCTGCGCCAGGTCGCGACGGTGGATTACGCCGCCCGCCTCAAGCGTGGCGAGGCCGGCAGTATGGGCCGGCCGGCCGTGATCCTGTCGATCCAAAAGCAGCCCGCCGCCGATACTGTGGCCCTGACGCGGCAGGTCGAGGCGGCGCTGGCCGAGTTGCAGCGCGCCATGCCGCCGGGCGTCACCGCCAACAACGTGCAGTTCCGCCAGGCCGATTTCATCGCGGCCTCGATTTGCAATGTGGAGAAGGTGCTGCTGGAGGCAGTCGCGGTGGTGGCCGTCGTGCTGTTCCTGTTCCTGCTCAACGGGCGCACCACCTTCATCTCGCTCACCGCGATTCCACTATCGGTGCTCATCACGGTCGTCGTGTTCCAGCTTCTCGGTCTGTCGATCAACACCATGACGCTGGGTGGCCTGGCCATCGCCATCGGCGAGCTTGTGGATGATGCGGTGGTGGATGTGGAGAACGTTTTCCGTCGCCTGCGGGAGAACCGCGCCCGGCCGGATCCGCAGCCCGCCATCATCGTGGTCGCCAAGGCGAGCCAGGAGGTCCGCTCGGGTATCGTCTATGCGACGATGATCGTGATCCTGGTTTTCGTGCCGCTGTTCGCCCTGACCGGCATCGAGGGCCGATTGTTCGCGCCGCTCGGCGTCGCCTACATCGTCTCGATCTTGGCGAGCCTCGTCGTCTCCATCACCGTCACACCGGTGCTCTGCTACTATCTGCTGCCGCGCATGAAGCGCATGGACCACGGCGATAGCGCGCTGGTGCGCGTTCTCAAGCGTTGGAACGAGCGTGTGCTGCTCTGGGCCTTCGCCCGCACGCGCCTAGTGTACCTGCTGGCGGGCGTTGGCGTGGCGGGCGCGCTGGCGACCGTGCCCTTCCTGCCGCGGTCGTTCCTGCCGCCCTTCAACGAGGGCACACTGACGATCAGCCTGCAATTCCAGCCCGGCATCAGCTTGGCCGAAGCCAACCGCCTCGGCCGGCAGGCGGAGCTACTGATCATGCAGGTGCCGGAGGTCCGCACCGTGGGCCGCCGCACCGGCCGCGCCGAGCTGGATGAACATGCCGAGGGCGTGCATTCCTCGGAAATCGACGTCTCGCTCTACCCGTCTCAACGCGGCAAGCAGGCGATTTCGGCCGATATCCGCGCCCGCCTCAGTGTGCTGCCCGGCGGTGTCAATGTCGGCCAGCCGATCGGGCACCGACTGGACCATATGCTGTCCGGCGTGCGCGCCGAGATTGCGCTCAAGATCACCGGCGACGACCTGGATACGCTCCGCACACTTGCGGAGGGCATGCAGCAGCGCCTGGCCACCATCCCCGGCCTGACCGACCTGCAGGTGGAGCGCCAGGTGCGCGTGCCGCAGCTTCAGGTCGCGGTGAATCATGAGCGGGCGGCGCTGTATGGCGTCTCCGCCGCCTCGGTAGCCGAAGCCCTGCAATCCCTGTCTGGCGGCCAGGTCGTCAGCCAGGTGGTGGACGGCGCGCGCCGCTTCGACGTGGTGCTGCGGCTGGGTGACGCGGACCGCACCGGCGCCGGCCTTGCCGCCGTGATGATCGAGACACCGGGTGGGCGCGTGCCGCTGTCCCTGCTGGCAGAGCTGCGCGACACTGATGGCCCGAACCAGATCCTGCGGGAGAACGGCCGCCGACGGATCGTGGTGCTCGCCAATACCGATGGCAGCGACATGGCCGCCATCGTCGCGCGCATCCGCGCAGAGATGGAAGCGGCCAGCTTGCCGCCCGGCTATTTCTTTACGCTGGAAGGCACCTTCCAGGCGCAGGAGGAAGCGGCTCGGCTGATCGCGGGCCTCTCGCTCGTGTCCTTGGCGCTGATCTTTATGGTGCTCTACAGCCGCTACAAATCGGCGGTGCTGGCGCTGATCATCATGGGCAATGTGCCGCTGGCGCTGGTGGGCGCCATCGCCGCGCTGTGGATCGCGGGGCAGCCGCTCTCCGTCGCGTCGATGATCGGCTTCATCACCCTGGCGGGCATCGCCACGCGCAACGGCATTCTGAAGGTCAGCCACTACCTGAACCTGGCGCTGCTGGAAGGCGAGCGCTGGGGGCTGGCGCTGGTGATCCGCGGCAGCCTGGAACGCCTGACGCCAGTGCTGATGACCGCGCTCTCCGCCGGCTTCGCGCTCATCCCCCTGATGATCGGCGCAAGCGAGCCGGGCAAGGAAATCCTGCACCCCGTCGCCGTGACGATCTTCGGCGGGCTCATCACGGCGACGCTGCTCGACACCTTCCTGACGCCGCTGCTGTTCCACCGCTTCGGTCGCCCCGCCCTCGAACGCCTGCGCGTCGTTCAGCAGGAGCTGAAGGTGGCCGAGGCCTACTGATCCGTGAGGAACCCGACCATGATCCAACGCCGCCTACTGCTCACCAGCCTGACCCTTGCCCCTGTCGCCGCCCATGCGCATGAGCCGCGGCGTGGTCCGAATGGTGGCCAGAAAGTCGATATCGGCACCAACCATGCCGAACTGCTAGCGGCCGGCAACACGCTGCGGCTGTTCCTATTCGACGGCGCCGACCGGCCGATCCCGTCCGCGGGAGCCACGGCCCAGGCCGTGATCCTGGCGGGCGGGCGTCAGGCTACCGTAGCACTCGCGCCCATCGGCGATAACGTGCTGGCCGGCACCGGCGACTTCCAGGCCGCGCGCGGCATGCGTGCGGTTGTAACCCTGACTCTCCCTGGCCAACGTCCGGTGCAGGCGCGCTTCACCCCGATGGACCAGAATTGAGGAGAGCCCGATGCGCAGGACACTGATGGCCCTGGCCCTGCTCGTCACGGGCCCAGCTTGGGCCAACACACCAGCGCCTTATGCCGGCATGACGGACCGCCCGATCCGCGCGCTGTCGGCCGAGCAGCAGGCCGATCTGCTGGCCGGCCGCGGCATGGGCTTGGCGCTGGCCGCCGAGCTCAACGGCTGGCCTGGCCCCGCCCATGTCATCGAACTGGCTGGGGCGATGCAGCTCACGCCCGCGCAGCTTGCGGCGACGCAGCGCCTGATGGCGGAGATGCAAGCGACGGCGCGTGCGCTCGGCGCCCGCGTGATAGAGGAGGAGCGCGCTCTCGACACCGCCTTCCGTGACCGCAGTGTCACGCCAGCCGACCTCTCGGCGCGCACGTCCCGCATCGCGGCCCTGCAGGGTGAAATCCGCGACGTACATCTGCGCACCCATCTGGCGCAGGCAGCAATGCTGAACGCGGAACAGATCGCCGCCTATTCGCACTTGCGCGGCTATGCTGGCGGTGCGCCGCAGCATGGTGGCGCGATGCCGGGCGGCCACCGGCATCATTGACGTGGTGGCGCCCGACAGCCTGCCGCAGGAGGCCCACATCCTCGTCGTCGAGGATGACGGGGAGATGCGCACGCTGATCGCCAAGTTCCTGCGCCAGAACAGCTTCCGCGTCACCGGAGCGCGTGACGGGCGCGAGATGTGGGAAGTGCTGTCCGGCGCGCCGGTCGATCTTGTGTTGCTGGACGTCATGTTACCCGGCGCCTCGGGCCTCGACCTATGCCGGACGTTGCGTGCCAAGTCTGGCGTGCCGATCATCATGGTGACGGCACGCGGCGAGGAGACCGATCGCGTGCTCGGCCTCGAACTTGGTGCCGACGACTACATCCCGAAGCCCTTCGGGCGCGCCGAGTTGCTGGCCCGAGTTCGTGCGCTGCTGCGGCGCTCGCGCGGCGAAGCGGGCGAGCCGATGGCGGGCCAGTCGGGCGAACGCATCCGATTCGCCGATTGGAGCCTCGACACGCGGCGCCGCGAGCTCAGCGCGCCGGATGGTACCGCGGTGGATCTCTCGGGCGGCGAGTACGATCTGCTGCTGGCCTTCTGCGAACACGCGCAGCGCGTGCTGAGCCGCGACCAACTGCTCGACCTCGCCCGCAACCGAATGGCCTTCAACGGCACCGAACGCTCCGTCGATGTCATGGTCAGCAGGCTTCGGCGCAAGCTGGAGCCGACCGACGAGAGCCCGTCCATCATCAAGACGGTGCGCGGCGCCGGCTACATGCTGGTGCCACCCGTGAAGCGCGGGGCATGAAACAGCTGCACCGCCTGCTGCCGGACACGCTGGGCGGGCGCATCGTGCTCGTGCTGCTGGTTGGTCTGATGGCCTTCCATCTCGGCAGCCTGTGGCTGCACCAGATCGGCACCGAGGCGGTGCTTGGCACAACGCGGGAAGCGCAACTCGCTGAGCGCCTCGTCGCCGCCAAGCGCGCGGTCGCCGAACTGCCGACCGAGGAACGCGACAGAACCGCGCATGCGCTCTCCACCGCGAGCCTCGACATGCACTGGACCCGGGCTGCGACCGTGCAGCCGGTGCAGGCCAGCAGCGCCCGGATCGAGGCGTTGCGCAGCCGGCTCGGCGAACTGGTGCCGGAATTCGACATCACAGGCCTGCGGCTCGGCTATGGTGAAGATGGCGTGGTAGGGCACGAGTTGCTCGGCGCCCTGCCACTCCCAGATGGCAGCTGGCTCAACTTCTCTGCCGCCGTGTTCCGCCCACCGGCGTCGGAGCACGCCACGCTGCTCTCCACCACGGCAATGGGGGTTGGGATCCTGCTGCTCGGGCTGCTGGTGGTGCGGCTGATCGGGCGGCCCTTGCGCGCACTCTCCGATGCGGCGGATCGCTTCGGCGGCCCGGGCCCGGTGGTGCACGTGCCTGAGGAAGGCCCGCGCGAGGTGCGCCATGCCGCGCAGGCCTTCAACCGCATGCAGGGCCGCATCGACCGGCTGATCGCCGACCGCACCCAGGCCTTGGCCGCCGTCAGCCATGATCTGCGCACGCCCATCGCGCGGCTGCGACTGCGCGCCGGCTTTGTCGAGGATGGCGAGGCGGCGCGCGCCATCGATGCCGATCTCGACGAGATGGAGGCGATGATCGATTCGACGCTGGCCTATCTGCGTGGCGAGACCGAGAGCGAACCTAGCAAGCAGGCCGACGTCGTCGCGATGGTCGAGACGCTGTGTGACGCGGCCGCCGATGCGGGTGGGGATGTCGTCTACGCCGGCCCTTCACAGGCCAAGCTGGTCTGCAGTCCGGTCACGCTGAAACGTGCCTTCTCGAATCTGATCGACAATGCGGTGAAGTATGGTGGAGGCGCACGTGTCAGCCTCGACGACCAGGGGCGTGAACTGCTGGTGCGGATCGAGGATGACGGGCCGGGCATCCCGGAGGCTAACATGCAGATGGTGTTCGAGCCGTTCCGCCGCCTCGAGACGTCCCGCAATCGGGGCACGGGTGGGAACGGGCTCGGCCTCACCATCGCGCGACGCGCCGTCGAGCAGCACGGCGGCACTTTGCAGTTGAGCAACCGACCAGGCGGTGGATTGCTGGCCTTGGTTCACCTACCGAGGCCACAGAACGGAGGGAGCATATCGCGATGATGGTTCGAAGGAGTTTTGTGCTGGCTGGCCTCGCCTCAGTGGCCCTGCCCAGGCGGGCTTGGGCGGAGGCACTTCCACGCCTGCAAGTCTGGCGGGACGAGAATTGCGGATGCTGTGTCGCATGGGTGGACCACATACGGGCCGCCGGGTTTCCGATCGAGGACAATGTGGTGCGCTCGGTGGCGGCTGCGCGACGCATGCTCGGCACGCCGTCTGATCTGCTGTCCTGCCATGCGGCGCTGGTCGGTGGTTACGCCCTGGAAGGCCATGTGCCGGCGGCGGCAGTGCTCCGGCTGCTGGCACAGCGCCCTGCTGGAATCCGCGGACTCGCGGTGCCGGGGATGCCGGTTGGCTCGCCGGGCATGGAAGTCCCCGGGCAGGCGCCCGACACCTATGACGTTGTCGCCTTCGATGCGCGTGGCGGTCGCTCGGTGTTCATGCGCTTCCGCGGCGGCACGCCAGCGTAAGGCGACGCCGAAGCCGAGAGCGGCCGCGTGCCGCCCTTGACCCTCCCATAGGGGCAATCACCACCTCCTCGGTCAGGCAAGAACCCAAGAGGAGGGTGTGATGCATCGCTTTCGGATCGCGAACACGAACTGCGGCGGCTGCGCGAAGGGCGTCACGGCGTCACTTCGAGAGGCCGATCCGCAGGCGGAGATCGACATCAAGCTGGACACGCGGGAAGCGGCCGTGACGTCGGCTGTGGACACGGCGCGGCTGGAGCAGGCGTTGCGCGATGGTGGTTGGCAGGTCGAGCGCATCTCCGCCTGATCCCGCGCTGACATGCTTTGTCATGACGGCGTGACCCTGCCGACATGCTGGAGGGTCAGTGTTGGTGAAGTCGAACCACAGGAACCCAGCACATGACCCGCCTCGCTCGCTCACTTGCCCTTGCTGCCGGCCTCGCCACTGTCTCTGCGGCAGGCTTCGCCATCGCGCAGGGCACCGCGCCGCAACCGCAGCCGGCACAGCCCGGCATGATGGCCAGATGCCCGGCATGCAGCACATGCAGCAGCGCATGATGCCGGGCGCCCAGACGCCGGGGAGTGGTGCGGCGCAGGCGCCGGCGGCTACTGACCCGCATCAGCACGGCGCTGCGGCTCCTGGAGCTGCGGCCTCCCCGTCGACCGCAGCCTTCATGGCCGCGAACGAGAAGATGCATCGCGACATGGCCATCACCTTTACCGGTGACGCGGACCGCGATTTCGCCGCCTCCATGATCCCCCATCATGAGGGCGCGATCGCCATGGCGCGGGTCCAGCTTGCGCATGGTCGTGACCCGGAGATGCGCCGGCTGGCCGAAGCTGTAATCCGCGAGCAGGAGCGTGAGATCGCCGAGCTCCGCGCGTTCTTGGCGCGCTCGC
>LNFM01015146.1_pt1 | contig 11699 bp, 9 predicted proteins | sample 596031 | NCBI WGS metagenome assembly LNFM01 (sample SAMN04254537, study PRJNA301005) | activated carbon metagenome | isolation source: dual media filters at the Ann Arbor, Michigan drinking water treatment plant | place: USA: Ann Arbor | reverse complement strand
TCGGAATTGGCATTGTTAATCTGCTGCCGATTCCGGTTCTGGATGGGGGACATCTGCTGTTCTACGCTTATGAAGCTGTGGCCCGCAGGCCAGTCCCTGCTCGCGTTCAGGAGGTCGGCTATCGCGTCGGTCTTGCTTTGCTGGTTGGATTGATGTTGTTCGCGACCTGGAACGACCTGCAGAAGCTGAGCCTGTTCAAATTCCTCGGCGGGTTCGCATGACGAGCCGACGCCAGCCCCCGATGGTTTCCCGTATGATCCGACAAGATGCGTCCGCCCTTCGTTTCGCCAGGGCCCTGAGCCCCAGCCTGCTGGCCCTTGCGGTCGCCGCGGGACTGGCCGGGCCCGCCATGGCCCAGAGCCAGGCTCCGGCTGCCCCGGCGAACCCGCCGGCACCGGCCGAGGTCAGCCCTCCGGCCCCTGCGCAAGCCGAGCCGGCGCAGGAGCAGCGGCTCACGATCGCCCGCATCCTCGTGCGCGGCAACCAGCGCATCGACCAGACAACGGTCCTGTCCTATCTGCCGATCCAGCCGGGCGACGTGGTCGATGCCGCGGTTCTGGACGTCGCGGTGCGGACCCTGACCCGGACCCAGCTGTTCGCGGACGTCCAGCTGGGCATCCAGCCGAACGGCGACCTCGTGGTCGAGATCGTCGAGAACCCGATCATCAACCAGGTGGTGTTCGAGGGGAACGGCGCGGTCAGCGAAGACAAGCTGCGTGAGGAAGTCACCCTGAAGCCGCGCGGCATCTATACGCGCGCCCGGATCCAGGAAGACGTCGGCAAGATCGTCGAGCTGTACCGGCTGTCGGGCCGCATCTCGGCCACCGTGACGCCGAAGATCGTCCAACTGGACCAGAACCGCGTCGATGTGGTGTTCGAGATCAACGAAGGTCCCGAGACCGGCGTGCGCGCCATCACCTTCCTCGGCAACAGCGCCTATTCGGACAGCGACCTGCGCGAGGTCATGGTGACACAGCAGTCGGCCTGGTACCGGCTGTTCACGACCAACGACAACTACGACCCGAACCGGCTGGATTACGACCGCGAGCAGCTGCGGAAATTCTACACCAACCGCGGCTATTATGACTTCCGGGTCCTGTCGGCGATTTCCGAGCTGGCGCCGGACGACAGTTCGTTCGGCATCACCCTGACGGTGGACGAGGGCGACCGCTATAATTTCGGGACCGTCGATGTGGTCACCGAGAACGATCGCCTGAACCCCGACTTCCTCAAGCTGCTGCTGCCGATCCGCCAGGGCGACCTGTACGAGAGCGACAAGATCGAGTCCGCGGTCGACGCCCTGACCTTCGCAGCGGGTTCGGCGGGCTATGCCTTCGTCGAGATCGAGCCGAACTATCGCGCCAATCCCGAGACCGACACCGTCGACGTCACCTTCAACATCAAGGAGGGTCAACGGGTCTACGTCGACCGGATCAACGTGATCGGCAACACCCGCACGTTGGACAACGTCGTCCGCCGCGAGATGATGCTGACCGAAGGCGACGCCTTCAACCGCACCCTGCTGGAGCGGTCGCGCAACAATCTGCGGGCCCTCGGCTTCTTCAAGGACGTCACCGTCGAGGAGGCCCGCGGCACCGCGCCTGACCGTTCCGTGGTCAATGTCACGGTCACCGAGCAGCCGACCGGCGAGCTTTCCGTCGGGGCCGGTTTCAGTTCCGTCGACTCCTTCGTGGTCAATCTGGGCATCACCGAGCGCAACTTCCGCGGCCGGGGCCAGAACGTCGTCGCCCGCGTGGAATGGGGCTCGCTGCGTCAGCAGATCGATTTCCGCTTCACCGAGCCGAAATTCCTCGGTCGCGACCTGCGCGCCGGCTTTGACGCCTTCCACTCGCGCTACGACCTCAGCGAATACTCCTCGTACGACTACCGCTCGACCGGCGGCGGGGTGCGACTGTCCTACCCGCTGAACGGCTACACCCTGCTGAGCACCCGCTACTTCCTGAAGAGCGACGAGATCATCGTGCCGCAGGGCTTTTGCAACGGCGGCAATGGAGCCAACGCCCTGTGTGATCAGGTCGGTTCGTTCCTGAACTCCTCGGCCGGCTATACCCTGCTGGTCGACCGCCGGAACGATCCGGTCCGTCCGACCCGCGGCTGGACCGGCTCCCTGCGCCAGGACTTCGCTGGCGTCGGTGGCGACGTGAACTACATCAAGACCGAGGCGGATATGTCGGCCTACTGGGGCATCACCCCGGAGTGGGTGGTCACGGCCACGGCCTCGATGGGTTATATCGCAGGCTGGGGCGGCGATCCCATCCGGATCAACGACCGCTTCTTCAAGGGCGGCAACAGCTTCCGCGGCTTCGAGACCGCAGGCATCGGCCCGCGCGACCTGACCCCCGGCACCAACAACGACGCGCTCGGCGGCAATTTCTACGCCATCGGCACGCTCGAGATGACCGTCCCGAACGGCCTGCCGGAAGAGTATGGCATCCGCACCTCGATGTTCGCCGACGTGGGGACGCTGGGTGTTCTTGACGACCGCTACACGACCAACAGCAGCGGCCTGCCCAATGCCAATATCGTCGACGAACTGGCTCTCAGGGCCTCCGCCGGCGTCAGCATCCACTGGCGTTCGCCGATGGGTCCGATCCGCTTCGACCTGAGCCGGATCATCGGCCAGGAAGAGTACGACAAAACAGAAACGTTCCGCTTCTCGACCTCCACACAGTTCTAACGCGGGCGATTTTCCCGCATCAAAGGTTCAAGATGAAACTGTTCGCAATCGGCGCATTCGCTCTCGCGTCCCTGGCCGCCGGCTCCGCCGCCGCCCAGGCCCAGGCTCCGGCCAATCCCGGCCCGGTCCTGCCCGGCGTCTGCGTCTTCCATAACGATCGTCTGCTGGCCCAGTCGACGGCCGGTCAGTCCGTCCAGACCGGCATGCAGCGGCTGGTCACTGAAGTGCAGGGCGAACTGGCTCCCTACGGTGCCAGCCTGCAGACCGAAGCCCAGGCCCTGCAACAGGGCGGCCAGGCGGCCGACCCGGACGGCTCGCGCATGCGCGCCTGGCAGGCCCGCGCCCAGGAAGCGCAGCAGCTGGAGCAGCGCCGTCAGGCGGAGTTGCAGTACACCCAGCAGATGCAGATCCGCACGATCGCCCAGTCGGCTGACCCGATCCTGGTCGCCGTCTACCAGGAGCGTGGCTGCGGCCTGCTGCTGGACCGTTCGGCGGTCTACATCTCCAACCCGGCGATGGATGTGACCGACGTGGTCATCCAGCGCCTGAACACGGCGCTGCCGTCGGTTTCCTTCAACCGTCTCGAAGTGCCGGCCCAACTGCAGCAGTAGGCCGGCCATGCCCGATCCGCGTTTTTTCGTCAGCCTGCCCGCGCTGAGCGTCGCAGAGCTGGCCGAACGGATCGGCGGCGAAGTCATGCGGGGCGGAGATCGACAGGTCTCCGCCGTCGCGCCCCTCGGGTCCGCCGGGGGCGGAGACGTCGCCTTCCTCGGAGATCGCAAATTCGTCGCCGCCCTCGGCCAGACGCTGGCGGGGTGCGTGATCCTGCCTGCCGCCGCCGTCGAGGTTGCGCCTCCGGGCGCGGCCCTGATCGTCTCGGACGAGCCTCAGGCGGCCTGGGCGCGGGCTTCGATGTTGCTTCACCGGGCCATTCCGTTGTCGGAAGCCGGCCGTGATGAGGCGGCCGAGGATGACACGGTGGTCTTCGAACCGGGCGTCGTCATCGGCACCGGGGCTCGCATAGGCCGGGGCACGCGCATCGGTGCCAACAGCGTCATCGGACCCGGCGTCCAGATCGGCCGCGACTGCGTCATCGGCTACAATGTCAGCGTCGGCTTCGCCCTGATCGGCGACCGCGTGAGCCTGATGTCCGGCGTGCGCATCGGCGAGGCGGGATTCGGCGCGGCGCGATCGAAGGCCGGGCCCGTTGATGTGCCCCAACTGGGACGGGTGATCCTGCAGGACGGCGTCACGGTCGGAGCCAATTCCTGCATCGACCGGGGGGCGTATGAGGACACGGTCGTCGGCGAGAACACCAAGATCGATAATCTGGTCATGATCGCCCACAACTGCGTGATCGGCCGCAACTGCCTGCTGGCCGCCCATACCGGGATTTCGGGCTCCTGCATCGTCGGCGACAACGTCATCTTCGGCGGCAAGGCGGGGATCGGCGACCATCTGACGATCGGCGAAGGAGCCCGCGTTGCTGGCGGAGCCGGGGTGCTGGCTGACATACCGCCGGGCGAGACCTGGTCCGGCTATCCCGCCAAACCGATCCGACAGTCCTTGCGCGAAGCGGTCTGGCTCGCCAAACAGGCGACAGGAAAGGCGCGTTCCTAGCGCCTACGGCGAGGAAGGCCGCAGGATGAGTGACGACGGCAAGATTGACTACGCCGAGGTGATGCGCAGGCTGCCGCACCGCTACCCCTTCCTGCTGGTCGACAAGGCCGAGGACTTCGTTCCGAACACCTCGATCACCGGGATCAAGAACGTCACCCATAACGAGCCCTATTTCCCGGGGCATTTCCCGATCGACCCGGTCATGCCCGGCGTGATGATCATCGAGGCCATGGCCCAGACGGGGGCCCTGCTGATGTCCAAGTCGATGGACGTCCAGGTCGATGGCAAGGTGATCATGTTCATGTCCATCGACGGCGTGCGTTTCCGCAAGCCGGCCCGACCGGGCGATCAGCTGCACATGAAGGTCATCGTGACCAAGATCCGCGGCGACATCTTCAAATTCCGCGGCGAGACCTTCATCGACGGCAAACTGGCGTCCGAGGCCGATTTCGCGGCCATGATGGTCACCGTCGACAAGGCGGGCGCATCGTGAGCCGCATCCATCCGACAGCCCTCGTCGATGCGGGTGCCGTTCTGGGTGACGGGGTCGAGATCGGTCCGTGGTGCGTGGTCGGGTCGGGCGTATCCTTGGCCGGGGACGTCCGTCTGGTCAGCCATGTCGTGGTGCAGCAGGACACGTCGATCGGGGCGCGCACGATCGTCCATCCCTTCAGCGTGCTCGGAGGCGATCCGCAACACGGGGGCTACAAGGGCGAGCCGGTGCGGCTCGAGATCGGCAGCGACAATGTCATTCGCGAGCACTGCACCTTCAATCGCGGCACGCCGGGCGATCGCAAGCTGACGACCGTGGGCTCGAACGGCCTGTTCATGACGGGTGCCCATGTCGGCCATGACGCGATCGTCGGGGACCGGGTGACCATGGCCAACCACGCCACCCTCGGCGGCCATTCGCGTGTGGGCGACCGGGTCTTCCTGGGCGGGCTGTGCGCCGTGCACCAGTTCGGTCGTGTGGGGCAGGGGGCAATCGTCGGCGGGCTGGCGGCGGTGACGCGCGACGTCATTCCCTATGGCTCGGCCTGGGGCAATCACGCGCAGCTTCACGGCCTCAATCTGATCGGGCTGAAGCGCAAGGGTTACGACAAGACGGCGATCCGTCGCTTGCTGGCGGCCTATCGCGAGCTGTTCGAGGGGGCCGGCACCTTCGCCGACCGGCTCGATGCGGTCGAGACGGCCTATGCCGACCTGCCCGAGATCATGGAGATAACAGCCTTCATCCGCGAGGACGGCAAACGGCCTCTCTGTCTGCCGGGCGCGTGAGAGGGTCGGGCGAATGAGCAAGCTGGGCCTCATCGCCGGTGGCGGTGCCCTGCCGGTGTCGGTGGCGGCGCGGTGCGAGGCGGAGGGTCGGCCGGTGTTTCTGGTGCGGCTGGCCGGGTTCGCAGACGCCCATCTCGCGCGCTATCCCGGAATAGACGCGGGCATCGCCGAGTTCGGCAAGATCCTGTCGGCGCTGAAGAAGGCCGGCTGCACCGGGGTCTGTTTCGCGGGCACGGTCAGTCGCCCGGACTTCAAGACGCTGAAGCCTGACCTGAAGGGCACCGCCCTGCTGCCCGGCATCATCGCGGCGGCGACCAGGGGCGACGACGCCCTGTTGCGCAAGATCCTGTCGGTGTTCGAAGGCGAGGGCTACGTCATCGAGGGTGCTGACGACATCCTCGGTGGAGAGACACTGCCGGGCGGCGCGCTCGGGGCCGTCCAGCCGACCGAGGCGCAATTGTCGGACCTGAGGAAGGCGCTGCACGTCGCGGAAAAGGCGGGCGAACTGGACATCGGCCAGGGCGCTGTGGTTTGCGACGGACTGGTGCTGGCGGTGGAAGCCCAGGAGGGCACGGACGCCATGCTGGTCAGGGTGGCCGGGCTGCCGGCCGACCTGCGCGGCTCGGCGACGGACCGCAAGGGCGCGCTGGGCAAGGCGCCCAAGCCGATCCAGGACCTGCGGGTGGACATGCCGGTGATGGGCGCGCGGACCATAGAGATGGCCGCCGCCGCCGGGCTGGCCGGGGTCGGCGGCGTGGCCGGCAAGCTGATCCTGATCGACAGGGCCGGGCTGATCGAAGCCGCCGACCGGGCGGGTCTGTTCGTCTGGGGTGAAGCGGGTGGAGGCGCAGGATGAGCCGCCCCCTGAAGGTCATGCTGGTCGCCGCCGAGGCCTCGGGTGATGCGTTGGGGGCCGGACTGGCCGTGGCGCTGAAGGCCCGGCTGGGCGCGGAGGTGACCTTCGTCGGCGTTGGCGGTCCCCGCATGGCGGAGCAGGGGGTCCGGAGCCCCTTCGACATCGCCGAACTGTCCATCCACGGCTGGCTGGAGGGCATGAAGGCCTACGGGATCGTCAAGCGCCGGGTCGCTGATACGGTCGCGCTGGGCGTGGCAGAAAAGCCCGACGCCGTGGTCCTGATCGATAGCTGGGGATTCACCATCCGGGTGGCCAAGGCCCTGCGGGCGGTGCTGCCGGGCGTTCCGTTGATCAAATATGTCGGGCCGCAGGTCTGGGCGTCCCGTCCGGGACGGGCGAAGACCCTCGCGGCGGCGGTCGATCACCTGCTGGCCCTGTACGCCTTTGACGCGCCGTGGTTCGAGCGCGAGGGGCTGCCGACGACGGTGGTAGGGTCGCAGGCGCTGCATGTGGACATGAGCGGCGCCGATCCGGCCGCCTTCCGCGCGGAGCAGGGCATTGCGGCCGCTGCGCCCCTGCTGGTCGTTCTGCCGGGCAGCCGGCCGTCCGAGATCCGTCTGATGACCCCCGTCTATGAGGCGGCCATCGCGCGGCTGAAGGCCGCTGATCCGGCCCTGGCGGTCGCCGTGGTCGCCGCGGGAACCGTCGCCGCGGATGTCACGGCGCGGGTCGCGACCTGGCCGTTCCGCGCCCATGTGGTCGGCGAGGACCGGAAATACGCCGCCATGCGCGCCGCCACGGTCGCCCTCGCCACCAGCGGCACGGTCTCGACGGAACTGGCGCTGGCCGGCGCGCCGACGGTCATCGCCTACCGCTTCCAGCCGCTCAGCTATGCGATCATGAAGCCGTTCTTTACGGGGAAATACGCCACCCTGTTCAACCACGCCGCGGACGCGGAGATCGCCCGCGAACTGATCCAGAACGACGCCACGCCGGAGAAGGTCGCGGCCGAGGTCGGGCGGCTGCTGGCCGATCCGGCGGCCCGGGCGGACCAGGCGGCGCGGCAGACGGCGGCGCTGGACCTGATGGGCCGCGAGGGGCGTGATCCATCAGAGATCGCGGCGGATGCCGTTCTCCGCGTGATCGCCTTGAAGGCCGGCGGCGCCTGACGCCCCGCGCGTTCGGGGCGTCAAGGGGCGGAAGGGCAGTTCAGGAACGCATGGCGAAACGACCCACGACGGCGAAGAAATCCGTATCCGCCGCCAACCTGGCCGCGCTCGGGGCGGACCGGCTGGCCGATCTGCTGATGGAGGCCGGCGCCGCCGACCCGGGCCTGAAGCGCCGCCTGCGCATGGAGCTCGCCGCCGAGGTCGGCGCGGCCGACCTGGCGCTGGAGATCGACAAGCGTCTATTGGCCGTCGGCGGCAGTCGGGCCCGGGTGTCCTGGCGCAAACGGCCGGCTCTGCTGAGCGAACTCCGCTCGCTGCTGCGGATGATCGCCGACCGACTGGGCGCTCTGGACGCCCGGCTGGCGCTCGACCGGCTGGTGGCGTGGTTCGACCTGTATCCCGGTCTCGTCGCCCGGGTCAGCGACGCCAAGGGCGAACTGCCGCTGCTGTTCGACGCGGCCACGGCCGAGCTCGCCCGGGTGGCTTCCGCCGCCGGCCCGGACGAGGCCGCGCCGGCGCTCGGCGAGGCGCTGGCGACGCGCCTCGACCCATGGGCCTCATGGATCGGGCGGGGCGCCTCGGGGCTCGATCCGATCCTCGCACGCCGGTTGCTGGCCGGCCTGACCCAGGGCCCCCGGCCGACCGGACGCCTCGCCCTGGTCGTGCGCAAGCTGGCGGACCGGGCCGGCGATCCGGACGCCTGGATCCGGTCGATCCCGGACGCCGACGCCCGCAAGCCCGAGATCGGCGCCGGGATAGCCCATCGTCTGGCCGCGGCCGGTCGGGCGGAGGACGCGCGGGCGGCGTTGGAGGCGGCTCGGCTGGAGCCGGCCCCGGCTTCCCGCTGGGGACGGGCCGGCGTGGCCGAGGCACCGTCGGACGGCTGGTCGGCGGCAGAGATCGTCGTCCTCGAGGCCGAGGGCCGGCGGGCGGAGGCGGACGAGGCGCGCTGGCACCGTTTCGAGCGCACCCTGTCGGTCGAGGATCTGCGCGCCCTGCTCGCCGGTCTGGCGGATTTCGAGGATGTCGTGGCGCTGGACCGGGCCTTCGACCTGGCGTCCGCCCACCCCGACCCATTGCGCGGCCTCGCCTTTCTGATGGACTGGCCCGCCCTGCGCGAGGCCTCGGGCCTGATCCGGTCGCGGTCCGGAGAGATCCGGGGCGGCCACGAGGCCATTCCCCTGTGGGCCTCGCGCCTGTCGGGCCGCTATCCCGCCGCGGCCGTTCTTCTGCTCAGGGCCCGGGCGCGGTCCCTGGTCACGCTCGGATCGGACAGCGCCGAAGAGGTCCAGGGCTTGATCGCCGAGGCAGAAGCCCTCGCGGCCCTGGCCGGGGATGATGCTTCTATCCCGGACCATGCCGCCTTCGTGGCCGAGATCGAAGGTCTGGCGGCCCCGCGCCGCCGTCGGTGGTAGACCGAAACGAAACGACCCCGGAGCCAGGGCTCCGGGGTCGCGTGTCGTTCCAATACCTGTCGGTCGGTCCTAGCCGCGCGACTGGATCGGCACATAATCCCGCTCGGTCGGGCCGGTGTAGAGCTGGCGCGGGCGGCCGATCTTCTGGGTCGGGTCGCCGATCAGAGAACAGCACGGTGAACATCGAGGTCGGGAAGCCCATCGCCGACAGGGTGATGCCCGAATAGAAGTCGACGTTCGGGAACAGCTTGCGCTCGATGAAATACTCGTCCGACAGCGCGATCCGCTCCAGTTCCTTGGCGACCTGGAACAGCGGGTCGTTGGGATCACCGACGGCGGCGAGCACCTCGTCGGCGCTCTCCTTCATCACCTTGGCGCGCGGGTCGTAGTTTTTGTACACGCGGTGGCCGAAGCCCATCAGCTTGTATTTCTTGGCCTTCACGCCCTCGATGAACTCCGGGATCTTGTCCGGGGTGCCGATCTCCTTGAGCATGTTCAGCGCCTCTTCATTGGCGCCGCCGTGCGACGGGCCCCACAGGCAGGCGATGCCGGCGGCGATACAGGCGAAGGGATTGGCGCCCGACGAACCGGCCAGGCGGACGGTCGAGGTCGAGGCGTTCTGCTCGTGGTCGGCGTGCAGGATGAAGATGCGGTCCATGGCACGGGCCAGCACCGGATTGACGACATAGTCCTCGGCCGGAACGGCGAAGCACATGCGCAGGAAATTCTCGGCGTAGCTCAGGTCGTTGCGCGGCGACACGAACGGCTGGCCAACGTGATATTTGAAGGCACGCGCCGCGATCGTCGGCATCTTGGCGATCAGGCGGATGGCCGAGATGTTGCGCTGGACCGGATCGTGGATGTCCAGGCTGTCGTGATAGAAGGCCGACAGGGCACCGACCGTGCCCACCATGATGGCCATCGGGTGGGCGTCGCGGCGGAAGCCCTCGAAGAAGCGGTCGAACTGCGCGTGCAGCATGGTGTGGGTGGTGATGTTGCGCTCGAAGGCCTCGTATTCCGCGGCCGTGGGCAGTTCACCGTGCAGCAGCAGGTGGCAGACCTCGATGAAGTTGGACTGCGAGGCCAGCTGGTCGATGGGATAGCCGCGGTGCAGCAGGGTGCCGACGTCGCCGTCGATAAAGGTCAGCCCACTTTCGCAGGCCGCCGTCGAGGTGAAGCCGGGGTCGTAGGTGAAGGCGTCCGTCGCCCCGTACAGCTTGCGGATGTCGATCACATCGGGGCCGGTCGAGCCCGAGAGCACGGGCAGCTCCACGGTCTTGTCACCGTAGGTGAGCGTCGCCGTGCCGGCGGGTTTGGCTTGTTCGGTCATATCAGCCCCTTGCTTCAGTCGGCAGCCCGGCGCGGGGAGGCGTCAGCTGCATGATGTCTGATAAGTCAGATAGTCTGTTGCAGCGCATCATCCAAGCGCCCGAGGCTTTCTTCGCGTCCAAGGGCGGCCAGTGTCTTTGCGATGTCGGGCGAAACGCCGTCTCCAGTGAGGGCGGCACGTACGGCGGGGCCGATCTTGCCGAAGCCGACGGCCTCTTCCTCGGCGAAAACCTTGAGCTCGGCCTCGAGGGCGAAGACGTCCCAGCTGGCGAACAGTTTGAGGCGGTCGCGCAGGCGGCCGATGCGCTCGCCTGATTCGCCGGTCAGCATCGGCAGGGCCTTCTCGTAGATCGACAGGGGCCGGACCTTGAGGGCGAAGCCGGTCTGGTCGGCCAGTTCCAGCACGGTCTTCGCGCGATCCTTGATGAAGGGCATGGCGCGCAGCAGGCGGGCCTCATCGTCCGGCCCGAGGGTGTGGCCGCGGGCGAGGTGGACGTCGAGCGTCATCTTGGCCAGCCGGTCGTCGTCGGCCAGACGGATCCAGTGGGCGTTGACGTGGGCCAGCTTGTCGAAATCCAGCCGGGCGGGCGCCTTGCCCACGCCGGTCAGGTCGAACCACGCCTGCGCCTGGGCGTCGTTGAACAGTTCGTCGTCGCCATGGGCCCAGCCCAGCCGGGCCAGGTAGTTGCGCATGGCTTCGGGCAGATAGCCCATCTCGGCATACTCATGGACCGCCTGCGCCCCGTGCCGCTTGGACAGTTTGGCCCCGTCGGGGCCGTGGATCAGCGGGATGTGGGCGAAGCTCGGGCGGGTCCAGCCCAGGGCGTCATAGATCAGGCTCTGGCGGGCGGCGTTGTTCAGGTGGTCGTCGCCGCGGATGACGTGGGTGACGCCCATGTCGTGATCGTCGACCACCACGGCGAGATTGTAGGTCGGCGCGCCGTCGGAACGCAGCAGGACCAGATCGTCCAGGTCCTCGGTGGACCAGTTGACCGTGCCCTGGACCTCGTCCTCGACGGTCACCTTCCCGGGCAGGGGGCGGCGGAAGCGGACGACGTGGGGCTGGCCCAAGTCGTCGACGGTCGGTTCACGGTCGCGCCAGGGGGACTCAAAGGTCCGGCGTTCGGCCTTGGCGAGGTCGCGCAGGCGGCCGGTCTCCTCGGCCGAGGTGAAGTCACGATAGGCACCGCCGCGCTCCAGCAGCTCGTTGACGACCTCGCGGTGACGGTCGGCGCGGCTGTACTGGAAGACCGGCTCCTCGTCGGCGAACAGCTCAAGCCAGCTCAGGCCGTCGAAAATGGCCTTTACGGCGGCGTCCGTGGACCGTTCGCGAT
>LNFM01011839.1_pt1 | contig 11700 bp, 7 predicted proteins | sample 596031 | NCBI WGS metagenome assembly LNFM01 (sample SAMN04254537, study PRJNA301005) | activated carbon metagenome | isolation source: dual media filters at the Ann Arbor, Michigan drinking water treatment plant | place: USA: Ann Arbor | reverse complement strand
CAGCTCGATGCCAGTGGATTTCGACGTGATCCCCCAGTCGACCAGGCGCGGGTCGATGTCGGAGACGATCTGCCACGAGCGTTCACGGGCGGCGATCTGTCTGAGCCATGTTTCGCTCGCGCTGATGTGATTGGTGCTTTCGATGCGTGCGTCCCGGATATTCATCTGGCCCCGTCCGTACAGCCGCGCCACGACACGCATCTCCGCTTGGCCGCAGGATTCGCCAACGGCAGGCATCCATACCGCATCGAACATCGCGGCTACGGAGCGCCCCTTGTCGTTGAGCAGGCCGCTCCAGATGGTTCGCCATTGAGGGGCGGCGTTGGCGGGATAGAACACGATGCTGATGTCTACCGTTCCGGCGCCCTGTGCCTCGAGGTTCAACCGATATATCCGGCCGCAGTGGGCGATCGGGATCGTTTTCGACGAGCCTTGACTTGGCGTGAGCTCGATCGGTCCTCGGCCCGAGTAGAGTCGAGACTCGGCACGACGCAGTGTCATGAGAGGCCGCTGCTCGATTTCCAATCTACGGTTGTCCTGACTTACATGGTGCTCGACGGCGTACTGACGGCGTCGATCCCAGGCGGTCCACTGCAGCGAGCCCTCTTCGTCGGTGATCGGCAGTTCGGTCAACAGTGCGGGCTTTGCAGGTGGAGCAGACGGCTTGTCTGCTCGCAGGCGGTAAAGGCGGTTACCGTCCATGGCGTAGAGCAATTGCGCTCGGTCGGGATCGGCGACGAGTTGGTCGATCTTGGAGTTGTACACGGTGGGGATCGGATAACCCGGCAGCAGCAAGTGGGTGATCCCCAAGCGCACAAGCTCTGCGTGAGCAGCGTCCAGACCCGTAGTCTGATAAAAAGCAATGAGCTTCGGATCGATGTCGCTGAGGAAACGATGTCGTCCGTAGAAGGCGAGCTGAGCCTGCTGGAACGTGAGGATGTAGGCGTCGGCTGGCAGCGTTTCTGTGGCGTAGGCTGGAACACGCATGTATCCGGCTCGCGAGATGGAGCGCTTGCGCGCGTCGGAATCGAGCACCTGGGGGCCCACAAGGTCGAATGCGCGCAGCTTCGTGTAGTTGAAGTAAGTGGGAATAGCGATGCAGACCAGCGCGAACCCAATGGCGATCACGGAGTTCGCTGCGGTGCGCAGCCGGCCGACCCCCGTGCCCCAACCCTTGGCTGCGACCGGTCCGAGAATAGCTACAGCGAACAGCACCACATAGGGCTGGACGGTCAGCAGATAGCGTACGTTCTTGATGAAGGCGTCCAGGCCCAGCAGCATGGACGTGACCACCATCCCGGCGAATATGGCCAGAATCAGGGCTGCCACGTCCACAGGCCGGCGCGCGGTCCGCACCCACTTCCAGACGCCGTGCAGGTACCCACGCGCCGCCTCGGCTCTGCGGCCCTGCCGCAGGTACAAGATCGTGGCGACGAGGAGCAGCCAGTACGAGAGGCCGTAGATGTTCGGGCGGGTGAGCCCGGCAAAGAGCCCGTAGAGCACGCGTTCGATTGGCGTGCTGATGTCCCGCGATTCGCGGAAGTAGCTGGCCCAGTCGAGTTGGGGCAGAGCATAGACCGGCACGGCGCCGACGTCGGCGATCGGACTGCCAAATATCAGGACATTGTCGATGAGCCGGTAGCTGACGAGCGCCACGGCGCAACCGCAGACAAGGGCTGCCTGCCGCAGGCGCTGTTGCCAGTTGAACGGCGATTTGAGCAGGATCACCAGCCCGACGATCGGTATGGCGAGCAGTCCGATGGAGTGAGTGAACAGTGCGCTGCCCACCAGCGCTCCGCAAGCAAGCAATGCAGGTATGCGCTGCGTGCTCCAGGCAAGCGGCAGGCACATGCCGGCGCAGAAGAACGCGAAGAGCCGAATGGCATCGATCTGATTGGCCGTCGCGCTGAGGTAGTACAAGGGTGTGGACAGCAAGACCACCGCGCCCCAGACTGCCCACCGACGGCGAAGGCCGCCCAGCCATATCCAGGTCAGAAAGGCGGTACACAGCGCGAAGTAGGGCGAGATCAGCTTGATGATGCCCGCTTCGGTAGCATGCCCTTGTATGAGGAAGCCCCAGACCTGCAGCGATATGTACCCTAGCGCGTGCGACCATGGGCCGTAGTAGCCCCCGGTCTTGCTCGAATCGATGAATGGGTAGTCCACGGCAGATTGCAACTCGAAGATCTGACGGGCGCTACCCGCGTACTCGAGCGCATCGTTTTCGTCGAGGGGCATCGCCAGGGACAGGCCAACCAGGGTGATTGCGATGAAGCTCGCAGTCAGCAAGCCGAGCCTGTAGAGCGGCGTGCCGCTGGTCCGGCAAGCCAGGGAACGCAAGACAAAGCCTGCTGCTGCAAGCGCGCTCCCGATCTGGGCACGGCCCAGCCAGATAAAGAGCGACAGCCCGGCCAGTACGGCACCTACGTAAAAGGCATTCGACCTGCCCGGCAAGAGAGTCATCACCGAGGTGACGAGGAAAGAGAGCAGGATCGGACCGAAGCCCAGGCTCAAGACAGCAAGGCGTACCTTCCAGATCCGCCGCGGCCGCAGGGCTGCCAGCAACGGCAGTAGGGCTGCCGGCGCGGACAGCAGCAGGGTGGCGAGAAAAGCCAGGGCGGCGATAGGATCCATCGGCTAGTAGTCTTGAGTTGTCATGGCTGACCCGAAGCGGGACGGAAGGCGCATCGCATATGGGGTCGAGATCCAGGTCGAACTGGATGGTTGGAAGTCGTGATCCCACCCCGCGATTGTGGGCGTGGCCTGATTCGGGTGGGGAGGAACAATCCGGCTGATGGGGCGCGGTCCTAGGCGATAAAGGGAGTGCAGCGTGGCTTTCAGCACCAGCGTCGCTTCACTGGCAAGGAGCCGATGGAGCGCGGTTCTATCCCACCAGTCCTTGATCGGTTCGCTGATCAGGACATGGCTTGCGCCCAAGGCTTCGAGCGCTGCCCGGGCAGCAGCCGGGGTGTCCGCCTGTAGGACGGAACTGCCGGGCGGCTGGTAGGCGAAAAGTGTCGGCGAATCGATGTAGTAGCGCAGGCCGGCGTGATCGAGCCAGACACCGCTGACTCCGCTTTCGCCCGCAATTGCCCGCGTGACGGGCTCGATGCCGTAACGGGTAATGTTGTCTGCCTGTTGCACGTTCCAGCGCTGCACCGTGCCGATGCTGAATGGCAAGATCGCTGCGAGGAACGCGGCGGCCAGCGGCGCCTGCCAGCGTGCGCGGCTCGCTGAGCCCATCAGCGCCAAGACGCAAAGCGCAGCCAAGGGATACCACACCAGAAAGTAGCGGAAGTTTACGACGTGCATCGTGGAGAGCGCGCTGCCGCCGAGGTCGAGCAAGCCCGTTAGCGGAATCAGCATGACGAGCGCGAAGGATGCGAAGAAGCCAGCCGCAGCGTATCGGGGAGCCTTCAGGGCGCGTAGTCGCACACATCTGCCCAAAAGCAGGATGGCGGCGAGCAGGCCGAGAGCGAACAGCGTCGCGTTGCCCCGAGTAGCGACGGCAACGACGCGGCCCAGGGTGTCGAGTGCTTGCGACGCGGTCATCGACTCGGACTTTGCCCAGGCGTCCCAGAGCGGAGTGCCCACATAGGCGTAGTAATAGAAGCCGTGCCCGAAGGGCCGTCCTGTTTGCACCCAAGTGACGATGTAGTGGATCGCCGGGAGCGCAAGCCCCAAGGCCATATAGCCGCCGACCGAGGCGATGAGGAGTCGGTCGGCGCGGCGAACGAGGGCGAGGAAGAGCCAAGCTGCGCCAGCAAGCGCGATGGCGATGATGTTCAGCGTGTGCGCCGCTGCAGCGGCGCCTGCGGCCAGTGCGAGCATCGCGCCGTACGCGAGCGGAATGCGCCCAGTCACTGTCAAGCCGCGGATGAGGAAGAAGCACAGGATCAGCAGGCTGCCAATACGTAGTCCATCACGACTGCTCGCCGAGCTGAGATACCCGAAATCGCTGATGACGAGCACGAACGCAATGGCGATAGGTATCGCCGCGGGAACGCGCAGCAGTGCAGCCAAGCTGGCGAGTGCAGCAAGCATGCTCAGAAACGTGGCCTGAACTGCGATTCGGGCGGGCAGATCGGTCTTGAAATTCGGCGCGGCATCGGGCGCGAACAGCAATGCATGGGCGATGTAGGCTTGATACAAGGCGGTGTGCGGGTGTCCCGCGACGACCGTGGCTTCCGGCGCGGCTCGGGCGAATGCGCGCACGGAACGCTCTTTCGCCAATTCCAGGGATTCATGCGCGTAAACCAGGGAATCGTGTTCGACCCAGGGGCTGCCTGCGTTGATCGCGAGCTTGGAGGTGACAAGTCCGACGAGCGCCAGTGTGGCGATCAAACCGACCCACTGCAGCCAGCGCGCTCGCTTGCCTGCGCGCCACGCGCGCATCGCTGGAGCGCGGACAAGACCGCCCGAGGTGATCGCTGCGAGCGCTAGTGCCACGATGGCGGGCGATGTCAGAACGAGCCACCCGGGTGCGCCGGGCATGAGGGTCATCACCAGCATTGCAGTGGCGCCCACATACACCGGATAGCACGCCACCCCGAGCAGAAAACGCGCCGCATAGGTGCCGCCCAGTGGGCGCGGCATGCAACCTAGCACGGCGCCGAGTAGCGTCGCGAGTGCCGCTGCGTGCAGCAAGTAGACGCTCGCCCAGGCCCCCTGCCCTATCGACGCCGCCGTCATTGCGAGCTGGTCTCCTGCCCGCCGCGAAGCCGCCAGAACGCGCTGGTGACGGCTTTTACGCACAGCCCGATCAAGTCCCGGGTGCTGCACACGAGGGCAAGCCCCGCGTTGCTTGCCCAGCGTTCCGGGTGCGTGGTGAGATAGACGAGGGAGGCGCTGTCGATCAGAACGCGTTCGAATCCGTTGCCCAATGTGGGCAGCGGCAGGCCATGGTCGGCCTGGTCGAAGAAGCGGTCGCGCAGATTGCGCCGACTCGATGCGTTCCAGGCGCCGCCGCTATCGGTGAAGTACAGCACCTGCACGCCGCGGAAGCTGTGCACGGCATCGCCTATCAGGCCGAAACGCGCAGGGTCTTCGGTGGTCAGTAGGCTGAGATTGTCATGACGACTGAGCGGGGCTCCATGAGCGCTGACCGTCGAGCAAGGAACGATCTTGCGGAAGTGCGCCAGGTTGGTCTCGAAGGCCGCGAGGGCACGCCCACGATCCCCGCCAAGATGCGACAGCGTTTCGTAGTGGTAGCCGCACTCATGACCTAGCGCGTGGATGCGTTCGATCGGTGTCGTCGGAAACCGACCCCGGCGGTCGCTTCTGAAGTAGTAAGTGGCGCGGATGCCGAGGGAGTGCTCGAACTCAGCCATGCGCACAGCCTGGGCCGTCCAGCGGTCGACATCGTGCCGCAACACGAGAAGATCAGCTGCGGATCGCGCATGGCCGCCGTGCAGGTAGTCGGATACCGTGGTGATGGTGCGTCCCGCCCGCTTGGCTCCGGAGAGCAGCGCGTGATAGTTGTCGTAGGAGAAGACGCTGTAACTCATCGGTTCCTGAGCAGCTTGACCAAGCGCCGTGCCAGAAGCATCGGGGTGAATGTGATGAACAAGTACTCGAAAGCCTGCAGCGGCAGGTAGAGCCAGCGCAGGCCCGACGCTCGCCTGAGCGCGATCTTCGTCATATCGACCGAGGCGTATACGTAATGGCGCAACTTCACGGTGCGCAGCGCTTCGGGATACATGCCCAATTCAGGTAGTTGGAAGCCCAATCGGCGAGCGACACGAAGATAGGCGAGCGCGTGCCTGCGGTTGTCCAACGTATATCCTTGGGAAGCGATGAGTTCGTCGGGACTGAGCGCCGATTGCGCCAGGCGCCCTGATGTAACCGCGCGTTGAACCAGCGCTTCACCGGCCGCGGTCCGAGTGATCATGGCCGAGTGGCCTCCTTGCGAACCTTTGCGGAAGCGGGGCAAGTGCGGATCGCCCACGGCGATGTCCGCGAAGTCCGAGATCTGATCGGGACACATTCGGCACCGTGGCAGCATCCAGTATCCTTGGAACGCCACGACGTAGCGCAGGATGCGCCAACGCGAGTTGCCCTGGATCCGCGGAATCTGCCGTCGGTGTCCCGCATCATCGCTGACTTCGATCCGTCCTGGCCACGTGCCGACGCGATAGCGGATCGACTTGACCGCGGACCAACGCACACCGTACGCCTGTAGGTAGTAGGCAATGCCTTGAAAGCGGTTGATGCCGCCACAGAAGAGTCCGATGGACACGACGTGACGAGCTGCAACATCGGGACGGCGCAGCTTCAACTGCTCCAGGGCGGCGATTTCGCAAGGCAAGCCCACGAACGCAAAACGCGCGGAAGAATCGACCAGATTTCGCAACTGCCGGCCAAAATCGGCAGGATGATACACGGATCCATGGCATTGCCCCAGGGATGCCGCTTCGGTCAACAGTCTGCCGTGCGCGTCGCGTACGTGGTCGCCATTGTCGACGACGTATGCTGTGTCAATCGCCCCTTCACTGAAGAGTTGCGCGAGCAGGGCCGGGATCGCGCCCCCTGACGCCGCGGCTGTGCGCACGGATTCGTCGGCAGCATGACACGCCCTCACACCGACGACATGGCCGAGCCGATAGTCGTCGGGCAGCTTCCCGTACTTGGCAATGCTCAACGCCGGCAAGTCCATTTGTGCCCCCGGACAAAGCACTTCGCGAGTGCTGTCGGAGTTTGGGGCTGCGACCACGGTGGGTGCGAAACTGTCCAAGCTCGCCTCGTAACGAATCTCGACCGGGGGGTGGTCGCGCCCGCGTTCGAGCGAAACGGTGCAGAAGCCACACCCGGTGCACAGATCGGCCCGCTTGATCCGCTCGAGGTCTGCTGTGGTGAGGCGCTCAGCCATGGCCGATGCCTTTGCGGTGCTGACCAAGCATCGCATACCCGGCGGCGATACCCAGAGCCTCGGCTGTGACGTTCACCAGCCGTGCTCCGACAGTGATCAAGGCTGCGATCGGCCCCGGAACGATCAACAGCAGGCCCGCGAGCATGACGGCTTCCCGCGCGCCGAGTCCGGACGGTGTGAACAGGGCGATGATGCCTGTGATCCCTGCGACCTGATAGATCCACATGATCGACCAGACTGAATCGAAGGCGAGCGAGGTATCGACCGCAGCGACCACGGCGACGAGGATCGTCCCCCAGAGCATCCACAGGCAGGAATAGAAGACGATGATGGCGGTCCAGCGCCCAGGCGGAATTCGCTCGGCGATCGTGCTGTCGGCGAGGCGTTTGCGCAAGGCCCAGCGGATCGCTCGGTACATCACGGGTGTTGCGATGACGGCGGCCAGGCCGATGACGAGAGGTACCAAGGGCGGCAAGCCGATCGAGGATTGAAGTCCCGCGGCGGCGAATACCGAGATCAGCGTGCAGGCCAGCAGACCGGCGGCCGTCGAGGCCATGCTCTCTAGGACGCAGGTCGCCGCGACGATGCCGCCGGTGCGGGGGCGATGTTGATCGATCAGGGACACGCGGGTCGCGATGCCGACGATGCGCCCGGGCACATACTTGCCCAGGATCGAGAACAACCAGATCGGGGCGCTGTGACGAAAGGGGAGGCCCGCACCGGTGACGTGCGTGAGGATGTGCCAGCAGGTCACGTAGCCAAAGAGGTAGATCATGTTCATCAGAAACGCCGCGGCTACCCATCGATAGTCGATCCGGCGGCTGACCAGATCGAGTTGTCCCAGGAGTTCGATCAGCCACAATCCCACCACCACCGCGGTGACGGCGAACAACGCGCGCTGTATCCACGGCTTCGCGAATACTCGGCATGCGTTCAGCAACCAGTCCATTTCAAACCCTGCTCTCTTCGAGCAGGCTCGCGTAGCTGTTCCGAACCTCGTCGCCGAGCCGCGCCGCCGTCGCCGATACCCGGTGCGCGATAGGAGCGCGATCGGCCTCTACCGCCTCCAGATGGGCGATCAATTTGCTGGCGTAGAGGCTCTTGGCGTCGAGGGCGAACTGCCCCAAGCCGAAGTCGTCGAGCAACTCCGCGTACTTGTGGCTCCAGCCCAGGGCGATCGCCGGGACACCCATGGCGAGGGCGCCGACCACGGCGTGGAACCGGCAGCCGACGAAGATCGAGCAACATCCGATCAAGGCACGCGCCTGGACGGCGTCGGTCAGGTCGTCCAACAGTGCGGCTCGTCCGCCGAGGGCGCTAGCGAGTTCGCGACACAGCGGGACGTCGTCGTTCTTGCTGCCGGGCTTGCCGCGGCTATGGACGATGATGGCGACGTTCGCGCCCCGGCCCCAGGCCCAGCAAGCGGCAGCATGCAGGCACTCTATGATGTTCACACCGGCATCTTCGCAGTAACGCCGCATGACTTCGCTGGGCGCGATGCCAAGCACGTCTTCGCCCAGGCCCATGCTCGTGAGCCGGGCGCGCGCCGCTGTGCGTTGAGCGGCGCTGACCGAAAGCGCGAAGGTGACGTCGGGCTGTGGGGCGGCGCGAGCGATTCCCAGTTCGCGCAAGTGGGCCGCCGTCTCGCTTCCCCGTGCGAACACCCGCGCGCAGCGGTCGAGAACCAGGCGTGCGAGCATGCGGTTCAGGGGTTGGTGGAAGGGCCCCAATGCTTGCGAAAGCTTGATCACCGGCACGCCGAGCACGATCGCAGGCAAGCAGCACGCCGTGTTGTACGCCAGCAGTGGCAGGCCGCGGCCGTCGACGAAGGCGATGCCGCCCAGGTCGAGGAGCAGTTCGCAGTCCATCAGCCGGCGAAAATATCTGATGCGGCCGAGCAGCCAGCGCGTCCCGCCGAGTCGAGCGACCGGCCACGCCAGGATCGACAAAGGCAGGTAGACACCGACCAAGGCAAGCGGTGAGGTCGGTACGATCTCCACGTCGCGGTCCTGGCTCAAGGCCGCATCCTTGGCGGGGAATACGGAAAGCAGGCAGAACCGGGGGTTTGCGCACACCCGACGGACTTCCTTCAAGCTGGCGAGCAGCATGGCTTGCCCACCCAGGTTGCCTGAATAGGTGACGCCGGAAATGGCAAACCTACGCATCGCCGCCTGTCCGCCTGGCCATGACGGTGAGGATATCGCCGAGATTCAGACCCAATCCGATCGTGGAGGGAATGCCGACCGATTGCACGCTTTGCAGCCCCAGGGTGCGCAGTGCTTTGACCACCAGAAAATCCAGCGCGATCCGCTTCTTGTCGTGGGACAGGCGCTGCGGCATGAAACTCGTGGCTCGCAGCAGGTGCTGCATCGATTCGACCGTGAAGTAGTTGAGATTGATCGGCGGGATGAGCAATGGCCAGAAGCGGCCGAGCACCCGTGCGATTGTCGATCCGGCGTCCGGAACCGTGAGTACGAGCAGTCCGCCCGGCTTGAGCACCTGGGCGGCACGGTGCAAGGCTGCGGCGGGGTCGCTGAATCCTGCGAGGACGTCCCACATGGTCACGACGTCGAAGCGCTGCGAAGTCAGCGCGGCGCTCATGAAGTCCGCACAGTGGACAGTTGCGCCGATCTGGCCGGCGACTTGGGCGGCATTCTCCGAGACATCCAAGCCTTGCGCATCGAACCAGCGGGATGCGGCACGGACGAAGAAGCCGCCGCCTGCGCCGACGTCGAGCAGTGTTCCCGTCGCCTGTAGATCTCTCAGCATGCGCGCACGGGACACTGCATTGCGCACGACCGGTGCGGCCTGCTCCAGATCCGCCTCCGAGTCGGAGGCAGGCCAACTCGCGTACTGTTGGCTGGTCCGGTGGAAATGCCCGGAGTACACGCGCTTGAGCAGCGCGGGATCCGAAGGGCCTGCGGCGGTGAGGTGACCGCAGGCATCACACCGGTGGAGTTCGTATTCCAACGTGGAGTCTGCGGTTCGACGCTGGACCTTGCCGATGAGGCGCTGGCGCCTGCCACACGCCGGACAGACGTGTACCTTGGGCTGGTCGCTCACACGGTCCTCTGTGCGCGACTCATGGATTCAGATTGCGACGCATCGGGATCGCCAGATCTTTGTTCTCCTGATAGTCGAACCACATGGCAAAGCAGGTGGCGTTGAATCCCATGCCGAGCGAGAACAACAGCGTGATGAACGTAATCTCGGGAACGCTGCCGTGTACGGCCCACAAGGCGAGCATGCGCAGTGCGAACAGAGCCGCCACGCCATGCATGAGAAAGCCGAAGGCGTAGAAGAACACGAGCGGGTGGAAGTTGCGTACGACGTACTTTTCGCGCAACCGCCAGAAAAAGAGTTTCACCAGCAGCCAGCCAATGGTGAAAACCACCTTGCGCACACGGATGCCCGAGCGCTCGCCGACATTGTAGACAGGTTTGACGGGCACATCGATGACCCTCATGCCTGCGACGTTGAGCTTGACCAACAGATCATTTGGTTGGCCATATCGCTTGTACATGGCGCGCCAGTCGATCGCCTGCAAAGCGCGCAGATTGATCGCGGTATAGCCTGTCTGCGAGTCCGCGACGTTCCAGTAGCCGGACGCAATCTTGGTGAGCAACGAGAGTATGGCATTGCCGAAAAATCGGACCTTGGGGATCTTCTTGTAGGCTTCGCCGGTGACGAGACGATTGCCTTTAGCATAGTCGGCGAGATCCTCGATCACAGGGTCCAGCAATCCGGGCAGATCACTCGGATCCATCTGGGCGTCGCCCGCCATGACCACCGTGATGTCGTAATGGCTGTCGCGGGCATACTCGTAGCCTGTCGCGATGGAGCCGCCGACGCCCTGATTCACTTCGTGGCAAATGAGATGCACTCCAGGATAGGACTGCTGCAGTGTACGCACCACTTCGACAGTTCGGTCCTTGCTCTTGTCGTCGACGATGACGATGCAGTCGACCAAGGCGGGCATGGTCTCTACGACCCGAGTGATCTGAGTCTCTTCGTTATAGCAGGGTACTACTACCGCAATCTTCTGGTTTCGGTACATCGCACGATTTCGAAAAATGGTAGGTCGACGATGGCGGTATTGGATGTTCTTCTTGATCGTCGTCCTCGCGCCGAGCCGCCTTCTCTCGCGAATCCCGTAAGTCGGGCGATCTGATTTCACGACGTAATTCGCACGATTCTAGCATTGGTGCACGTCTCGGCTGCGGTTCCTCTGCGGCAATCGTGAAACGGGCCTCTAGGAGATCACCTCCGTTTCTAAGAGCAACCATTGCGCGCGGGATCGATGATCCCTGGCGTTCGCCTGCCCCAGCGAGAGCCCTTCGGCGAGAGTTCACTCTGGGCGTGCCGCTGGCTCTTGTCCATGCCGGTCGAGAAGCCGTGTCTCACGCGTGGAGACGTTATCGCTGTTCGAAGCAGGTCGACCTCGATCGCGGTAAACGTGGGATGAACGGACGCTGCGAGTTTCGAGATGCCTGTTCGGCCGAGCAGCGCGCGGCATTACTCCGGCATAGCTCGGCGATTGCGGGCCAACGCTGTGTGTCCAGCGAACGATCTCCGTCGCGGACTCGTTGCTGAACTGCCGATCGCGCCCAGTGGCTCCCTAATCAGAAAAAGTGTCGCGTGCGGCGAGCGTCTATCCTAGGCCATCAGCCGCACGTACGTGCCCAAGGGAAACTCAGCCGGCAAACAGAAAATTCGTGCCGCTGACGTTAACCGAGTCGATCCCCACCAACAGTGCTGTTTCGCCGCCGATGAAGGTGATGAGGGTATTGGCGCCTTGTGCGGCGATGATGGTGTTGGCGAAGGTGGCGCCC
>LNFM01011838.1_pt1 | contig 11700 bp, 13 predicted proteins | sample 596031 | NCBI WGS metagenome assembly LNFM01 (sample SAMN04254537, study PRJNA301005) | activated carbon metagenome | isolation source: dual media filters at the Ann Arbor, Michigan drinking water treatment plant | place: USA: Ann Arbor | reverse complement strand
TCAAGGCGGGCTTCGAGACGCTGGTGGAAGCCGGCTACGCCCCCGAGATGGCCTATTTCGAGTGCCTGCACGAGGTGAAGCTGATCGTCGACCTCATCTACGAGGGCGGCATCGCCAACATGAACTACTCGATCAGCAACACGGCCGAATACGGTGAATACGTCACCGGCCCGCGCATCATCACGTCCGAGACCAAGGCCGAGATGAAGCGCGTGCTGGCAGACATCCAATCCGGCAAGTTCGCCCGCGACTGGATGCTCGAAAACAAGGTGAACCAGGCATCCTTCAAGGCGACCCGCCGCCGCCTGGCCGAACACCCGATCGAGGAAGTGGGTGCCAAGCTGCGCGCCATGATGCCCTGGATCAGCAAGAACCAGCTGGTCGACAAGGCCAAGAACTGACGTCATGGCGGCCTTCCTCGTCAGATCTGCGGGGGAGGCCGACCGCGCTGTCCTGATCGAGCACACGATCGCGCTGAATCGGTTCGAGCAGGCGTTCACGCAGGATCGCGCGCTGGACGAAGCCAGCGCCGCCGCTGCGCTCGACCATTTCACGCGGCGGGTCGGCGACACCGGGCTGGTGCTGGTCGCCGAGGCCGCCGGTCAAGTTGTGGGGCACCTGGTCCTCGCGATCGAGACCGCGCCGCCGTATCTCGCATCGGAGTATCGGCGCGAAGCATGGATTGCCGATGCCTTCGTGCAGGATGCCTGGCGCGGCAAGGGCGTCTTCCGCGCCATGCTCGCGGTGGCCGAGGCGCATGCGGCCAAGGCCGGCTGCCGGCGGCTCCATATCGGCGTGCTGGCCGGCAATGATCGCGCGGAACGCATCTACCGGCAGGCGGGGTTCCGACCCTACGCGGTCGAGCTGGTGCGCGACCTGCCGGCGCCCGGTTAACCGGCGCTGCGGATCCGGGCTGATACCTGTCCGCCTGCTATTGCGGCGTGCCGAGGAACACCCCGCGCACGAAGGCCCGGTACAGCATCACCTGCCGCGCGAGCAGGCCAGGATCGCGCATGATCCGCGAAATGGTGATGCCGCCATCCATCATCACCGACAGCATGTCTGCCAGGTCTTCGAGATCGACCGGCACCCGCGGAGGATACCGCGCGACGATGGCATCGAGCCGCTCCCGGAACCGCACCCGCCAGGCCAGCGCGGCGTCGCGTGCCAGTTCATGCACCTCGCGGTCGAACAGCTGTTCCTGGTAGCAGACCGAGGCGACCATGCAGCCCGGATGCACCTCGGTCATCGCGGCCATCATGTCGGCGAAGAGCTTCAGGGCGACCAGAAAGCCGTGCAGCGGATCGTCGTTGAGCTCGTCCGCGCGCGCGAAGATGTCGTTGAGTATGATGCGGTCGCGCTCGATGTAGCGCAGCAGCAGGGCCTTCGCGAGCTCACCCTTGTCCGGGAAGTGATAGAAGAAGCCGCTTTTGGAGATGCCTGCGCCGGCGATCAGTTCCTCGATCGAGGTCGCCCCGAAGCCCTTTTGCAGGACGGCGGATTCCGCAAGATCCAGCAGGCGTTCGCGGGCGCTCTCCCGCTTCAGCGTGGTGGCGCTCATGGCATGACTGTACCCCAGGTGCAGTCGTGGTGTGCGCCGAATCACCGGCGCAGGTTTCGGTCAGCGCCGAACCGACCCCAAGGCGTTGAAATCGCGGCGTTTGCAAAACCGCTGCGGACCATACCACGGGACGGGTAGAGACGAAGGCCCAATCGGCGCGACACCCTCGCCGTCAACAACGACGCAAGGAACCTTCGCCATGGCCACCGATATCCGGGGCAATCCCCTGACGTGCTCCACCGCCGCTGCCGCGCGCCTCGACGGCGCGATCGCCAAGTTCCACGCCTACCTGGTCGATCCCGTCGCGGATATCGACGCCGTGCTCGCCGAGGAGCCGGACTGCGTGATGGGGCATGCGATCCGCGCCTGCATCCTCGCGACCACCACCGACAAGGCCTTCGACGCCGAACTGCAGTCGAGCCTGGCGGCGGCGGAGCGCCTCGCGCCACGGGCGAATGCGCGGGAACGCGCCTACATCGCCGGCGCGCGCCAGTGGTCCGAGGGTGACCTCGGCGCCGCGACCGAGACCTGGGGTGGCATCGCCATCCAGCATCCGACCGACCTGCTCGCGGTGCAGTTCGGCCAGCTCGGCGACTTCTTCCTGGGCCAGAGCCAGATGCTGCGCGACCGCGTCACGCGGGTCCTGCCGCATTGGCATCGCGACATGCCGGGGCATGGCTTTCTGCTCGGCATGCACGCCTTCGGCCTGGAGGAATGCGGCGACTATGCCGCGGCCGAGGCGGCCGGGCGCGAGGCCGTCGCGCGCAACCCGCGGGATGGCTGGGCCGTGCATGCGGTCGCGCATGTCATGGAGATGCAGGGCCGCGCGGCGGAGGGCGTCGCCTTCATGACCGAGACCTCGCCCGGCTGGTCGCCGGACAGCCTGTTTGGCTACCACAACTGGTGGCACACGGCGCTGTTCTGCATCGACCGGGGCGACATCGCCGGCGCGCTGCGGCTGTTCGACGAACGCGTCTCGGCCGGCGGCTTCGGCCAGGCGCTGGAGGCGATCGACGGCTCGGCGCTGCTCTGGCGGCTCTGGGTGCTTGGGCATGATGTGGGCGACCGCTGGGCGCGCGTCGCGCCCGCCTGGTCGGCCCGGACCGCGCATGGCATCTACGCCTTCAACGACGTGCACGCGATGATGGCCTTCGCCGCGACCGGCGACCGTGCGGCGCAGCGGGAGGTCATCGCCACGCTCGAAAGCGCGGCGGCGGGGCAGGGCACGAATGCGATGATGTCGCGCGATGTCGGCCTGCCGCTGGCCCGGGGCATCGCCGCCTTCGGGCAGGGCGACCATGCCGCGGTGGTGGCGCATATCCTGCCGGTCCGCGGCATCGCGAACCGCTTCGGCGGCAGCCATGCGCAGCGCGATGTCCTGTCTTGGACGCTGTGCGAGGCGGCGATCCGCGCGGGTGACGCGCCCATGGCCGCGGCCATGGTGGCCGAACGCCTGGCGGCGAAGGAAGGCAGCCCGGTGGCGCAGGGCTGGGCCGCCCGGGCGCGCGCGCTGGCACGCCCGATGGCCGCCTGATCCGGCGGAAGCCGCGGCCGGGCGTGCAAGCCCGACCGCGGCCCGATCCGGTACGGGAGCCGTCAGTCGCGGTCCCATTCCTCGCGCGTGATGCGGCCGGCCAGGTCCACATGGATCTCGACCCGTTCGCCGCGCGCGTTGATGGCTTCGATCTCCCAGTGACGGCGCTTGCGTTCCACATCGCCGCGGATGCGGTAGCCGGCGGCCTCGGCCGCGCGGATCGCCGCGGCGCGGTCGATGCCGCCCTCCTCGCGCCCCTCGCGCGCCTCGCGCCCGCCGCGGCCGGCCCAGGGCGGCGGCCCCTCGGCGCGGCGCACCACGATCTCCCGCCCATCTTCGCGCCGGATCACGTAGGCGTCGAAGGCGCGCCCGTCGGGCCGGCCGGTGACGCGCAGCCGTTCGCCCTGCCGGATGTCGAGGCGGTGGTACCAGTCGGGCCCGGCCTCGACCAGGATGCGTCCGGTGCTGTCCTGCAGCACGAAGCGGTTGCCGAAGACGTCCGTCACCTGGCCTTCGACGGTGACGCCACCGGGGGCGAGGCTGCCGATCGGCGTATTGGCGGCGCCGGTGGCGGCCGGCGCCTGCGCCAGCGCGGTGCCGCCGAGGCCCGCGAGCAGGACGGCGCTCAGTGCGGCGCGGCGCAGCGGTGAAATGGTCATGGTCGGTAGCTCCTTCTCTTCTGCGTGCCAGCCGTGGTGGCCGGGTGCGGCGCTTGTCGCATCGTGCCGCTGAACGCTGCCGAAACCGCGCCGTTCAGCTTGCGTTCAGCTTCCACGCGCGAGAGGAGTGTCCATGCGCCGGCGTCTCATCCTGCTTGCCCTGCCCGCCGCCCTGGCCCCGCCAGCACCGGCCCAGCCCGTGCTGCCGCTGGCCGAGGTGGCGGCGCGCGTGGCCGAACGCTACCACGGCCGCATGATCGAGGCCCGCGTCGTGCCCGGCCGGGAGGATGAACGCAGCGAACTGGTCTACGAGCTGCGTTGGCTGACGCCGGCCAACCAGGTGCTCCGCATCCGCGTGTCGGCCATCGATGGCGGCATGCTGCTGGTCGAGGGGCCGGGCATGACCGAGGCGCGGCGATGAGGCTGCTGCTGGCCGAGGATGACGCGACGCTGGCCGCCCAGGTCGCGCAGGCGCTGCGCGAGGCCGGCTTCGCCGTGGACCACGCGGCCGATGGCGAGGACGCCGCCTACCAGGGCGAGAGCGTGCCCTATGCCGCCGTGGTGCTCGACATCGGCCTGCCGCGGCGCGATGGGCTCGCGGTGCTGGCCGGCTGGCGGGCCGCGGGGCTGGCGATGCCCGTGCTGCTGCTGACCGCGCGCGATGCCTGGGGCGACAAGGTCGCGGGCTTCCGCGCCGGCGCCGACGACTACCTGACCAAGCCCTTCCGCATGGAGGAGGTGGTGCTGCGCCTGCGCGCGCTGATCCGTCGCTCCACCGGCAACGCGGCGCCTGTCCTGGCCTGCGGGCCGCTGGAGCACGACCCACAGACCGGCGGCTTCGCGCGCGATGGATTGCCGCTGAAGCTGACCGCCTATGAGGCGCGGATCCTATCCTACCTGATGCACCACCAGGCGCGCATCGTCAGCCGCACGGAATTGTCGGAGCAGATCTACGACGGCGATACCGACCGCGACTTCAACGCCATGGAGGTGCTGGTCAGCCGTCTGCGCCGCAAGGTGGCGCCCTGCCGGATCGAGACGCAGCGCGGCCAGGGCTGGCGGCTCGTGCCGCCGTGATGCTGCGGTCGCTGCGCGCGCGGCTTGCGCTGCTTGGTGCGGGCGCCATCCTGCTGGCGCTGCTGGGTGCGGGGGTGGCGATCGACCGGCTGCTGGATCGCGCGGTGGACCGCAGCTTCGCCGAACGCATGGACAGCGTGCTGCTCGCGCTGTTCGCGCGCGTCGATGCCGATGCCACGACCGAGGAAGTCCGCATCGCCGTGCCGCCGGCCGACCCGCGCTTCGACCAGCCGCTGTCGGGCTGGTACTGGCAGGTGGAGTCGGGTGGTGCGCCGGTGCTGCGCTCGCGCTCGCTGTTCGATGGGCGGATCGCCGGCGAGGTCGGACCGCGCGGCGAGGCGCTGGTGGTGCGCGCGCAGGATTTCTCTATCCCCGGCCATGATGGTCCGCTGCGCGCCGTGGTGGCGGGGCCGGCCGCGGAGATCGAGGCGGCGCGCGCCGAGTTCGCGGGTCCGCTGCGGATGTCGCTGGTTCTGTTGGGCGCGGCGTTGCTCGGCGCCTTCCTGGTGCAGGTGGGCTTCGGCCTGGCGCCGTTGGGCGTGCTGCGGCGGGACCTGGCGGCGGTTCGGCGCGGCGCGCTGCCGCGCCTGCCGCCGGCGCGCCATGCCGAGGTCGCGCCGCTGGTGGACAGCCTGAACGCGCTGCTCGACCACAAGGCGGCCATGCTGGAACGCGCGCGGCGGCATGCCGGGGATCTCGCCCATGGGCTGCAGACGCCGCTGGCGGCGCTGGCGAATATCGCCGCCGCGCCGGGGCGCGATCCGGATGGCGAACTGGGCGCGCTGATCGGGCGCATGCGGGGGCAGTTGCGCCGCCACCTCGCGCGCGCCCGCGCAGCGGCGAGCGCCGGCCTGCCCGGCGCGCGCTGCCCGGTGGCGCCGGTGCTGGACGACCTGGCGATGGTGATGCGCGCCGCCCATCCCGGTCGCCGCATCACCCTGGAGGCCGAGGGCGCCCCGGATTTCGCGGGCGAGCGCGGCGACCTCGAGGAGATGGCCGGCAACCTGATGGACAATGCCTGCAAATGGGCGCGCAGCTCGGTCCGCGTCAGCGCCGTCGCGGCGGACAGACGGCTGCTGCTGTGCATCGCCGATGATGGGCCCGGCATGTCCGAAGCGGATTTCCACGCCGCCCTCGCCCGCGGGCGGCGACTGGACGAAGCCGTGCCTGGTCATGGCCTCGGCCTTGCGATCGTTGTCGAGACGGCGGACCTTTATGGTGGCGCGCTGGCCCGCGGGGTGTCGGATGGCGGGCTGGTGGTGGAGTTGCGCCTGCCCGCCGCTTGAAGCCGGCCTGCCGGCCGTGCAGGCTGGCCGCCATGAGCGCCCATCGCCTTGCGGCCGACACCGACTATCCGCGCGACTTCCTGGGCTATGGCCCGACCCCGCCTGATCCGCGCTGGCCGGGCGGTGCGAAGCTCGCCCTGTCCTTCGTGCTGAACTACGAGGAAGGCGGCGAGAATACCGTGCTGAACGGCGATGCCGGCAGCGAGTTGTACCTGCATGAGGTGCCCGGCGGGTCGCCCGTGCTGGGCGAGCGCAACCGCACGGTGGAATCGCAGTTCGACTATGGCGCGCGCGCCGGCGTGTGGCGGGTGCTGCGGGCTTTCGCGGCGCATGGGCTGCCGCTGACGGTCTATGGCGTGGGCCGCGCGCTGGAACTGAACCCCGACGCCGCGCGCGCCTTCGCCACGGCAGGGCACGAGGTCGCGTCCCATGCCTGGCGCTGGATCGACTACCACGGCATGGACGAAGCCACCGAACGCGCCGAGATCGCGCGCTGCGTCGAGACCATCGAACGCCTGACCGGCGCGCGCCCCGTCGGCTGGTACACCGGGCGCATCAGCCCCAATACGCGGCGCCTGGTCGCCGAGCATGGCGGGTTCCTGTACGATTCCGACGCCTATGACGACGACCTGCCGCATTACGTCACCGCGGCTGGGAAGCCGCACCTCGTCATCCCGTACACGCTCGACAACAACGACATGAAGTATGCGGTGCCGCCCGGCTTCGGCGATCCCGCCGGCTGGGAACGCCACCTGACCGACGCCTTCGAGGTGTTGCTGGCCGAAGGCCGCGCGGGGCACCCGAAGATGATGTCGGTCGGGCTGCATTGCCGCCTGGTCGGCCGGCCCGGGCGCGCCGCGGCGCTGCAACGCTTCCTCGCGCGCGTGGCGCGCGAGAAGGACGTCTGGGTCTGCCGCCGTGCCGATATCGCCCGCCATTGGTGGGCCACCCATCCGCCGCAGCCATAGGGGAGCCGCCGATGTCCTACCCGCTGGAGAATCGCGAACTGGTCGCCGAGGCGCCGGGGCTGCGGATGCAGATCCTCACCCTGGCGGCAGGGCAGGAAGTGCCCTGGCACTGGCACAGCGAGGTGACCGACACATTCTGGTGCATGGAGGGACCGATGGTGATCGAGACGCGCGCGCCGAACGAAGTGGTCGAGCTCGCCGCCGGGCAGATGTACGCGGTGCCGTCGCGCCGCGCCCACCGCGTGACCGGCAAGGATGGCGGGCGCTGCCGTTTCGGCATCCTGCAAGGTGTCGGCACCTACGACTTCAAGCCGGTGGGCGCGTGATGCGCCGCCGCAGCGCGCTGGCGCTTCCGCTGCTGCTGGCCGCGCGGGGCGCGGCGGCGCAGGATGGGCGGCGGCTCGAAGTGATCGTCCCGTATCCGCCGGGCGGCGGGAACGATATCGGCGCGCGGGCGCTGGCGCCGCTGCTGGAACGCGAACTCGGCATGTCGGTGGTGGTGCTGAACCGCCCCGGCGCGGGTAGCCAGATCGGCATGTCCCAGGTGGCGCGCGCGCGGCCGGATGGGCTGACCATCGGCTACGGGCTCTGGCCGCAGACCACCACGCTGTATCTCGACCCAGGGCGGCAGGCGGGCTTCACGCGGGAGAGCTTCACGCCGCTCGCGCTGCATGCCACCGATCCGGGTGCGATCTCCGTGCGGACTGACAGCCCACTGCGGAGCCTCGCGGACATGGTCGCCGCGGCGCGCGCCCGCCCGGATGATTTCCGCATGTCGGATAACGGGCAGCTGGGGCATGAGCACTTGGCGTCCATCCAGCTCCAGCGCCTGGCGGGGCTGCGCTTCAACCAGGTGCATTTCAACGGCGCCGGCCCGGCGCTGACGGCCCTGCTGGGCGGGCAGACCGAGGCGGCGATCTTCGCTGTCGGCACCGCCAGCGCGCAGATGCGCCAGGGCGCGATGCGCGCGCTTGCGGTGCTCTCCGACGCCGAAAGCCCGTTCCTGCCGGGCGTGCCCACCGCGCGCGCCCAGGGCTTCGACATCATCGCAGGATCGACCCGCGCCTTCGTCGGCCCGGCCGGGATGCCGCCGGAGGTGCGCGATCGCCTCGCCGGTGCACTCGAGCGCGCGATCAAGGCGCCGGAGCACGCGGAGAGGATGCGCTCCCTCTCCATCCCGATCACCTTCCGCAACGCAGATGCCTTCGGCGCCTATTGGGCGGAGGAGGAACGCTTACTGCGGCCGCTGATCGCGGAGCTGACGCGCGAGGGCCGCACGCAGTAGGGAGGGCGCTGCTTCGGCGCGAGCAGCGCGCGAGGCGTCGTTCGCCCCGCCCGCGGCATCCAGGGCGTCGCCGCTATTCGATCTTCTCGATGCGGTTCTGCTCGACCACCTGGCGCCAGCGCACGATCTCGCTGCGGACGTGGTCGGCGAAGCGCGCCGGCGTGCCGCCCTCGGGCCGCACGCCCAGGCCGCGCAGCCGCGCCTGCACGTCTGTGTCGGCATTCGCCTCGTTCAGGATGCGGTTGAGGCCGGCGACGACATTCGCCGGCGTGCCGCGCGGCGCCATGTAGCCGAACCAGGGCTCGACCACGATGCCCGGCACGCCCGCCTCGGCGAAGGTCGGGATGTCGGGCAGGGAGGGGTCGCGTTCGCGTCCGGTCACCGCGATGGCGCGGATCTGGCCGGCGCGGATCGCCTGGATCTTGGTCGGGATGTTCTCGATCATCACCTGCACCTGGTTGGCCAGCAGCGCCTGCAAGGCCGGCGCGCCGCCACGGAAGGGCACATGCACCATGGCGGTGCCGAGCCGCCCATTGATCAGTTCCGGCGTCAGGTGGTTCGACGAGCCGAAGCCGGAGGAGCCGTAGTTCACCCGCGAGCCGTTCGTCCGCGCCCAAGCGATGAACTCCGTCAGCGTCGTGGCCGGGACCGAGGGATGCACGGCGACCACGTTCATCACGCTGCCGCTCCAGAACACCGGCACCAGGTCGCGCTCGATGTCGTAGGGCATGCGGGCGTAGATGGCCGGGTTGATGGCGCAGTTGCCGATGGTGCAGGCGCCCAGCGTATAGCCGTCCGGTGCGCTGCGGGCCGCGGCTTCCATGCCGATGTTGCCGTTGGCGCCGGAGCGGTTCTCGACCACCCAGGGATGCGGCGAGGTCCGGCTGATCCGGTCCACCAGGATGCGCGCCACCAGGTCGGTCGAACCGCCCGGCGGGAAGGGCAGGATGATGCGGACCGGGCGGTCCGGCGCCCAATCCTGGGCGATGGCGGGCGAGGCGACGAGCCCCGCGATGAGCGCGAGGGCGATCCGGCGCAGCATGTGGCTTTCCTCCGTTGGTTATTGCCGCCAGCCTGCCTGCGCCGGCATCGCCTCGCAACATGGGCGCTTGCGACCCGAACGCGCCGCCCTTAGTCTCCGCCCCGCGATGATCCTGCGCGCCATCCCGGCCGGCCTGATCCTGGGGCTTCCCGCCCCGGCCGCCGCGCGCGCCCCGCTCGGGCTCCTCCTTCTTCAACTTAATCGCCCCTGGGCGTGACGCCCGGCTGACCACGGCCGGACATCGCTCAGGGGAACCTGGGTCCGAACGCGCACATCCACAGCATCGCCACACAGGAAACGCCTGACATGGCCATATCCCATCCCTCCTTCGGCACCCTGGCCGATGACCGGATCATCATTTTCGACACCACGCTGCGCGACGGGGAACAGAGCCCCGGCTTCTCGATGAACCTCGAGGAGAAGCTGCGGATGGCCGAGGCGCTGCACGAGCTCGGCGCCGATGTGCTGGAAGCCGGCTTCGCCATCGCCAGCCCCGGCGATTTCGAATCCGTGCAGTCGATCGCCAAGCGCTTCGGCAAGGACGGGCCGGTGGTGGCCAGCCTGTCGCGCGCCAATACGGCGGACATCATGGCCTCGGCCGAGGCCACGAAGCTGGCGGCGCGGCCGCGCATCCACATCGTGCTCGCGACCTCGGACCTGCACATGAAGGTCAAGCTGCGCATGACGCGCGAGGAGGTGCTGGCGCGGATCACCGAGAGCGTGACCCTGGCCCGCAACCACGCCGCCGACGTGGAATGGTCGGCCGAAGACGGCTCGCGCTCGGAGCTCGACTTCCTGTGCCGTTGCGTCGAGGCCGCGATCAAGGCCGGCGCCACCACCATCAACATCCCCGACACGGTCGGCTATTCGCTGCCGGCCGATATGGGGCTGATCTTCTCGACCCTGATGAACAAGGTGCCGGGCGCGGAGAAGGTGATCTTCTCGACCCACAACCACAATGATCTGGGCTTGGCGGTGGCGAATACGCTGGCGGCGATCCAGGCCGGCGCGCGCCAGGTGGAATGCACCATCAACGGGATTGGCGAACGGGCGGGCAATGCGAGCCTCGAGGAAGTGGCGATGGCGCTGCGCACGCGCCATGACGCGCTGGGGGCGACCACCGGCGTGACCTCGCAGCGCATCCTGCGGACATCCAAGCTGCTGGCGACCATCACCGGCTTCGACGTGCAGCCCAACAAGGCGATCGTCGGGCGCAACGCCTTCGCCCATGAATCCGGCATCCACCAGGATGGCGTGCTGAAGGATGCCTCGACCTACGAGATCATGACGCCTGAATCCGTGGGCTGGACCACCAATTCCATCGTGCTCGGCAAGCATTCCGGCCGCGCCGCCTTCCGCGACCGGCTCAAGACGCTGGGCTACGAGGTCGGCGACAACCAGTTGAACGATGCCTTCAAGCGCTTCAAGGACCTCGCCGACCGCAAGAAGGTCGTCTACGACGAGGACATCGCCGCCCTGGTCGATGACGAGGTCGGCCGCACCAATGAGCGCATCCGTCTGACCGGCCTGCAGGTGACCACCGGCATGGGCACCAAGCCGATGGCGACGATCGCGATCGACGTCGATGGCGCGCGCGCAGACGGCATGGCAACGGGCGATGGCGGTGTGGATGCGACCTTCGCCGCGCTGCGCCAGGCCTTCCCGCACGAGGTCACGCTCAAGCTCTACGCCGTGCAGGCCGTCACCAGCGGCACCGATGCGCAGGCGCGCGTCACCGTGCGGCTCGAGGAAAACGGCAAGATGGTGGACGGGCAGGGGGCGGATACCGACACGATCGTCGCCTCCGCCCGGGCCTATGTGCATGCGCTCAACAAGCTGCTGGTGAAGCGCGAGCGCACCGAGCCGCCGATCGTCCTGCGGGCCTGATGCGTCGCCGCGCGATGCTTGCGGCGCTGCCCGCCACGCTGCCCGGCGTGGCGGGGGCGCAGGAGACGCGCATCCTGACCATCGGCACGGCGCGCATGGAGCCCGACGGGACCATCGTGCTGGACCTGCTGGCGCGGGCAGGGACCACGACCGGCCAGGGGCGGTATACCTACCCGCCCGGCCATCCCGACCATGCCATGATCCTGCGGCATCTGGGCGGGCTGCGGCCCGGCCAGGTCAAGCCGGTGCCGCCCTTTCCCTGACCGGACCTGCCGATCCGGGGGAATCCGTCTTGAGCCCCAGCCCAGGGGGGGGTAAAGCCCCCCGTCCTCTCAAGCCCCATCAGTCGCGACGGCGGCCCCGGCCTCCATCGCCTGCTGCGCGGCCCCGTCGGAAGGTCC
>LNFM01019129.1_pt1 | contig 11701 bp, 10 predicted proteins | sample 596031 | NCBI WGS metagenome assembly LNFM01 (sample SAMN04254537, study PRJNA301005) | activated carbon metagenome | isolation source: dual media filters at the Ann Arbor, Michigan drinking water treatment plant | place: USA: Ann Arbor | reverse complement strand
TGGCCGAATCCACCTCGCGCAGGAAGCGCTGGGCGTGCATGTGGTCGGTGGTGAGGATGGCGTCGGTGTGGTGGCTGCTGTAGCGGTTGATGTGCGCAATGGCTTCGTCCACGCCTTCAACCAGCTTGATGCTGATGACAGGCGCCAGGTATTCCTCGGACCAGTCGGCTTCGGTGGCGTCTTTCAGGTCTGCGCCCGGCACCGCCGACAGGATCGCCTTGCTCTCGGGGCAGCAGCGCATCTCCACCCCCTTGGCTGCGTAGATGGCGCCGATCTTCGGCAGGAACTCAGCCGCCGCAGCGCGGGCCACCAGCAGGCTTTCGGTGGCGTTGCAGGGGCTGTACTTCTGGGTCTTGGCGTTGTCTGCCACCGTCACGGCCATGGCCACGTCACACGGATCGTCCACGTAGGTGTGGCAGTTGCCGTCCAGGTGTTTGATCACGGGCACCTTGGCCTCGGCGCTGATGCGTTCGATCAGGCCCTTGCCGCCGCGCGGGATGATCACGTCCACGTACTGCGGCATGGTGATGAGCTGGCCCACGGCGGCGCGGTCGGTGGTGGGCACGAGCTGCACGGCGTCCGCCGGCAGGCCGGCGTCCAGCAATGCGCGCTGCACCAGAAGGCTGAGCGCGCGGTTGGACTCGATGGCTTCCGAACCGCCGCGCAAGATGGCCGCGTTGCCGCTCTTGATGGACAGGCTCGCGGCCTCGATGGTCACGTTGGGCCGGCTCTCGTAAATCATGCCGAACACACCGATGGGCACGCGCATCTGGCCCACCCGGATGCCGCTGGGCATCTGCTTCAGGCCGGTGATGTCGCCAATGATCTCGGGCATGGCGGCCAGCTGCTCGCAGCCCTGGGCGCAGGTCTCGATGACTTTGGGCGTGAGCTTGAGGCGGTCCACCATCGGCTCGGCCAGGCCGGCGGCGCGGGCGCGCTCCAGGTCCTTGTTGTTGTCCAGCTGCAGCGCGTCCACATTCGCGCGCAGCAGGGCGGCCAGGCCGCGCAAGGCTCGCTGCTTGGTGGCTGCGCTGGCCTTGGCCATGAGCGCCGAGGCCGCCTTGGCCTGCTGGCCCAGGGTGTGCATGAGTTCGGTGGTGTTGGTCGCGTTCATGCGGGAGATTTTCGCAGAGGGGCGGTGTTTGTGTCCGACCAGGGCTCAAGTTGCCTTCGCACCGGCCGATACACCGATTGAGATCCCCACCCATCCGCCCACCATGTCCATGTCGGTCACACCCAGCAGCTCGGCCAGCGCCATTGGCCTGAGCGGCATGCGCGCCGCGCAGCGCCAACTGGATTCACACGCCCACAACGTGGCCAACGTGCAGACGCCGGAATTCCGGCGGCAGGTGACAACGCAGGCCGCTCGACCCGACACCGGCGGCGTGGACACACAGACGGCCCGCGAGCCCGGCGTGTCGGCACCGTTCGACCGGCTGGCCGACGACCTCGTGGGCCAGCGCATGAGCCTCTACAGCTTTGCGGCCAACCTGCGCACCGTGCAGACAGAAAACCGGATGCTGGGGACCTTGCTGGACACGAAGGCCTGACCCTCTGCCTTGCCCCGACGCCCATCGAAGGTCACAGCGCACTCAGCGCGTTCCCGCCCCCACCAGCATCTCGCACGGACCCACGAAGCCCTCCGCCGGGGTTTCGAAGCGGAGCAAGGCTTCCTCGATTTCTCTCCAGGTGTCGGCCCGTTCGTCCTCACCCAGGCCCGCCATCATCTGGTGCAGCGCGCCAAACGACTCGCGCTCGAAACGCACGCACTCGGCGGCGCTCGGCAGACGAACCGGAGAGTCGACCTTGCGCACCTCCACGTCGCGAAAACCCGCTTGCTCCAGCACTTTCGCCAGCACGCCTTCACCGCCCAGCGAAAACGGCCCAGGTTGCCCAGGCAAGGGTGGCGGCAGCTGCGCGCGGCGCCGGATGATGCCGACCGGCAGTGCGAAGAAGGGGTTGCGATCGGCGGTGGAATACACCACCGCGGCGAAGCGCCCGCCCGGCTTCAGGGCGTGGCGGATGCCGGCCAGCGCGCGCAGCTGGTCGGGAAAGTAGATCAGGCCGACGCGCGACACCGCGGCGTCGAACGAGGCGCCGGGCAACAGGTCGTGGCGCTCGCCATCGAGCTCCAGAGTGTCCACGTTCAACAGCCCGGCCTGCGCGGCCGCCGCCTGGGCGTGGCGCAGGATGGCCGGCGAGATGTCGGTGGCCAGCACGTGGCCGCGTGCGCCCGCACGTCGCGCAGCCACCAGGGTCTGTTCGCCCGCGCCGGCGGCCACGTCGAGCACACGCGAGCCGGGGCCCACCGCGGACATGTCCAGCATGGCCTCGGTCGCCGGGCCGAGCCAGCGGGCCAGCAAGGGCCCCCATCGGTTCCAGGCTTCGGCGGTGTTCTCCCACTGTGCGCGCGTGGTCTGGCGGAACTTCTCGGCGTCGAAAACGGCCGGTGTGGCGGGGGCGGAAACGAGGGCTTCGGTCATGGCAATGCTCCTTGGGTCTCGACCGGTGCGACATGCACGGTCGGTCGTCAAGGTATGCCCGGTGCCGGGCGCGCTCAAGTCCAGAATCTGGAGTAGGCGTTCTGGAAGCCCACGACTAGACTGGCCCGCATGATCGACTACATGCAGTTCTGTACCGTCGCCCGGGGCGCCGAGCTGTGCGGCAGCCACCGCTTCAACGACATCCACCGCGGCGTGCCGCGCATGTCGGCCACGCTGCTCACGCAGCGCCTGCGCAAGCTCGAAGAGATCGGCGTCGTCGAGCGCAGGCGCGTCGAGAAGAACTGGGAGTACCACCTGACGCCGGCCGGCGAGGAACTGCGGCCCATCGTGGTGGGCCTGGGCCACTGGGGTGCGCGCTGGATCGGCAGCCGGCTGCGGCCCGAGCAGCTCGACGCCGGATTCCTCATGTGGGACATCCGGCGCTTCGCGCGCATGGAAGAGTTCCCCGACGCCGGGCGCACGGTGGTTCATTTCCGGTTCAGCGATGGCCCGGCGACCGAGCGGCAATGGTGGCTGGTGGTGGAAGACCACATGGCCGATTTGTGCCGCGACGACCCGGGCCACGACGTGAGCGTGCAGGTCGACTCGACGGTGCGCGCACTCACCGAAATCTGGACCGGCGACAGCGCGCCGGAACGGGAGATTCAGTCGGGCGATTTGACGGTGCAGGGCGCGGGGCGCAACGGCCAGCAACTCTGGCGCTGGCTGGGGCGCAGCATGTTTGCGCCGACGCGCATGGCGCAGCAGGGCATCTGATTCGACCCGAAGCCAAGGCTCGCGAGCAGGCCTTCATCGCTCGCTTTCTGGCGGACCCAGGAAGAGGTTGTTCTCGTCCAGCTCGACCCGTGCGCTCACACGATCTGGCGCAGCAGCGCCATTGCAAGCCTGTTCATGGCTCTGTCGTGCCCGTATGAGGCACGCAAACACCGCGCATGTTCGCGATGGCAAGTTCACGTGTGTTGCCGAACAGACCACGGCTTGCTGCGCATACAGACTGCAAGGAACGCGTGACTTGTGCCGCTCGTTCCTTGCAGATGTCCATCTGCTTTCCTTCTACTCTGTTCACAGGAACACCCTCATGAACTACCAAGAACGCGACTCCCTTGGCATCTATGCTGGCGCCAGCGCCTTTGAGGGCGGCGCTCCTGACAATGATCGCGGGCCCGGCCCGCACCTGATGGGTGCTGACACCTTGTTGGGCAATGACGTCTTCAATGCACAGGACGAAGACCTCGGCGACATCAAGGAAATCATGCTCGACATGCGCACCGGCCGCGTGGCATACGCCGTGCTCTCGTTTGGCGGCTTCCTGGGCATGGGCGAAAAGCTCTTCGCTGTGCCCTGGGCTGCACTGACTCTGGATACCGTCAACAAGCGCTTTGTGCTCGACGCGAGCAAAGATCGATTGGAAAGCGCACCCGGCTTCGACAAAGACGACTGGCCTGACATGGCTGACACGGGCTGGGAAAAAGGCATTCACGAGTACTACGGCACGAAGCCCTACACCGACTCGCGCCTCAGCTGAAATTGCATGGCGCTGAGGCGTCTGTGTGGGCGGCGCGACGTGGTGCAGCAGCGCGGGCGAGCCCACACAGACTGACGGGTCCAAGGTGGACTGAGGTGGCTGACCGCGCTGTGCATGGACAGGCGCGGCATGCCTGGAGCATGATGCAGCGACACCATCGCCCAGGATCCCCATGCAAATCACCGGCAAGCGATTCGACGTGGTTATCGTGGGCGGCGGCCTGGCCGGCGTCGTGGCCCTGGCCTATGCGCGTCGGGCCGGGCTGGACGCCGTGGTGCTGGAGCGGCAGAGCCGCGTGGGTGGCCTCTGGCGCGACCTTCCCGCGTGGCAGGACATCCAGATCAGCACCGTCGACTGGCAGCTGGGTGAGCTGCCGCTGCAGGGCGCGACCCAGCCGCACATCCTGGCCAACATCGAAGCCTGGGTCGAGCATTTCGACCTGGCCGACGGCATCCTGCTGAACACGCCCGTGCAGGCGGCGCGCGAAGATGCCGCCGGCTGGGAACTGGTCACGCCCAATGGCCTGGTGCATGCAAGGCACCTGGTAGCGGCCACGGGCGCGCACAACACCCCCGTGATCCCAGAATGCCCGCGCACCGGCAGCACGGTGCGGGAGTTCCATTCGAGCGCCCTGCGAGACCCAGGCCTGTTGACCGACCGCAGCGTGCTCGTGGTGGGCGGTGGTGCCTCGGCCTTTGACCTGCTGGATCTGTGTTTTCAGCAGGGAGCGCGGCACGTGGCCTGGGCCTTTCGTGGTACACGGTGGTTTGTGCCGACGCGCAAACCCAAGCACGTCGCCGGCAGCGTGCGCGGCTTTGCCCGCCTGCAGGCCAGCGGCATGACGGCCGCGCAACAAAGCGCCACCATTGGCGCCGACATGCGGGACCGCTACGAAAAATTCGGCATCACCGACATCATGCCCATGCAGCCCTTCGACGTGCTGCACGACCAGCTCATTCCCGGGCGCCCCGGCATGCTCGAACACTATGCAGACATCGATCGCCACCACGCCAGCGTGGACAGCATCACCGGCGACACGGTGGCGCTGTCAAACGGGCAGAGCGTGCAAACCGAGCTGCTTCTCTGGGGCACCGGCTACGGCATCGACCTGTCGTACTTCGCGATAGAAGCGATCGCATCCATCCGCAAAGTGGACGAACTGGCGGCGCGTTGCGGCTGCATCTTTCGCAGCCTGGACGCAGCCAACCTGTATTTCCCCGGCGTCGGCCTGGACGGCATTGGCTCGGCCACGTGGTCCTACTCGCTGCTGTGCCGCACCATCATGTCCCACATACAGGGCACGGCGCGACTGGACGAGGTGGCGATGGGCCACAAACTCAACCACTTCGACATCGTCAACCACCTGGCCCCACGCGACCCGGCGAACTACCCGCCCGACCACTGGCAGGCACACTACCGCGACCTCGCGCTCAACACGCCGGATGAGCGACCGTATCCGATTCCTTGAGGCGAGGTCCGCGCGCTCTGCAGGAGGAGGGAAGCAGCCATTGAGCACCATGGTCCCTGCGATGTCGCACTCGTGCAGTCCACCCAAGCGCTGTAGGTGGTGCACTGGCGACAAAGGATTGTGGGCAGCCTTGGACAAAGACAGTGCGTGTCGGTTTGAGACTGGTTGCTGTCGCTCAACGCCCATTCCGACCGACCGCACCCCGTCTGAAGCGGGCTCCAGGTGCCAAAGGCAGCTGTGGTGCGCCAGCACGCAGTCTGGGGTGTCAACGCGCCGTCATGAAAGTGTCGCGCCGCTGTCAAGCTGAACCGGCAAGCTGGGCGCGCTGTCCACGCTACCCACCAGGCGAGCGAGGCGCGCGTTCATCCCAACCGACGAAAGCCCCCCCATGAAGCCCCATACCCATGCACTGCTCGCCTTGGCCGTCGCCAGTGTGAGCGCTGCCGCCCAGGCCCAGACCGCCTACCCGGCCACGCTCGCGGGTCACGCCCTGCTGCCCGCGCAGACCTTCATCCCCGCGCCCAAGGATGCACCCGCCGACCTGCAGGTCAGCGGCAAGTTCACCACCGGCAAACTGGTCGAGAAGATCGGCAGTGTCGAAGGCCTCTCGGGTGGCCGCCCCACGGGCGTGTCGCTGCCCTTCAAGGGCCAGCCCGCCCAGGGCCACTCGGGCATCAAGAAAATGCCCGACGGCACGTTCTGGATCCTCACCGACAACGGCGCGGGCGCCAAGGCCAACTCGCCCGACTTCGGCCTCTACCTCAACCACTACAAGGTCGATTTCAAGAGTGGCCAGTTCACGCGGCTGAAGACCGTGTTCCTGCACGACCCCGACAAGAAGGTGCCGTTCCGCGTGGTGCACGAAGGCACGAAGCAGCGCTACCTGACCGGCTCCGACTTCGATCTCGAAAGCTTCCAGTTCGCCGGTGGCTCGATCTGGATCGGCGAAGAATTCGGGCCCTACCTCATCAAGGCCGACATGAACGGCAAGGTGCAGGCCGTGTTTGAGACGCAGGTGGACGGCAAGCCCGTGCGCTCGCCCGACCATCCTGCCGTCACCACGCCCGGTGCGCCAGGCGGCGAGGTGAAGTTCCAGGTTCGCCGCTCCAAGGGCTACGAAGGCATGGCCGCGTCGAAAGACGGCAGCAAGCTCTACGCCTTGCTCGAAGGCGCGCTGTACGACGAGGCTGCCAAGGCCATCGAAGCCGTCGACGGCAAGCAGTACCTGCGTGTGCTGGAGTTCGATGTGGCCACGCAGCAGTGGACCGGTCGGCACTGGAAGTACGTGCTGGAAGCCAACCACCACGCCATTGGCGACTTCAACATGATCAGCGCGACCGAGGGACTGATCATCGAGCGCGACAACGGCGAAGGCACGGCCGACAAGGCCTGCCCGGAAGCCACCAGACGCGCCGATTGTTTCCACGACCTGGCCAGATTCAAGCGCGTGTACAAAGTGGAGTTGAGCGAAGCCAACGTGGGCGGCCCCTTGCGCAAGATCGGCTACATCGACCTGATGAACATCGCCGACCCGAACAAGCTGGCCCGCAAGCCGCTGGACAACGGCGTGCTGACCTTCCCCTTCTTCACGATCGAGAACGTCGACATGGTCGATGCGCGGCACATCGTGGTCGGCAACGACAACAACCTGCCGTTCTCCAGCAGCCGCGAGCCCAACAAGGCCGACGACAACGAACTGGTGTTGCTCGAAGTGGGCGACTTCCTGTCGGCGCGCTAAGCCCGGGCGATGACCACATCCGCCATGGGCCGCGCAACGCAGGGCAGGCAGTAGCCCTCCATCTTTTCCTCGGCGCTCAGGCCCGGCCAGGGAATGTCGTAGCGCACCTGCCCCTGCAGCAAACGCGCCAAGCAGGTGCGACAGGTACCATTGCGACAGGACACCGGCCACGCCATGCCCGCGCGTGTCAGGGCGGCGAACAGGCTGGTCTCGCTGTCGGCCTCGGCGTCAGCCACCTGGCCATCAATCCGGACACGGAAGGTTTTCATGTGTGCTGGAGATGGTATGTCGTGGGCATGCCATGAACAAAGGCCCTGGAAGCACCGCCTCCAGGGCCTTCGCACGACTTCCCCTCCAGCCATCAGAACGGGTAGTGGCGCGGCGTCGTCTGCAGCGTGATCCAGCGCAGTTCGGTGAATTCGGCAATGCCGGCCTTGCCGCCGAAGCGGCCGATGCCCGAGCCCTTCACACCGCCAAACGGCATCTGCGCTTCGTCGTGCACGGTGGGGCCGTTGACGTGGCAGATGCCCGAGTCGATCTTGCGGGCCACGTTGAAGGCGCGGGCGATGTCGCCGCCGAACACGGCCGCGCTCAGGCCGTACTCGTTGTCGTTGGCGCAGGCAATCGCTTCTTCCACGCCGTTCACGCGCACCACACATTTCACCGGGCCAAAGGTTTCTTCGTGGTAGATGCGCATGGCGGGGGTCACATGGTCGAGCACGGTGGCGGGCATGAGGGTGGTGTCTGATTTGCCGCCGCACGCGAGCTTGGCGCCTTTGGCCAGGGCGTCGTCAATGAGTTCGTTGCAGTGGTTCACCGTGCCCATGCCGATCACCGAGCCCAGCACCACCGGCTCGGGCTTGCGCGGGTCGCCCAGCGGCAGCGCCTTGGCCTTGTCGGCGAACTTCTTCACGAAGGCGTCGGCGATCTTCTGGTCCACGATGATGCGTTCGGTGCTCATGCAGATCTGGCCGCTGTTGGCAAACGCGCCGAAGGCCGCACCGTTCACAGCGTCGTCGAGGTTGGCGTCGTCCAGCACCACCAGCGGCGCCTTGCCACCCAGCTCCAGCACCACGGGTTTCAGGTACTTCGCGCAGGTCATCGCGATGATCTTGCCGATCTTGGTGGATCCGGTGAAGTTCACGCGGCGCACGGCCGGGTGCGCCACCATGGCTTCGACCACGGCACCCGCGTCGGCCGGCGCGTTGGTGATGTAGTTCACCACGCCGGGCGGAAAGCCCGCTTCTTGAAACGCTTCGATGATCAGCTGGTGGGTGCGCGGGCAGTTCTCGCTGCCTTTCAACACCACGGTGTTGCCACACGCCAGCGGCACGCAGATGGCGCGCACGGCCAGGATCACAGGCGCGTTCCACGGCGCGATGCCGAGCACCACACCGGCCGGCTGGCGCACGCCCATGGCGAGCGACCCGGGCACGTCCGACGGGATCACCTCGCCCGACACCTGCGTGGTGAGCGCGGCGGCCTCGCGGATCATGCCGGCGGCAAGGAACACGTTGAAGCCGCCCCACATGCCGGTGGCGCCGGTCTCGGCCGACACGGCTTCGATGAACGCGGGTGTCTTGGCTTCGAGCGCATCGGCCGCCTTGAGCAGCAGCGCGCGGCGCAGGCCCGGGCCGGTTTCGCTCCAGGTCTTGAAGGCCTCGGCGGCGGCTTCCACCGCCATCACGGCGTCGGCCGGTGAGGCGGCGGGTGCGCGTGTGGCCACGCTGCCGTCGAGGGGGTTGCGGCGTTCGAAGGTGGCGCCTTTTTCGGCGGTGACCTTGAGGCCGTTGATGAGCATGGACATGTCGGACATGGGGTTCTCCTTTGAAATCAGAAATGAAAGCGTTTGGACTGAGCAAGATCCCGTTCGGGCTGAGCTTGTCGAAGCCTTCACACCACTGGGTGGGTGAGCCCTTCGACAGGCTCAGGGCGAACGGAGTGAGGTTGGATTCAGGTTGTGGCCAGGGCCTTCTTTCGCTGCACCGCATCGGCCGCGCTGGTGGTGCCCGTGGCGGGGTCTTTGTCGGCGCCCAGATACGCCTCGCGGATCACGGTGGAGCGCGCGAGCAGCTTCGCCGGGCCACTCGCCACCAGCGTGCCGCGCTCCATCACATAGCCCCGGTCGGCCACCGCGAGCGCCTTCTTCACGTTCTGCTCCACCATCAACACGGTGGTGCCGGCATCCGCAATGCGGCGCACGATGGTGAGCAGCTCGTCCACCATCTTGGGCGCGAGACCGAGCGAGGGTTCGTCGAGCATGAGCAGGCGCGGCGCGCACATCATGGCGCGCGCCACCGCAACCATCTGCTGCTCTCCGCCGCTCATGGTGCCGGCCAGTTGCGTGGCGCGCTCCCTGAGTTTGGGAAAGTCCACAAAGGCCTGGGCCAGGCGCTCGGCGCGCTGCGCCTTGGACACGAGCCAGCCGCCGAGTTCGAGGTTTTCAGCCACGGTGAGCTGCGGAAACAGCTGGCGACCTTCGGGCACCAGGGCCACGCCGGCCTGCACGATCTCGTGGGTCTTCTCGGGCATCTCGGCGCCGTCGAGCAGCACCGAACCACCGCGCGGAATCAGGCCGTTGAGCGCCTTCAGCAGCGTGGTCTTGCCGGCGCCGTTGGGGCCGAGCACCACGGTGAGGCCGGGCTGGATGTCGAGTTGGATATCGCGCAGCACCAGGAAGGCGCCGTAGCCGGCCGACAGGCCGTTCACCTTGAGGCGCGCGCGCGCGCCGCCGCCGAGTTCAAAGGGGGTTGGTCGGTACCACATCATGCGGTGGTCTCCTCAGGCGCAGGTTCGTTCATCTCGTCGCCCAGGTAGGCCTCGATCACCTCGGCGTTGCGCACGACCTCGGCGGGTGTGCCGTCGGGGCGCAGCAGCGTGGTCACGGCGTGCTCGATCCAGACCACGGTGAGGTCGAGCTCGTCGCGCAGGCGGCGGATCAGGCGCGCCATCTCCTCCACTTCGTTTTCCGTGAGGCCGGCGGCCACCTCGTCGAGCAGCAGCATGCGCGGGCGCGTGGCCAGCGCCATGCCGATTTCCAGCAGGCGCTGCTGCGAGGGCGTGATGGCCGCGGCTGGCAGGTCGGCCTGGGCACCCAGGCCGATGAGGCCCAGGATGCTGTCGGGCGTGCGCAGCACCCACGGCACGGTGGTCTCTTCGCCCCACCAGATGTATTTGCGTGGGCGCCGTCCTGCGAATTTGAGGCCAAAGGCGATGTTGTCGCGCACGAGCATGTCGGCAAAGGTGCGCGGGGTCTGGAAGGTGCGCGCGAGGCCGTTGGCCGCGAAGCGGTGCGGACCTTTGCCGCTGAGTTCACGCCCCTGCATCAGCAGCGCACCGCTGGTGGCCTGGGTCACACCCGAGATGGCGTTGAAAAAGGTGGTCTTGCCCGCGCCGTTGGGGCCGATGATGCCGACGAGTTCGCCGGGCATGAAGCGCGCACTGACCGCGTCCACCGCGGTGAGGCCGCCGAAGCGCACGGTGATGTCGCGGGCGTCAAGCAGGGGCTGGCGATCAGAAGACATCGCGGCGCTCCCTCAGGCTCTTCTCGAGTTGTTTGCGGCGCTTGGTCTCGCCGCTCAGGTCGTCGCGCGTCTCGGTCCACCAGGCCTTGGCGCCATCGCGCCAGCCCCGGAAGGTCTCGGCGCGCAACGAGGCCAGGCCACCCGGCAGGTACAGCACCGAGAGAATGAGCAAGAGCCCCAGCGACATCATGTAGATCTGCGGCACCTGCAAGCGCAGCGTTTCGGCCAGCACACTGAACACGATGGCCGCGATCAGCGGGCCCCACAGCGTGGCCGCGCCGCCGATGAGCGCGATCAGCACGGTCTGGAAACCGATGAAGGGGTTAAACACGGTGTGGGGGTCGATGTAGGTCCAGCGCACCGACATGGCCGCGCCCACCGCACCGGCCACGGCGGCGGTGAGCGCGAAGCCAGCCACCTTCACCCAGCGCGTGTTCACGCCGAGCGTCTGGGCGCGCTGCTCGTCGGCGCCGATGCCCAGCATGGCCAGGCCAAAGCGCGTGCGCCGTATGGTGATGGACAGCGCCACCGTGATCACCGCGAGTGCGAGCACGGTGAGGTAGATGGTGTCGCGATCGGGCACCACCATGAGCACGCGGCCCACGGTGCCGGTCACGCTCTTCTCGAAGTAGCTGATGGCGTGGCGGATGAGCTCGGTCATGCCGAAGGTGAGCACCGCGAAGTAGGTGCCGCGCAGATGCAGCACGGCCGCGCCCATGACCACGGCCACGGCGGCGGCAATCAGCGCACCCAGGCCGATGGCCTGTGCCCACGACACCTGCTCCAGCAGGATGGCGCTGGTGTAGGCACCGATGCCGAAGAAAGCCGAGGTGGCCAGCGACAGATAACGCGTGGTGCCGCAGAACAGCGCCCAGCTCGACGAGAGCGCGATGTACATCAGGCAGGTGAGCGCCATGGACACGGCGAACTCGCTGGCGAAGC
>LNFM01011837.1_pt1 | contig 11701 bp, 8 predicted proteins | sample 596031 | NCBI WGS metagenome assembly LNFM01 (sample SAMN04254537, study PRJNA301005) | activated carbon metagenome | isolation source: dual media filters at the Ann Arbor, Michigan drinking water treatment plant | place: USA: Ann Arbor | reverse complement strand
CGGACATCGCCATGAAGTCTGGCGTCCTGCGGCGCAAGCTCACGCCACACACGCTGCGGCACACTGGCTGCACGCTGATGGTCCCGCTGTACTCGCCGGAGATCGCGCAGAAGTACATGCGGCACAAGCATCTGCACACCACGCTGTACTACTACCACCCGACGCCACTGGGTGCCGCCAACGAGGTCAACAGCGCCGCTCAGCTGTTCGACGATGAGGAAGAGGACTGACATGACGATGAAGATCAAGCTGCGAAATCGCCTGGAGGTTCTGATGCGCGACTCGGGCGTGAAGTCCATCGAGGAGATGGCACAGCGCCTGACCGAGAAGCAGGGCTATAAGATCACGCGCACGCCGTTGAGCCGGAAGTTCAAGGACGACGACGTGCAGCTGCCGCTGTCGTTCATCGAGGCGCTGTGCAACGAGCTGCAGTGCCTCCCGGGTGACCTGTTTGAGACCAACGTGACCGACGCGCCTGTCGAGTTCGTCGACGACCTCCGGTCTCGCCTGCAACCGTTCCGGTACGGTACCTTGAGGCTGGCGAAACCTGGGGCAGCGAGCGATGCCCCGGCACCCGCGCAAGAGGCCGCAGTGCCACCGGCAGCGGCCTCGCCTGCCACACCAACACCAGCGGCACGGTCAAAGCCACGCCTGGCCGAGAAGAGCCTCGATGACCTGGCCGGTCCAAAGGTGACGCACCTGAATGCGAACAAGGTCAAGTCAAAGTCCTGATCCACGCAGCGGCGTGTGCGCGCTGTGCGAGCACCCCCTGCAGTGGACCAATTGGCACGAACACCGCCACTGCTTCCAGTCAGCGGCGGTCCGGCCGGCAGAGTGCTGGGCCCTCCAAGAAGGCAGCGGCCTAGCCTTGTGCGCGCAATCACTTGCGGCTCGTAGGACGACAGCAGCTCGATTCGAGGTGCGCCTGACGGTGCTCAAAGGCCTCGGAAAAGTCATCGACGGTGGCGATGCAGCCGTCATCCGCTACCTGCGCACGCTGACACCAGAACAGACCTACGAACTTGTGCGGTCGGCCGTGCCGGCATTGCAGGCTCGCGTATCGGCCTTGCTCAAGCAGGCGAATGTCCAGGAGCCAAGGCAAGAACGCAGGCAGGTTTCGATACCGGAATCGATCCCGGAGCAAATGAGGGACAAGCTGCGGCAGTACGAGGCAAAGCTTGAACGCCGATCTGACCGGCTGACCGAGAAGGGCCACACGCGCTCGTATGCTTACATCGCACGGCTGATGTCTGAGCCGCGCAGGCTGGCCATCTACCTGGCTGGGGAGGGGCACACCTCTTGGGTCAGCATGAAACGGCGCGACGTGGTCTCGTTCATGGCGAAGAACCCGGCCGTTCTACGCACGTCCGTGGAGCGATTCCTCCGGTTCTTGGAAGAGGACCGGCCTTTCGCTGCAGCATCAACCGTGCAGCGCAAGGGTACCAAGAGAAAGTCGGGTGTCGGTCAGTCGAGCCCTGCGCACGAGGTCCTCATGCCCGAGGAGCTGAAGCAGATTCTGGATCGTGTCCAGTCTGAGAACACTGAGCCCGAGTACCTTCTTGCTTGGCTGATCTGCAAGATGGGCCTGACCGCACAGGCGGCCTATGACATCACACTCGACAAGTTCGAGGTGAACGAAGCCGGGAGGCTGGCCGTCAGGCCGGCAAGGGTCTGGGTGTTGGTGCCCAAGAGTGTTGCTGCCGTCTTCGAACGAAACATTGAGCAGCTCTTCCCTGGATGGCGCGATGCCACGCTGGAAGCGCGTTCGCACATGTCGCTGTTCCTCACGACCATCCCGAAGGTTCATGACTTTGTCAATCAGACCTTGGGGCATAAGGCCAGGGTGCTTCGCGCTTCCGCGATCTATGCTGCGATTCGTGCTGGCCACCGCGACCGCATCACGCTTGTCGAAACGATGGGCGTGTCAGTTGCCACCATCCAAAAGCTTGAGCGTCTTCTGTCTGCTGATCTGCACCGCACCCTACCGGCCGACTTCGTGAAGGAGCGCAACAAGCACATCAAGGGCACTGCTGGAAATCAGGATGATGGAACCGAGTAGCGGCGAACCGTGGTTCGTCTACATGCTGCAGTGCCGGTCTGGGCGTGTCTACACAGGCGTCACGCCGGTGCTCGACCACCGGATCAAGGCGCATCAGATCGGCAAGGGTGCCCTGTTCACGCGCCTCGATCCACCGCAGCGCCTGCTGGCGGTCAAGCTGTTCCCGAACAAGCGTGAGGCCATGAAGATCGAACGGCAAGTCAAAGGGGTGCGTACGGAGCGCAAGCTGACGCTCGCCCGCATCTGGTCAGAACAGCACCCGGTCGACCAGGCCACCCAGGAACGCCTTGCGCTGGCGTAGCGCCTCGTAGCACTGGTACTGGTCCGGCAGGATCACGTTGCCTACCGTGTCCTGATAGACCGTAGCGGCCTCGATCGCCCAGTCGGGCATGCTCACCACCCGCTCAACCATTGCGCCGCAGTAGCGGGCGTTTACGAGCTTCTGGAAGGGGTGAAACGACGGGTAGTCCTGCCGCGACAGCAGGTCGATCGAGGAATCTACCGTCGAGCGGCACGACAGCAGCGACGAGCCCTGGTCCAGCGCGAAGATGACGCCGCGATCGGCGCCCCGAATCTGGCCCTTGAAGTTCAGCGCCCTGTCCTCGTTGCCGATCCACAGGTCGAAGACAGCGATGGCGGCGGCCTCCAACGGGTACTTCGCGCACAGCGCGGCCATCGCGCGAACGTGGCCGGTGTTGCGATAGACACCTTCCGGCACCTGGACCACGTCCTGCTCGTCGTCTCCCTCGTCACCGTCGCCACGGTCCTCGTCAGTGAAGTCGTAGATGTCGAGGCCGGCCTCGGCAGCGCGCAAGGCAGCGAATCGCATGGCGGTGGTTTCGATGGACCGCCTCGCCGGCACGCCGACCAGCACCGGGATGCCCAGGAACATGGCCAGCCGGTTGGCGGCCAGTTCAGAGTACAGCTGGGCGCTCGCTTCCTGATGGTCGCCCTTGAGCACCGCAGCGATGTGTCCGTCTTCCGCGCCCGTGGTGCTGCGCTCGTTCGGCGAAGAGTCGCCGCTGATTTCGTAGCAGAGGATCGGCACGACGGATCAGGGATGCTCGAAAGCCCAGGTGTCGGCCAGCAACTCGGCCTGAGCGATCACCTTGTCGGTGGCCTCGGCCTGCTTGTCCGGCGGGTACTTGTGCTTGGCGAGCAGCACCTTGACCATGGCGATCATGCGGGCGCGTGCCGACCTGCGGTTCTGCCAGTTGATGGTGGCGGACTTCCGGAGCTTGTCGGTGAGTTCCTGCGCCAGCGCTCTGAGCACCGGGTGCCCGAGTTCACGCACGGCCGACTCGGTCTCCGTCAACGCCTGGTAGAAGGCGAATTCCTCCTCCGACATGTCGTCGGGCGGCCTGGATGAATTGATCTCACGTGCCAGCCTGATCAGCTCTTCGATCACCTCGACGGTGGTCAAGGCGCGGTTCTGGTACTTGGCGATGGCCTCTTCGAGCTTCTGGGTGAACTCCTTGCCCTGGATGGCGTTCTTCTGGCTGCGGGACTTCACTTGGTCGGCGATCAGGCGCTCCAGCAACTCGGCCGCCAGGTTCTTGGTCGGCATCGCCTGAATCTGCGACAGGAACTTCTCGTCGAGGACCGAGATGTCGGGCTTGCCGATCCCCAGCGTACCGAAGATGTCGTTGACGCCCTCGACCAGCACGCCCTTGGCCACGAGCTGACGCAGGGCGGCTTCCTTCTCGACGCGAGACCGAGTCTCGCCGGAGCGGGTTAGCTTGATCAGCGACACGCGTACGGCCTGGAAGAAGGCGATCTCATCGCGCAGTGCCATGGCCGCTTCCAGCGTGCCGGCGAGGGCCTGCGCCTTGTTCAGCTTCGCCACCTGATCCAGGAAGGCGCGGACGCCTCGGTTGCGGCCCTTCTCGTCAGGCTCGGGGTCGACCTCCAGCACGTGCTCCATCGCTGGGCCCAGCAACGCCAGCGCCTTCTTTGGCGCCTGGAAGCCGTCGTACTCGAAGCCGTGAAAGAACTCCTTGCGGATCACGTCGAGGGTGTCCAGCAAGATCTTCAGCGCCTCGCCGGACGTGTCGACCGGATCACGCTCGCTGTGGGCGTCACGCGTGTACTGGCGGATGGCCTTCTTCAGTTCCTCGCCGATGCCGATGTAGTCGACGATGAGGCCGCCTGGCTTGTCGCGCCAGATGCGGTTGGTGCGGGCGATGGCCTGCATAAGCCCGTGGCCCTGCATGGGCTTGTCGACGTAGAGCGTGTTGACCGGCGGCGCATCGAAGCCTGTCAGCCACATGTCGCGAACGATCACCAGTTCCAGCTCGTCGTCAGCGTCCTTGAAGCGCTTTTCGATCTGCTTGAGTTGCCGGGTGTCGGCACGGTGCGGCTGAAAGTGCGCCGGGTCGGCCGAGTTGCTCGTCATCACGATCTTGATGCGGCCGGTGTTCACATCGTTGCCACGCCAATCCGGCCGCAGCTTGACGATCTCGTCGAACAGACGCACGGCGGCCTCGCGTGAAATGGCCACGATCATGGCCTTGCCTGCCATGGTCTCCTTGCGCGCCTCCCAGTGCGCCACCAGGTCGGCGGCCAGCGTCTCCAGGCGGCCGTCAGCCATCGCGATGGCCTCGATGCGCGTGAAGCGCGAGACCGTCGTGTTCTGCGTGGACTCGTCCTCGTCCTCGGTGGCTTCGAGGAACTCGTCCATCAGGGACTGCTTCTCAGCCTCGTTGAAACGCAGTTCGATCACCCGTGATTCGTAGCTGACCGGGACGATCGCCTCGTCTTCCTGGGCGGCCACCATGTCGTACACGTCGACGTAGGTGCCAAACACGGCTTCAGTGTCGCGATCGTCCAGGCTAACCGGCGTGCCGGTCATCCCGAGGTAGATGGCGTGTGGCAAGGCGTCGCGCATGTACTTGGCCATGCCGTAGCGCGTCTTGCCGGTGTCGGCACTGATATCAGCCTTGAAGCCGTACTGCGTGCGGTGGGCTTCGTCGGCGATGACCACGACGTTTGAGCGCTCGCAAAGCACCGGCACGCTGGTCTTGCCAGCTTCCGGCGCGAACTTGTTGATGGTAGTGAAGAAGATGCCGCCGGCCTCGACCTCAGACAGCTTCTTGCGAAGGTCGTCGCGGCCATCGGCCTGCTTCGGCGTCGCGCGCAGGGACTCGCCGCAGTCCGCAAACGTCTCGAAGAGCTGACCGTCCAGGTCCTTGCGGTCGGTGGCAAGCACGACGGTCGGGTTCTCGAACTCCGGGCGGTCGCGAAGCGCCATGACGTAGAAGAGGGCGAGCAGGGACTTACCCGAGCCCTGCGTGAACCAGATGACGCCGCCCTTGCCGTCCTTCTTGTGCACGAGCGCATCGACGGCTCGCTCGACGGCACGGAGAACACCGTGGTACTGGTGCCACTGGGCAACGATCTTGAAGCTGGCGCCACCGTTGCTGCCGCCGTAGGCCACGAAGCCACGGAAGAACGACAGCAGCGTAGCGGGCTCCAGCAGACCTCGGATCAGCACCTCCAGTTCGAGCAAACCCTTGGCGGCCTTCTTGCCACCCAGCAACCGCCACCGAGAGTGCCTGCCGAGGTCGGCGGTCAGCGAACCGTAGCGGGCAACCGTGCCATCCGAGATGACGTTCAGCAGGTTGAAGAAAAACAGCTGGGGGATGTCGGCCTTGTAGGTCTGAATCTGGTTGTACGCGGCCTCGATGTCTGCGTTGATGTCCGCAGGGTTCTTCAGCTCGACCACCACCAGGGGAAGACCGTTGACGAAGAGGACGATGTCGGGTCGGCGAATCTTCTGCCCGTGGACGGTGAATTGCTGCACCGCCAGCAGGTCGTTGTCGCCGTCGAAGTTGATGACCCGCACGCGAAGAACGGTCCGGCGGCCATCGTCCTCGATCCGCTCCAGAGGGACGCCGTTGCGCAGCCAGTCGTAGACCTCCTTGTTGCCGTCCACCACCGACTGTGAGCCGTAGCCAGCGACGAGCGTTACCGCCTGCTCGATCTCTTTCTGGCTGAGGGCAGGGTTCAGCTCCGTGACGGCATCTCGCAGGCGCGGCACGAGCACGACATCCGAGTACCGGCGCCGGGCCTCATGCTGGCCGCCTGGCGACAGGTCGTCGCCGTGAATGCTGGTGTAGCCAAGGCCGGCGAGCCATTCGAGGGATGCCTGCTCGACGATGGACTCGTCAACCGACTTCATGCTGGGATGTCCGCTGCCATTTCGTCACGCAGTTTCGGTGCGACCGAGTTGTAGAGCAAGGCGAGCTTATCCCCGAACCATGCGTACGCAGCCGGCCACTCGGTTTCGTCGGCGCTGGCCATCGGCAGCTTGATGTTCATCCACCGAAGCGAGCCGTCATCCTTCTGATCGAACGCCCACTCCGCGCCGATGAGGCTGTTCACCTCAGCGGTATCAGCCTTCAGGGCCTCCCACACGGGGAACGATGCCTCTCGCCAGAAGTACACGTCGAGTGCAACGCCAGCCGGCCGCAGGAGGTGCCGCAGCTCGAACCCAATGTGGCGCACGCCGGACTGCAGGCGAATCGTCATAGCGGCGCGGGAATCGAACTGCGGAAGGTCAGGATGCTCCTGGGCGAGGAAGTCGATCAGGCCGTTCCAAAACCGCAGGCGGAACGCGCTACCGTCTTCGCCTGCAGCCTCAGGTGCAGCCTTCTCCTTGGGTTGAACGTACGGCAGCTTCGGGCCGATCCAGATGGCCGCTGCTTCGCGTGCCAACGCTTCGCCACGAGCCTTCATCTCCGGTTCGGTCCACGTCGCCTGGCTGGCCAGCTCACGGGTGATGCCGATGTTGCTGTTGAGGTACTCCTGACGCTTGACGCCAAACGGGTGGTTCCACAGTTCCTGGTTGTAGGCGCTCAGGGTCAGATTGCCGGGGCGATGAAGCCACTCGGCGTGGATGCGCTTGGCATCGACGCCGAGGTCGCTCAGCCATCCATCGTTCAATGTCTGCGGCATGATGTGCTCGACCTGTGCCGCCTGCAGCGCGGCCGGTTCCTTGTGCCCACGCTCGCGCTCGATGGTCTCCAGGACCGTCTTGGTGTAGCCGCGCTGGTACAGCGGAAAGCTGGCGAAGGCAGTCTCGAACCGCGCATCGTCAGGCCAGCCGCGTTGAAGCAGGTAGGTCTCCAGGACCTGCACGGGAGCCTTGGATGCCGTGTCGATGGCACGCACGAACATCTGGCCGTAGCCGCGCGAACTCTCCGAACAGATGAAACGGCGGATGATGAAGCCGCGCAGCATGGTGATCGAACGCGCGAGCGCTGCCGAGTCGATCACGGCGTCGGCCCGTTTCTTGAACAGCGAGAGCAGCAGCGGGTATGTGGTCGAGCTTTCCAGGTCGTTCAAGCCGGCTAAGGCTGCCGTCACGTCAGGGCTCGCGTCTGCCTGCTTCCCGCCGATCGTTGCGTAGTGCAGGGCGTTGACGAGCAATTCGTCGGTCAGCACCTGGGGCGAGAAGCCCGTGGCCTCGTACCGCGCCTCGAAGGTCGTGAAGGTGTCCTTTGGCTGGACGTACCTGCCGTCCATCATCAGAACGTCACGGAAGAACCGAGAGAAGGCTTCCTCGTCGAGGCGACCATCCTCGGTCGTGAACCGTGCTTCGAGTGGCGCCCAGCGGTCGGTGTCGAATTCGTCCTGATCGTCCGGTAGGACGTGCATGAACACAAAGTTCCGGATCAGATCGGACGAACCGAGCGGCACGCCCGTGGAGTTCAAGCTCTTGAAGATGTTGTACGCGTTCTCCGCCTCCAGCGTGGCGCACATGAATTCGAGGCGCTGGCAGACAAGGTCAAACAAGGCGCGGAGGCTGTTCGCGTCGGACTCGACCCGTTCCCTGAACCGCTCCTCGAAGTAGTCCAGGGCGTCGGCCATTCGTCCGGCAGGCTCCCCCTTGCCGGTGACGATGGCGACGTAGTTCTTCTGATCCTTCGCCTTCGGCAGCAGGCGAAAGTGCTCGTCACCCTTCTTGCGGCCGTGCACGAGGTACAGGTCATTGATCTCGTCGGCCAGTTCATTTTGACCGGCGCTGCGAGCGACGTTGCGCAGAGCCACCAGCAGGATAGAACTGGTCGTCAGCCGCTGCTGGCCATCGACCATGTGGAAGCGAGTGTGCTGCCCAGGCTGCGCCAAGCCCGGGACGAAGACGAGGAAGCCCATGAAGTGATTCCCCGTCTTGGTCGGGCTTCGGAGGTCGGTGATGCTGCTCCAGAGCTTCTGCCACTGCGCGCGGTCCCATCGGTAGTTCCGCTGGAAGACCGGGATGACGTACTGACTCGGCGAGTACAGGATTTGGCCGAGCGTCTGGATGGATGGCTTCATGCGGTTGCCTCTTCTTGATCGTGTGTTTCCGCTGGAATGGCAAGTTGGCCGCACACCATTCGCTGTAGCAGCGAGTCACGCAGCGCAGACAGGTTTCTGGCGAGCGCGATGTTCCCTGCCATCCTGGCAAACATCGGTGTGATGGTCTCGTTGAACGCCTTGAGGATCGCAGCAGGCGGCAACGCAATCGGGTACGCCGCGAGGTCATTCCAGCTTGCCCGAGGCATCCGGGCGCCGTTCGAGAGGCGGGTCGTGTACGCAATCACCTCGTCGCTGCTGGCATGCATCGTTGCGAACGCGTGAGTGTCAGCGCCCTTGGCACGAAGCACCAGTATGTCGGTGGAACATACCCCGCGCCAAGGAGCCAGCGCGACCTTGTGGAAGTAGGGCCGAAGTTTCCCAAAGAGGATGTCGTTGGCCTCGAACCAAAACTTGTTGCTTTCCAGCGCTTCAGAAGTTCCACGGTCGAACAATGAGAGAGACTTGCGAGGCATGTGCTCCAGGCCTACATAGGCTGTGTCAGTAGGCAAGTTAGCGGGGTTGGCCTGCACGCGAACGTTGTTGCAGACAGCGTCAAGCCGTGACCATGTCCATCCAGATGGGATGGAGCCCGACGGGCCAGCCGTGAGGTTTGCGGGGAACAGCGAGGCGACCTCTGCGCTCATGGATGCCGGAGTGCCGCCGCCTTCCTTGATACGCACCGGGTCGAAATCGATGAACCAGCTTCGGAAAACTGTGTTTGCGATCGCCTCGATGCGCTCATTCGCTGCAGCGAGCATCTCGATTCGGTTGTTGAAGAGGATCGTCAGATCGGCGATGGCCTTCTGTGCGGGCAACGGCGGCAACGGAAGTGCGAACGACTCAATGTGCCCCTTCGTGATCGCACGACGGCTCCCACCAGCGTTGAACGACTCGATGTAGGCCTTGGTGTCGGGCTGCGTCAGCCAGGCAAGCATGTAGCCTGGCAAGCACCTCTTCTGGTTCAGACGTATGAGCATCACATGCTGATTGACGCAAGCCGGAAGAACGCCGTCAGGCACGATGCAGGACCGACCAAAGGTAACGCCGTCACCGGTGATGTTCAGCAGCACATCACCAGACTGAACTTCTGCCCCAGCCAGTTCGCTTGCCTGGTCGTCAGTTATGTTCGCCAAGCCAGTGCGCGTGAAGTGATGGTCCAGGACGTTCTGGCTACGGATCAGAACGTACTGCTGTCGCGTCGGCAGGTAGTTCTCTGATCCGCCTCGTGGGGTGGCTCCTGATCGAATCTTCGTCGCGACCGACTCCAGTCGAACACGCGGCCACGCGGAAGTGGCTGGGGCCGATTTTGTTTGATCAGACTGCATAGCCAAGTGCTCCCAAGCTGTTGCGAATCTGGTCGTCAAGCTCCGCGCCGTTTGCCATCAGTTCTGCCAACTCTTCTGTCAGCTTCTCCATGCGTTCAGCAAACGAGTCCTGGCTTTCGTCTGTCTGCTCGGACCCAACGTAGCGCCCAGGTGTGAGCAGGTAGCCATGCTTGTGAACCTCGTCCAGCGAAGCTGAGTAGGAGAACGCGATGGTGTTCTCGTAGGGCTTTCCGTCGCTGAACTCGGTACCGCGCCAACGGTGGTAGGTGAGTGCGATCCGTTCCAAGTCCGCGTCAGTGAACTCGACCTGAGTTCTGGAGACTTTGCCCGATGCAGCCTTGCGCCCGTCAATGAACAGAATCTGCTTCGAACGATCAACGCTACCGTTGGGGCCCGCCTTCTTGTTGGTCGAGAGGAACCACAAGCATGCGGGCACCACGGTGTTCGAGAACAGTTGACCTGGCATGGTGATCATGCACTCGACAACATCCGCTTGAATCATGTTGCGGCGAATCTCGCCTTCGCCCGACTGCTGCGATGAGAGCGATCCGTTGGCGAGCACGATCCCGGCGCGACCACGGGACGAGAGTCGGGCAAGCATGTGCTGCAGCCAAGCGAAGTTCGCGTTGCCCTCCGGCGGAATGCCATAGACCCAGCGCGGGTCCTCCTTGAGCTTGTCGCCATCCCAGTCGGAGATGTTGAAAGGAGGATTGGCCAAGATGTAGTCGGCCCGCAGCGTCTTGTGTTGGTCGTTGGTGAACGTCGAACCATACGTCTGGCCAAGATCGCCATCCATGCCATGAACGGCAAGATTCATGAGGCAAAGACGGCGCGTCGCGGCCATCAACTCTTGACCGTAGACAGCAAGGTCGCCCTTCTTGCCGAGCTTCTTCTGGTGCGCATCCTTGAACCGAGCAGACTGAACGAACATCCCACCTGATCCGCACGCAGGGTCGTAAATCTTCCCCTTGAACGGCGCCAGGATTTCGACCAGAAGGTTGACGACGCTCTTCGGCGTATAGAACTCGCCAGCCTTGGCGCCTTCGTTCAACGCGAACTGGCCGAGGAAGTATTCGTAGACCTCGCCGAAGACATCGCGGCTGCCATGCTGCTTCGGATCGAACTTGAGCCGGGCGATGACGCCCATCAAATCGTTGAGCTTGCCGGGGCCGAGTGCCAACCGCGAGAACTCGCGATACAGAACACCCTTCAGGCTCGGGTTCTCGGCCTCGATCTCGCCCATGGCGGTGTCGAGAAGCTGAGGAAGCTCTGGGTCAGTGCCCTTCTTGAGCAGAACGCCGAAGTGGGAGTCGGGCGGCACCCAGAAGACGTTGTCTTGGTCGTAGAAGGTCTTGTCGAGAACGAAACTCGCTTCGGCATCCAGGCGCGTTTGCTTGTCCTCAATGTAGATGTCGGATGCTGGATCAGCCAGACGCTGGCGGATGACCTCCGCGTGGGCGTCGAAGAGGTCCGAGACGTACTTGAGGAAGACGAGGCCGAGGACTGGGTACTTGTAGTCGGCCGCCGAGACAGAGCCACGCAGCTTGTTCGCGGCGTCCCACAGGGTCTTCTTGAGTTCTTCGTTGGTCATGGGCTCAGATTGAATCGGTGCGGCTCACGGGCGGCTTCATGCCGGCGCTTTCGGTGCAGCCAGTTGTGGGTCTTGTATGGCAGCGCGGGAAAGGGCCGCGTTCAACGTGACTCGGCTCACGCTGAAGTGCCTGGCAACTTCGGCCTTGGTGATGTTCGGGTCCGAAAGCATCGCCGCTGCCTTCCGCACGTCGGTCGGTGAGAGCGCCGGTTTGCGCCCGCCCTTGCGCCCGCGAGCCCGTGCGGCGGCCAGTCCTGCGATGGTCCGTTCCTTGATCAGGCTGTGCTCGAACTCGGCGAGGGCGCCGAAGATGTGGAAGACCAGACGCCCGCCTGAGCGGGTGGTGTCGATGGACTCCGTCAGCGACCTGAAGCCGACGCCGCGGTG
>LNFM01019674.1_pt1 | contig 11704 bp, 12 predicted proteins | sample 596031 | NCBI WGS metagenome assembly LNFM01 (sample SAMN04254537, study PRJNA301005) | activated carbon metagenome | isolation source: dual media filters at the Ann Arbor, Michigan drinking water treatment plant | place: USA: Ann Arbor | reverse complement strand
TGGGCAACCGCCTCACCCAGATCGCCACCCGCACCGGCGACGCCGGCACCACCGGCCTGGGCGACAACACCCGCGTTTCCAAGAACAGCCTGCGCGTGCACGCCATGGGCGATGTGGACGAACTCAACTCCCACATCGGCGTGCTGCTCTGCGAAGACATGGCGACCGATGTGCGCGACGTGCTGGTGGAGATCCAGCACCAGCTCTTCAACCTCGGCGGCGAGCTGTCCATCCCCGGCTACGAGCTGCTCAAGCCCGAGGCCGTGCTCGCGCTCGACGAAGCCCTGGCCACCTACAACGAAACCCTGCCGCGCCTTCAAGAGTTCATTTTGCCGGCCGGCTCGCGCGCGGCCAGCCAGGCCCATGTGTGCCGCACCGTGGCGCGCCGCGCCGAGCGCGCGGTGGTGGCGCTGGGCAATGAAGAGGCCTTGAAAGACACGCCGCGCCAGTACCTCAACCGCCTGAGCGATCTGATGTTCGTGCTGGCCCGCGTGCTCAACCGCATGAACGGCGGCGACGACGTGTACTGGAAAAGCGAACGCATGGCCAAAGGCGCGGCCGAATGAAAGCGGCGTTGGTCATCGCGGCCTGCCTGGTTGCTGCGGCGCCCTTCGCCACCGCGCAAAACAAGCCGCTCGCCAAGACCACTGCTCAGACCACCGAAGTGACGCTGGTCTGCGAAGCGGTCTACCTGCCCGCGCGCACCACCTGGACGCGCACGGTCAGCATTGGCTACGACAAGAAACGCGTGCGCTCGGTGCAGATCGATGGCGTGCCGGTCTACACCTTCGCGATCCAGGAGACCGTGATCCTCACGGCGGTGGACAACGAACGCATCCAGATCGACACAGCAGCGCAGACCTGGAGCAGTGATTTCCGGGGGCAGGCCACGGCACAAGGTCGGTGCGAGCGGGGCTGAAGCAGCACGCGTCGGCACCGAGTCAGACAGACGTCAAGGCAACAGCGCGGGTCGGGAAAGCCTTCAGAAGCTTCTTGTCCATGGTCACGAGCTTGGCCCCAAGTTTCTCGGCCAGTGCGATGAACTCACAGTCGTACGCCGAGCAGTCGCTGCCGCGAACCAATTCAAGAACGCTTCTCGAGTCGACTTCGTACTCGCGGCCCGCCAGCAGGTCCTCGGCCTCCTCTTGCAGCGCAACGGTTTGCTCAAAGGTGAGGCTCTTGCGCCGGAGGTAGCCCGCCAGAATGTTGCGGAATTCGCTGCGCCAAAGAAGGGGTGCGGCCCATGCCGGGTCGCTGTTGAACAGGGCTTCTGCGGCCTCCGTGAACTCCCCGGGCAAATACAGGTAAGCCAGTACGTTCGAATCGACAACGATCATGCACGCCCTTCGCGCTTCAGCGCGTCGATGTCACGGGCATGGAACTTGGCGGATTTCAGCGTTGCCCTGAGCTCACGCGCGCGGCCCAGCCGTTCTGCGGGTGTCATCTCGGTGGGTACCAGCATGGCTTCCAGGCACACGATGGCTTCGCTGTTCATGCTTCGTCGGTGCAGTTCGGCCGATGCCTTCAGACGGGTGTAAACCGCATCAGGAATGTTCTTCAAGGTCAGGGTCGTGGGCATGGTCGGGGGCCTCCATAATGGAACCATTATGGTTTCTCCTTCCCGGGTTGGTCAACCGGGAAGGAGAAACGCCCATCACGTAGGCGCCAGCACCGCCATCGTGATCCGCGACACGCAGGTCATCTCGCCCGCGTCGTTCGTCATGTCGATCTGCCACACCTGCGTGGTGCGGCCGATGGTGGCGCCTTTGAGGTGGTTGGCGTTGATGTCCAGGCCCACGGCGCGGTGGCCTTCCGGGCAGCTGTAGGCCGCGCCGCACGAGCCCAGCGTTTCGGCCAGCACCACGCTCACGCCGCCGTGCAGCAGGCCGTAAGGTTGTTTGGTGCGCGTGTCCACCGGCACGCGGGCGCGGATGAAGTCGGGGCCGACTTCGAGGAACTCGATGCCGAGGTGTGCCACGGCTGTGCCCACGTGGATGCGCGCAAGCTCGTCAACCGAGATGGGCTTCTTCCAGACCGCCATGGCGCTCATGCCTTACCGCGGCTGAGCAGCCAGTACAAAAAGATCGCGCCGAAGGTGGCGGTACCGATGCCGCCCATGCCGAATTCGCCGAACTTCAGCGTGTACTCGCCGGTGCCGAGGATGATCGGGATGGCGGCCACCAGCAGGTTTTTGTTGTCCGAGAAGTCGACCTTGTTGTCGACCCAGATCTTGGCGCCGGCAATGGCGATGAGGCCGAACACCACGATGGACACGCCGCCCATCACCGCCAGCGGAATCGCCTGGATCAGCGCGCCGAACTTCGGTGAGAAGCCCAGCACGATGGCGATCACCGCGGCCACGACAAACATGGCGGTGGAGTAGATCTTGGTAGCGGCCATCACGCCGATGTTTTCGGCGTAGGTGGTCACACCGGTGCCGCCGGCCGCGCCGCTGACCATGGTGGCCACGCCGTCGCCGATGAAGGCTTTGCCCAGATACGGGTTGAGGTCGCGGCCGGTCATGGCGCTCACGGCCTTGATATGGCCCAGGTTCTCCGCCACCAGGATCAGCGCCACAGGCGCGATCAGCAGGATGGCTTGTGCCTGGAACACCGGCGCGGCAAAGGTGGGCATGCCGAACCACGCGGCGCTGGCGATGCCCGAGACGTCGATGGGTTTGCCCAGGCCCAGGCCGTTGGTGAGCACGGCGTAGACCACGCTGGCGGCGATGAGGCCCACCAGGATCAGGAGGCGTTGCGTCATGCCGCGCGCGTACACGGCCACCAGCGCCACGCTGATGAAGGTGATGGCCTGCATCCAGGCATCAAACCCGGTGGGCGCCATGTTCTTGATCGGAATGGCAGCGAGGTTCAGGCCGATCACGGCGACCACGGTGCCGGTGACCACCGGTGGCATGAGGCGCTCGATCCAGTTCGTGCCCGTGGCCTGCACCAGGAAGCCGATGACGGTGTAGACCAGGCCACAGATGACGATGCCGCCCAGGGCCACGCCCAGGTTGGCGTTGGGGCCAGGGCCGGCGTAGCCGCTGGCGGCGATCACCACACCGATGAACGCAAAGCTGGAGCCGAGGTAGCTCGGCACCTTGCCGCCTGTGATGAAGAAAAAGATGAGCGTGCCGATGCCGCTCATGAGGATGGCCACATTGGGGTTGAAGCCCATGAGCAGCGGGGCCAGCACCGTGGCGCCAAACATGGCGATGACGTGCTGCACACCCATGACGGTGGTCTGCGGCCAGGGCAGGCGCTCGTCGGGGGCGATCACGCCGCCGTTGTCGAGGGTGGTGGATGGCTTTTCTGTCCAGTTGAACAGGCCCATGGAATCTCCTTGAGTGGGTGGTGGGTGTGGCCCTGAGGCTCGCAAGGATTGTGCCTTCGACGACGCTGCGCGCTGTTGCGGGGCACACAGTCCCAAAACGCTGGACGGCGCTGTTAACCTGCTGGCCAAAAAGGACAACGACATGAACGAGACCAACCCACCGCCCTACATCCCGCAGATACGCCTGTACCAGCAGTGGCTGGCCGAGCAGCGCGGCCTGCACTTCGACAACTACGACGCGCTATGGCGCTGGTCCACCACCGACCTCGACGCCTTCTGGCAGAGCATCTGGGACTACTTCGACATGCGCTCGCCCACGCCGCACACCGCCGTGCTCCAGCGCAATGTGATGCCGGGTGCGCACTGGTTCCCGGGCGCGCGGGTGAACTACGCACAACAGGTGCTGCGCCACGTGCAGCCCGCGCACGACGCCGGGTTCATGGCCATCGTGAGCCGCAACGAAAAGGGCCACCACGTCGAGTTGAGCTGGCCCGAGTTGCGCCGCCAGGTGGCCTCGCTGGCCCTGCACCTGCAGGCCCAGGGCGTGCAGCCCGGCGACCGCGTGGCCGCCTATCTGCCGAACATTCCCGAAGCCATGGTGGCGTTTCTGGCCACCGTGAGCGTGGGCGGCGTGTGGAGCATCTGCGCACCCGACATGGGCACCAACGCCGTGCTCGACCGCTTCCGCCAGATCGAGCCGGTGGTGCTGATCGCCTGCGACGGCGTGACCTACGGCGCGCGCGACTTTGACCGCCTGGCCGTCGTGGCCGAGCTGCGCGAGGCCTTGCCCACGGTGCGCCACGTGGTGCTGCACACCAACCTGGCCGCCGATGACGCAGAGGCCACCGACCGCGCATTGCAGACCGCCGCACCCTGCACCGCGTTCGCGGACGCCACCGCGCGCATGGACGCGGCGGTGGCGCAGTTCGAGCCGCTCTGGCTGCCGTTCGACCACCCGCTGTGGATCGTGTATTCGAGCGGCACCACCGGCCTGCCCAAGCCCATCGTGCACGGCCTCCTGCACAACGACATCGGCTGCAGCTATGAGCCCAACAGCTGGGGCGAGCGCTACCACTGGTACAGCTCCACCGGCTGGGTGATGTGGAACGCGCAGACCAGCGGCCTGCTGGGCGGCACCACCTGCGTGATCTTTGACGGCAACCCCGGCGGCTCCAAAGACCAGCCCGACTGGACCACGCTCTGGCGCTTCGCCGCCGAGCAGGGCGTGACCTTCTTCGGCGCGGGCGCGGCGTTTTTTGCGAACTGCCTCAAGGCGGGCGTGGACCTGTCGACGTGTGGAGACCTGTCGGCGGTGCGTGCGCTGGGCAGCACGGGCTCGCCGTTGTCGGAGGACGCGCAGAACTGGGGGACGGAGCAGTTCCGCAGGGTGCGGGCGGCAGAAGACCGATCCACCGCCGGGCCGCTCCAAGGTGGATCAGTCCCCTCGGGGGGCAGCGGACCACGCGCAGCGGGAGAGCGTGGGGGCGACATCTGGTGGTGCAATATTTCTGGAGGCACCGACTTCGCCGGCGCTTTCATCGGCGGCCACCGCGAACTCCCGCAGACCCCCGGCCGCATGCAATGCCGCCTCATGGGTTGCGCCGTGGAAGCCTGGAACGAGCAGGGCCTGCCGGTGATGGACGAGGTGGGCGAGCTGGTGTGCACGCAGCCCATCCCGTCGATGCCGCTGTACTTCGTGGGCGATGTGGACAACAAGCGCCTGCTCGGCAGTTACTTCGACATGTACCCCGCCGGCCACGGTCGCCAGCCTGGCGGTGGTGATCTCGACAACGTGGCCGGCGCCGTCTGGCGCCACGGCGACTGGCTGCGCATCCACCCCGACGGCTCCTGCGTGATCTACGGCCGCTCGGATGCCACCATCAACCGCCACGGCCTGCGCATGGGCACCAGCGAGCTCTACAGCGCGGTCGAAGCGCTGCCCGAGGTGATGGACTCGATGGTGGTGGATCTGGAGTACCTGGGCCGCGAGAGCTACATGCCGCTGTTCGTGGTGCTGCGCGAAGGCGTGATGCTCGACGCCGCTGTGCGCCAGCGCATCACCGACAGCATCAAGACCGCGCTCTCGCCGCGCTTCGTGCCCAACGACGTGTTTCAGGTGGCCGAGATTCCGCGCACGCTCTCGGGCAAGAAGCAGGAACTGCCGATCAAGAAACTGCTGCTCGGCCAGTCGCTGGAGAAGGTGATCAACAAGGAAGCGATGGCGAATCCGGGCTGCCTGGACTGGTACGTGAGCTTCGCAGCGCAGCGCAGCGCGGCGATCTGAGTACCAAAGTCTTGAGGGCCAACCCGCTATCGGGGGCCATCGGCATGCGCTACCTTGGGGCTCCTGTGCACACCGGAGACACAACATGGCGTCCAGTGATCGTTCCGTCAGCCGCCGCCAGGCGCTCACCCTGGCCGCCAGTGGCGCCGCTGCGGTGGCCGCGCCGGGTTTGTTCAGCAGCGCAGCGTGGGCGCAAGACAAGTTTCCCTCGCGCCCCATCACCCTCATTGCGCCCTGGCCCGCGGGCGGCAGCAGCGACGGTGTGATGCGCGCGCTGGCCCAGAGCGCCAGCAAGGCCCTGGGCGTGCCGGTGGTGATCGAGAACAAGCCCGGTGTGGGTGGCACGCTGGGCGCCAGCGCCATGGTGCAGGCCAAGCCCGACGGCTACACGCTCACGCAGCTGCCGCTGGGCATCTACCGCCTGCCGCACATGCAGACCATGCCCTTCAACCCGGTGACCGACATCACCCACATCGTCTGCCTCACCGGCTACACCTTCGGTCTGGCCTGCACGGCCGACGCGCCGTTCAAAACGCTCAAGGAGATGGTGGCTTACGCCAAGGCCAACCCCGGCAAGCTCGAATACGGCCACACCGGCACCGGCACCACGCCGCACCTGGCGATCGAAGAGTTCAGCGAGAAAGCGGGCATCCAGCTCAACCCCATCCCGTTCAAGGGCTCGGCCGAAATCATGACCGCCATCCTCGGGGGCCACATCCGCATGATGAGCGGCACCACCGAGTTTGCGCCCCATGTGCAGAGTGGCAAGCTGCGCCTGCTGGCCACATTGGGGCGTGAGCGCAACAAGGCCTTTGCCGACGTGCCCACCGTGAAGGAAAGCGGCTGGGACACCATCACCGAATCGCCCTTCGGCATCGGCGGCCCCAAGGGCATGGACCCGGCCGTGGTGAAGGCGCTGCACGACGCCTTCAAGACCACGCTGGACGACCCCGAGGTCAAGGCCACTTTCGACAAGTTCTACCAGCCCACGATCTACATGAACACCGCCGACTACACGGCCTACGCGGCGCGCACGTTTGCGGCGGAAAAGAACACGATCGAACGGCTGGGTCTGAGCAAGAAGAACTGAAGCGATTTCAGCGTTTCGAAACGAGGACAATTCCAACGGCCACGCCCACCAAGGCCAGCACCAGCTGCAGCGTGAGCGGCTCGCCCAAAAGCACCACGCCGAACACCAGCGCAAACACCGGCGTGAGGAAAGTGAAGGTCGACATCTGTGTGGCCGGGTAGTGGCGCAGCATCCACATCCAGGTGAGGTAACTCGCGAACGCGCCCACCACCGTCTGGATGCCCAACGATCCCCAGGCGCGCGCCGAGTAGTCGAGCGACCACACCTCGCCCAGCGCCAGCGAGATGAAGGGCGCCACCGCCGCCGTCACAGCCACCTGGTAGAACAGCGTTTTCTCGGGGCTGGCGGTCGCGAGTTTTGTGGCGCGGATGGTCAGTGTGGTCAGGCCCCAGAGCACGCCCGCCGCCAGCGCCATCGCATCGCCCAGCCAAGCGCCGGCCACCGGCGATCCGTGCATGAAGCCTTCGCCGAATGCCAGCGCGACGGCGACGAACGCGATCACCAGGCCGACCCACTGGATGCGCCGCAGCTTTTCGCCGGGCACCACGCGCGGCAACAGCAGCGCCACCACAAACGGGCTGGTGTAGAGAAACACCGTGAGGCGCGAGGCGGTGGTTTGCATCAGCCCGAGGTAAATGAAGGCGAACTCGCCCGCGAACAGCAAACCCGCGAGCAGGCCGGCCTTGAGCGTGCCGTCGCGCTCAAACAGCGGTACACCGCGCGCCGCGCACCACAGCCAGATCAGCACCGCCGCACCCCAGAAGCGCAGCGAGGCCTGCCACAGCGGCGGCACCTCAATCACGGTGTCCTTGATCAGGATCTGCTGGAAACCCCAGAAAGCGCAGCACACCACGAGCAGGGTGATGGCGAGGGCGTCGAGGTGGTTTTTGCGTGCGATGGACGGGCTCATCCCCTCATTGTCGCGAGGTCGTGCCCGGCGCCCTGTCGCTCGGGCGCGGGGCGGTCAGAGCGGGTGTTCGGTGTAGAAGCGCCCGCCGTGGAACAGCAGTGGCGACGCTTCGGCGCGGTGGCTGCAGCGCTCCACTTCACCGACAAAGATCACGTGGTCGCCTTCGGCGTACTGGCTGCGGTTGAAGCATTCAAACGAGGCGGCCGCGCCTTCGAGCAGCGGCGCGCCGTTGCCGCCTTCACGAAACGCCACGCCAGCCCAGCGGTCGGTGTCCTTGGCGGCGAACTGCTCGGCCAGCGCCTGCTGGTCGGCCGCGAGCACGTTGATCGCGTAATGCCGCCCGTTGGAAAACGCCGCCATGGAGCCGGCCGAGCGGCCCAGGCTCCACAGCACCAGCGGCGGGTTCAGCGAGACCGAATTGAACGAGTTGGCGGTGAGCCCGACCAGTTCACCGCTGTCGGTGCGCGCGGTGACGATGGTCACGCCGGTGGCAAACATGCCCAGCGAGGCACGGAACTCGCGCGCCGAGAAATCGGGCGCGCGGGCCTGGGGGGCGGAGGGACGGTCAGAAGACATCGGGTGCAGGTGCGTGGGCAGTGGAGCATCGATTCTCGGTGATCGGTGTCCCGGGTCGGTGCCGTCCCTAGAATGCCGTGATGAGCCGCTCCCCATTGCCTCCCGCGAACCGCCTGTCCGCCTGGGCCGCGCTCGCCCTGTTGGCTTTGACGTGGCTCCCGGGCAACCTGGCACAGGCCGCCTCACCCTTGCGTGGACCGCCACACCACCGCACCACCGTGCCGCCCACCGCGGCCCCCTGCGTGCACCTCTCGGCCCGCCTGCCCCACATGGGCCGTGCGCTGTGCGATGCGGCCGAACTGGTGGCCACCGAGGGCCGCTCCTCGCAGGGCCGCACGCTCTACGCGCGCGATGTGGTGGCGCCCCAGGCGCGCCTGCGCGTGCTGGTGGTGGGCGCGATCCACGGCGACGAAATGTCGTCGGCCTCGGTGGCGCTGCACTGGATCCAGCATGCGCTGAAAGAACCGGCCGACGCCCACTGGCGATTCATTCCTGTGCTCAACCCCGATGGCTTGCTGGCGCGCCCGGCCAAACGCGTGAACGCGCGCGGCGTGGACCTCAACCGCAACTTTCCCACGCCCAACTGGGAGCGCGACGCGAAGATTTACTGGGAGCAGCGGACAAAGAAAGACCCGCGCCGCTGGCCGGGGCCCAGTCCGCTGTCGGAGCCGGAGTCGCGCTTTCTGCACGACGAGATGGCGCGCTTCCAGCCGCACCTGATCGTGAGCATCCACGCGCCCTACGGCGTGCTCGATTTCGACGGCCCGGGCGCACCACCGCCCAAGCTCGGGCGCCTCTACCTCGACCAGGTGGGCATCTTTCCCGGCAGCCTGGGCAACTACGGCGGCGTGCACCGCGGCATGCCGGTGGTCACGATCGAACTGCCCAACGCCTTTCGCACGCCGCTGGAAAGCGAGATGCGGCAGATGTGGATGGATCTGCAGCGCTGGATGGTGGAGCGCCTGCGGCCCTGAAGCGGGCTCAGGCCTGGCTGGGTGGCTGGGCCACCCGCAAGCGAGTCGAGGCCGGCGCTTTTTGTGCCGCGCGCGGCATGCCGTGAAAGCCGAAGTCCATGGCCGGTTGTTCGCCGTGGATCAGCTCGGCCAGTGCTTTGCCGGAGCCCGCGCCGTGGGTCCAGCCCAGCGTGCCGTGGCCGGCGTTGATCCAGAGGTTCTTCAACGGCAGGCGACCAATGAGCGGGATGTTCGTTGGCGTGGCCGGGCGCAGGCCGCACCAGAACTGCGGATCACCGCCCTGCTCGGGCGTGCGCGTGTCGGCCACGCCGGGGAACACCTGCTCGATGCGGCGCACCAGCATTTCGCAGCGTTTCTTCGCCAAGGGCGTGTCCAGTGACAGATCAAAACCACCCAGCTCGATGGTGCCGGCCACGCGCAGCTGGTTGCCCAGGCGCGAGACGGCGATCTTGAGCTGGTCGTCGATCATGCTCACGCTGGGCGCCAGCTCGGGCTTGAGCAGCGGCAGCGTGGCGCTGTAGCCCTTGCCGGGGTAGATCGGCACGTTCACACCGACCGATTTGAGCAGCGGCGTGGTGTACGAGCCGCAGGCCACCACAAAGGCGTCGGCCTTGAGTGCGCGCGCCGTGCCGCTCTGGCGGTCGCGCAAGCGCACTTCGCGGATCTCGCGGCCGTCGCTGTCCAGGCGCTCGATGTCGTGGCCGAACATCAGCCGGGCACCGCGCTGACCGCACAAGGCGGCGAGCTTTTGCGTGAACGTGCGCGCGTCGCCCGACTCGTCGCTCTGCGTGTAGGTGCCGCCCTTGATGCGGTCGGCAAAGGCGCTGAGTGCGGGCTCGATGGTGAGCAGTTCGCTGCGCGAGACCACGCGGCGCTTGACGCCGAAGCGCTGCATCACGGCGGCTGCCTCAGCCGCGCCGTCAAAGGATTTTTGATCGGTGTAGTAGTGGGCGATGCCGCGCTCCAGCCGGTGGTATTCGATGCCGGTGTCGGCCACCACGGCCTTGAGCGCAGCGTGGCTGTATGAGCCCAAGGCGACCAGTTGCGCCACGTTGCGCTGGAACGCCGTGTCGTTGCACTGCGCCAGAAACTGCAGGCCCCAGCGCCATTGCGCCCAGTCGAGCTGCGGGCGGAACAGCAGCGGTGACTCGTCGGAGAACATCCACTTCAGGGTCTTGAGCGGCGCGTCCTTGTTGGCCCAGGGCTCGCAATAGCTCACCGAGATTTGCGCCGCATTGGCAAAGCTGGTTTCGAGCGCGGCATCCAGCTGGCGGTCGACCAGCGTGACCTCGTGTCCGCGCTCCAGCAGGTGCCACGCCGTGCTGACTCCGATGATGCCCGCGCCCAGAACGGTGACCTGCATGACCTGCTCCTCAAAGGGATGAAACTGATTGCAGTATCGAAAGAAGCCGCTTCGAAGTGAAGCGGAATTAAACTAAAATTTTGGGCATCAGAACTGCTTATGTGAGCAGCGGGCACCCTCAAACACCCCATGAGCACCTTCGATCCCGACGCCCTCGAATGCCTGGCCGCCATCATTGAAGAGGGCGGATTCGAGCGCGCTGCGCAGCGCCTGTCGATCACCCAGTCGGCGGTGTCGCAGCGGCTGCGGGCGCTGGAGGCGCAAGTCGGCACCGTGCTGATCGTGCGCAGCCGGCCACTCAAGCCCACGCAGGCTGGCCAGCTCATGCTCAAGCACGCCAAGATGATGCGGCTGCTGCGCGCCGATCTGGAAAAAGATCTCAAGGAACTCGCACCCAGCTCCACCGGCAGCGGTCGAGAAGAAGAGCGCATTTCGGTGGCCATCAACGCCGACAGCATCGCCACCTGGGCCCTGCCCGCACTCAACGAGCTGGCGCAGAACGGCCTGCCGATCGAAATCATCACCGACGACCAGGAGTTCACCCACGAGTGGTTGCGCGAAGGCCAGGTGCTGGGCTGCGTCACCTCGCTTGGGCAGGCGCTGCGCGGCTGCAAGATGGAAGCGCTGGGGTCGATGGACTACGTGGCCGTGGCGCGGGCCGACTTCGCCGCCGAGCATTGCCCCAAAGGCCTGAACGCCCACAACTTCCACAAGGTCCCGTTCGTGGCCTTCAACCGCAAGGACAACCTGCAGCACGGCTTCGTGATGAAGGCCTTCGGGCTGCCGCGCGTGATGCTCAAGCAGCTGTTCGTGCCCTCCAGCGAGGGCCAGGTGCGCGCGGTGCAGGCCGGCTGGGGCGTGAGCGTGCTGCCCGAGTTGCGGGTGCGCGAGCTGATCGACTCGGGCGAACTGGTCAACCTGGCCCCGCGCCACCGGCTCGGCGTGGCGCTGTACTGGCATTGCTGGAACCTGAGCTCGGATGTGCTGGACGCGCTGAGCAAGGCTTTGCGCACCGCAGCCGCCGAGAATCTGCGCCCAGCCAGCTGAAACAAAAAAGCCCCGCAAATGCGGGGCTTGGTGTGAGCAAGTGCCTGCTTACTTGGGCATGATCACGGTGTCGATGACGTGGATCACGCCGTTGTCGGCCGCGATGTCGGTCTTGACCACGTTG
>LNFM01011833.1_pt1 | contig 11704 bp, 12 predicted proteins | sample 596031 | NCBI WGS metagenome assembly LNFM01 (sample SAMN04254537, study PRJNA301005) | activated carbon metagenome | isolation source: dual media filters at the Ann Arbor, Michigan drinking water treatment plant | place: USA: Ann Arbor | reverse complement strand
TGGCGCGGCGGCGATAGCGCGGGCTTGCACGGCACGGTGGTCAAGCTCTTCGGTGAAGCCGAGGCGATGCGCGCGCGTATGGGCGACGCGCTGCTCTCCGAAGCCGGGCTCGACATCAACACAGTGACAAGAGAGCTTCCGGGCGCGCTCGAGCGCGCGCAGCCGCTCGACATGGGCCTGATCTACGAAGCGACGGCCGCGGCCGCCTATACGTCCATCGGCTTGGACGATAACGCTTCGCACCTGCTCGTCGTCGATATGGGTGCGGGCACCACCGATATTGCAGCGCTTGCGCGTATCGGCACGCGCATGTTCGAATTGCCCGAAGCGCGCTCAACGCTGAAGCAAGCCGGTGACTTCATCGACCGCGTCATCGCCAACCGCGCGCTCGATGCCGCCAAGTGGGCCAAGACCACCGAACAGAAAGCAGATCTTTGGGCGCACCTGATGCGCGATATGCGCGAGACCAAAGAGACTTTGTTCGCCGAAGGCCAAGTCAGTGTCCGCTATCGCGACAAGATGTTCATGATGTCCGCGCGCGACGTTGAGAAGGACAGCGATTTCAAGGCTTTCGCCAAAGAGCTAAAGGCCGCCTACGAACACTGCGTCGCTGTTGTGCGCGATGACGCCGCTGCGCGCGGGCGCACCAGCGTTGAGGCTGTTGCAGTCGGCGGCGGTGCGAGTGCGCCATTCATTCAAGCGCTGATCGCCTCGAAGAACACGCGGGGATCGCGCCCGCATGTTACGCCGCGTCCGGCGACGCCGAAGTGGGCGCACGCGCCGGAGTTTCGCGGCAACCTCGCACCGGTGTTTCCGCAATTGGCCATCGCCATAGGCGGCGCACTCGCGCCGGATGGCATGCTGGCGGCGAAAGGGACGTTCAGTCCGGTCGCAGACGTCCGAAGCGGAAGCCAGGCAGTACGCGATTGACGTAAACCGCCGTGCGCACGCCGGCCCTGTTCTGCAACGTTCTTACGGTTTGGCGGATCGCATTGATCTGCGTTTGATCCCAAGCCGCGACGGCGACGGCCTTATCGGCGTAGCTGGCAAGGATCGAGCCTTCGCCGCTGCGCAACGCCGGCGGGCAATCCAGCACGACGAGATCATAGTGCTCGCGCAAGAACCCAAGCAGCACGGCCAGATTGTTCGACGCCACCAGCGTCTTCCACGGATTGGTCATCCGCGCGGCGGGCAGCAAGTGGATGCCGGTTTCCGGTTCTTCCTCGATATAGGAGCGCCAATTGTGTGGCTCTTCGCAGCATTCGAGAATGCCGGCTGACGGGTTGGAGCCCAATTCTTTGGTCAGCGAGCGGCGTCGGGTGTCGCAGTCCACCACGATCACGCGCCGGCCTTGCTGGGCGGCCGCGACCGCGGTGCAGAGCGCCGCCGTGGTCGCGCCCTCAGCAGGGGAAGACGCAATGAACGCCACCAGCTGATCTTCGCGCAGCACGCCCTGGAGATCGCGGAAGGCGGTGGCGAAGGGCGAGGCGGGCTGAAACGCGACGCAGCCGAAAGGCGAGCGCTTGTCGGGCGCCAGTTCGCGAAGGGCGCGTTCAGTGAGCTGGGGGGCAGCGCCCAAAACGGTGTAGCCACGATGCTTGCCCAGATTGGACAGCACCGTGACGGTGTTGCGGTTCAGCTCGCGCACGAGCCCAGCGAGAAGGCCGAGCCCCAGACCGATCGGCGCCCAGAACGCCAAGGATGAAAGTATCCGGACACCGCCCGCCAAGTCGTAAGCAACGCCACCGCCCGTCACCAGAATTGCGATTGCGGCGAAGAGCCAGATTTGACGGCCCACGGCACGTTGCGCGCGGCCGAGCGCGAGCGAACGGCCTGCGGGCCGTCTTGAACGCAAGGTTGCAGCGCCAAGCGTCCCGGGCTCAAATCGGCTCCGGTCGCCTGTCATGTGTGACGTCAAAGCAGCCCTCTTCGCTTCCCCAGCCCTGGGACCATTGCGCAGCACTCTTTTTCTGCTCTGCTTGCACATGCCGCGCAATCCCCAAAGGCATCGTGCAGCTGCGAACTTATCCACAGACTTGGCGTGTTTTGAGGCGCCATTTCTCGCAACGCGAGCGATGCCTAGTAAACGCAGAGAATCGGCAAATAACCTTAAGAAAGCAGGCCGCGCGTGTTGCTCTTTGCGGCCTCCGACTTAATTTCTGGGCGGAGAGGGCGCTAGGGTCGTTCAATGCTCATTCAGATGCCACGCGGACCGTCGGATCAACCGGGTCCCAACAGCGCAGAAGCGCGTAATGCCTTTGAAGCGGCGTTGCGTCGTGATCTCGCAAGCGCGCCCGTTGTCTCGTATGACGCTGTGCTCGGCGGTTGGGGCAAACGCGCCGCCGATATCGCCATCGTGCTGCTGACGACGCCGCTCTGGGCGTCGCTGCTTGGCATTGCTGCCGGTATTTCAAAGCTCCGCCACAACGCGCCGGTTTTCATCAGCGATGAACGCATCGGCTATGGCGGCTTCGCCTTCCAGCGCTTCTCACTGCGCATCGAACCGCCGACGTCGAAAGTCGAAGAAATTGTCGCCGGTGACGATAGCGAACAGACCCGCGCCTGGCGCGTGATCGAAACCCGCGCTGAAGATCGCCGCGCCAAGTGGGTGCGCGCGCTTGAGCGCTTGCCGCAGCTCTTGAACGTGCTGCGCGGCGAGATGTCGATCGTCGGCCCCGCGCCGCTCACGCGAGATGAGCTTGAGCCGATGAAGTCGGCTAAGCGCCACTATCTCAGCGCCCGGCCCGGTGTCGTCGGCGTCGAAGTCATCCTTGACGGCCACGAGGACACGCTGGCGCAATACAAAGCCTACGCGATGTCCTGGTCATTCCTGACGGACGCTTTGATTTTCTGGGACGCGCTGAAGTCGCTGCTCAATCGCGGCGAACTCTGGAGCCCGGCCCTGGTGCGCGCCAAAGCAGACGCCCAGCGCGCAGTCGTCGTGCGCAAGCGTTCAAGCAACTGAATTACGAGACGCTGTAGTACGACTTGCTCTGATCGAAATAGAGCGAGTCCGAGAACGTCTGCCAGTTTGGCAGCACGCAATTCAGCGCAATGCCCAAAACGTTGCCGCCGGCCGTGTTCGTCTGATGCACCGCGGCCCGCATTGCGCCGACCGGGGTTTTGCCCAGACGCGCCACGATCACCGTCGTATCGGCTTGCGCCACCAGAATGCGGGTTTCCGCCACCGCCAGGATCGGCGCGCAATCGAGGATCACAAGGTCATAAGCTTCGCGCAAATCCTTGATCAGCGTGTTCATGGCCTCCGAGCCGAACACGTCGCGCGGCGTGAAGCCGGATGTCGCCACCGGCAGGACGTGCGCGTCGGAGTTCGGATCGCGTACGATCGCCGAGCGCCAAGGCGCTTCGCCCGCCAGCACTTGCAGAATGCCGACATCGGTCTCGATATCGATGACATCGTTGATCGATTGCATGCGCAGATCGCAATCGACGACGCAGACTTTCTGGCCTGACATTGCCGCCACGCGCGCCAAGCACATGGAGACCGTCGTTTTGCCTTCGTTCGGCACCGCCGACGTGACGGCTACAACCTTCACCGAGAAATCGAGCTTGGAATAAACGATCACCGTGCGCAGCACGCGCAGTGCTTCGGTAAACGCCGACATCGGCCGCCCAACGAGATAGCCCGAAGGATGGCGCTCCGCCGGCGGCATCTGCCGCAGCATGCGCTTGGAGATGACGGGGATCGAGGCGATCGCCTTGGCGCCGGTCTTGGCCTCGATGTCGTCGGCGTTCTTCACCGATTGGTCGAAGAGTTCGACGAGGGCGGCTGCGCCAAAGCCGAGGAAGATACCGAGCGCCAGTGCGATCGCGAGCACGAGCCGAAGCTGCGGCGAGGTCGGCGCGGCCGGCAGCGAAGCGTAGGAGAGAAGGCGCGCATCAACCGCGCCGCTTCCAGCTTGCCCCATGATCGCCTGCTGGCGCTCAAGGAAGCTCTCATAGATGCGGCGCGCTTCGGCGGCTTGGCGCTCAAGATCCTGCAAGCTCTCGCTTGAGGCAGTGGTCCCGCGCAGATTGTCGCCCGCGGTGCGCATCGCGGTTTGAAGCGACTCTAAACGGGCGCGCGCTGCCGCGACCTGATCGGCGGCGTCGACGGCTGCGCGCTGAACCTCGCGCTGTATGCGGCGATCGAGATCTTCGCGCTCGGCGTTGGCCGCGACGAGATCGGGATGCGAAGGCAGATAGCGCTGGTTCAGATCGTCGATACGGCGATTGAGTTCAGCCGAGCGCTGCATAAGCGCGTTGAGTTGTGATGAGCCAAGCGCGTTGGCGACGCTATCGGTAGAGCCGCCGGCGTTGCGCAGCTCCTGCACGCGGCGCTGCCGCGCTTGCGCTGCTGCAAGATCGCTCTGCGCTTGCTGAACTTGTGCTGCCAGATCGCCGCCATCGTTGCCGGAAGAGCCGACGCCGGCTTCCACGCGCGCGTTTTCGGCAGCGCTTTCGGCGGCTTGCGCGTCTTGACGCAATTGCGCCAAGCGCTCCGACGCGACCGCGCTCTCTTGCGCATTGCCGCCGAGTGCTGCGTTCAACTGGCCGGTCAGGTAAATATCGGCATAGGTGTTGGCGATCAGCTGCGCGCGGGCTGGATCGCCGGAGCGGGCGCGGATTTCGATGACGTTGGTGCCGGCGCGGCGCTCGACATCAATGACGCTGGCGAGATCGAGTTCAGCTGCATTGGTGGTGTTGCTGCTTTGCAGACCCAAACGCTGTGCGAGATCGTCCATCAGCGCCGGCGAGCGCAGCAATTCGATTTCGGAATCAACCGGTGAAACCAGCGGCGCTTGCGGCGCCAGCGGATTGATCGTGCCCGCCGCGTTCTCTGGCGTCCGCGGTGAGATAAGAAGCAGCGAGGAGGCGGTGTATGTCGCCGGCTGCAGCATCAAAATGGTGAATGCAAGAACAGCCGCTGTGACGCCGATCCCGAGGATCAAAGCGAGCCTGCGGCGGATGACGCGCATGGCGGCGCTGATGCCCAGTACGTCCGCCAACCCGCGCGGGGCGCTGGCTGAGGCGTCTGCGGTGGAGTTCATCACGTTCATTGAGCGGCCATCGTGCATTCGAACGCTTGTCCCATGCACGCTCCGCGCCGCGCAGGGAAATGGCTAACGCACTTAGAAAATGCGTTCACCAATGCGAACCGTGTCGCCCGGCATCACCGGTGTTGTCGCGGTCAGATCGTATGAGCGCTCTTCGGCGGCGTTGGCGTGACGGATGAACACGCGGCCGCGATTCGCCCGATAGGTGAATCCGCCCGCCGTCGCGACAGCGTTCATCACCGTGAGATCGATCACGTACGGATAGGAACCCGGACGCTGAACTTCGCCCAGTATGAAAAACGGCCGGTAATTGGTGACTTCGACGCTCACATTCGGCGTGCGCACATATTCCTGCAACGCTGTGCGCAGGGACTCAGTGAATTCCGGAACAGTGAGGCCCGCGGCGCGGACATCGCCCACCAGCGGATAAGCGATATTGCCCTGCGCGCCGACAACGAACGGCCCGGTCAGGCCAGGCTCGTTAAATACGGTGATGCGCAGCTGATCGGCCGGGCCAAGCCGGTATTCAACCGGTTGCCAATCACCGGTCGAGGCCGCAGGGCCCGTTGCGCACGCGCCTAAAACGCTAGCGCCCGCGCCAAAAGCCAGTGTGCGCAGAAGCGTGCGGCGCGTGTGCCAAATCGGCGAAGTCATGAATGGGCGTCCCTCTGGGGCGATCTTGTACGCGAAGCTCCAATCGAAGCAAAGAAGGGGCCATCGCGGCACGCGCGGCAAAGTGCGCAAAACTGTGCTATTCAGGCTTAACCTCGCGGCGCTCGGCATACTGGGGAACCGGCTTGCGCAGCGCCTGGGTCACACATAACGGATGGCTCATGAACCTGCTGAGGATGTTCGATCGCCCTCAGACGCGCCCCGCCAAATTCGAGGATGGCCGCGTGGGCTACGCCGTGGGCGACATCCACGGCCGGGCCGATTTGCTCGCTTTGATGCTGGAGCGCCTCGAGGATCGCGCCGAGGTCGACGCTCGCGCCGCCGGACCGCCCATCGTCATCTTTCTCGGTGACTACGTCGATCGCGGCCCCGAGAGCGATAAGGTCATCGATCTGTTGCTTTCAGGCCGGCCCAACGGATTCGAGCGCCGGTTCCTGCGTGGCAATCACGAACAGATCATGCAGGCCTTCATGACCGATCCGATGAGCGCCCGCGCTTGGGTGTTGCAGGGCGGAGCCGAGACTTTCCTGGCTTATGGCGTAACGCCGCCCGCCGCGATGACCGCCAACGAGAACGAATGGCAAGCCGCAGCCGAAGCGCTGCGCGCCGCTGTTCCGCCTACGCACGTCGCCTTCCTCGACAGCCTGGAACGCTACGTCACGCTTGGCGACTACGCCTTCGTGCATGCCGGCGTCGATGCCGGGCGATCATTGGAACAGCAAACGGATCAGGATCTCTATTGGGTGCGCGAGCGCTTCCTGGCCAGCAAGCGGCCATTCTCGCACCGGATCGTCCATGGCCATACGCCGGTGGACAAACCCTACGCCGACGAGCGCCGCATCGCTGTGGATACCGGCGCCTATGCTTCGGGCACCCTGACGGCGGCTCGGTTCGAGGGCGAGGAGGTCAGTTTCGTCTCCGTCACCAACCGCCCGAACTTTCGGGCGGGCTGACGCGCCCCCGCGCCAATTGGCCCGGCTTGTTCGCTCGCGCGGCGCGGTTTACACCCCGGCGACCAGTTTCTGAGGAGCAAGGCGATGGGGTCGCACAGCGACGCGCGTGGCAACATGGATATCCGCGACCAGAAGGAGACCTTCGGGGGCTTCCTTTCGGCCACGGTCTGGACCAGCTGCTTTGTGATCCAATCCGTCGCGTTGCTGACGCTGGCCTTCGCCATTGGCCTCGGCTGGTGGGCCGGCTTGGCGGCGTTCGCCGTGATCGGGATCGCCATCGGCTTCGCGTTCAAATTGCCTGGCGTGTTTTGGGCGACGCAGATCGTGCTCTGGGTGCTCATGGGGATCGGCGGCATGATTGTCCCCGCCGTCTCCGGCCTGATGGGCTGACCCGGTGCGGATCGCGGTCCTCAAGGAATCCGCTGCGGGCGAAACCCGCGTCGCTGCTACACCGGAGACGGTGAAGAAGATCGTCGCGCTGGGCCACACCATCACGGTGCAAACCGGGGCAGGCGCTGCCGCATCGTATCCGGACGAGTTGTACAAAACCGCCGGCGCCGAAATCGCCGCGGATGGCGCGATCGGCAGCTCCGATCTCATCGTCAAAGTCCGCCGTCCCAATGACGGCGAAATCGCTGCAATCAAGCCGGGTTCAGGCTTCGTCTCATTGCTGGAGCCGTACGGCGATCGCGGCACGGTCGAAGCTTTGGCGAAAGCGAAGATCGACGCGCTGGCGATGGAATTCATTCCGCGCATCAGCCGCGCCCAATCGATGGACGCGCTTTCAAGCCAAGCCAATCTCGCTGGCTATCGCGCTGTGATCGAAGCAGCCGAACTCTACGGCCGCGCCTTTCCAATGATGATGACCGCCGCCGGCACAATCGCTGCCGCCAAGTGCTTCATCATGGGCGTCGGCGTCGCCGGCCTGCAAGCCATCGCCACCGCGCGCCGCTTGGGCGCCGTCGTGAGCGCAACCGATGTACGTCCGGCAACGAAAGAGCAGGTCGCCTCACTCGGCGGCAAGTTCGTCGCGGTCGAGGACGAAGAGTTCAAGCAGGCCGAAACTACCGCCGGTTACGCAAAGCCGATGAGTGCCGAATATCAGGCCAAGCAAGCCGCACTCGTCACCGACCACATCGCAAAGCAAGACATCGTCATCACCACCGCGCTCATTCCGGGCCGCCCCGCGCCTGTGCTCGTCACAGAAGCGCAAGCCAAGTCGATGCGCCCGGGTTCGGTGATCATCGATCTCGCGGTGGCGCAGGGCGGCAATTGCCCGCTCTCGAAACCGGACGAAGTGGTCGAAGTCGGCGGCGTCAAAATCATGGGCTTCACCAATCTGCCGGCGCGCCTGCCGGCCGATGCATCCTCCCTCTACGCGAAGAACTTCCTGGCCCTGCTGCCGCTGCTGGCGGACAAAGAGACCAAGGCGTTCGCGCCGGCGTGGGACGACGAAATCATCCAAGGCGCGATGCTTTCCAAAGGCGGCGCGCTGGTGCATCCGCACTTCGCACCGAAATCGGCCGCATGAACGATCTCGAATTCGCCAAGCGCTATTACGACGCGTGGAACGCGCGCAATCTCGATCAGATCATCGCGCTCTATCACGAGGACATCGAGTTCTCGTCGCCCTACATCGCAGCGCTCGGCTTTGCGCCGGATGGCGTGATCCACGGCCGCGACATGCTGAAGCTTTATTTCCAACGCGCGCTCGAACGCGCTCCGGACCTGACCTTCACGGCGGAAGCGATCTTCGTCGGCGCTCGCGGCCATACCTTGATCTATCGTAATCATCGCGGCGAGCGCACAGCGGAACATCACGAGATGGACGCACTGGGCAGCCTTATTGTGCGCGCAGAGGCGACGTACGAACCCTCCTGATCGGTCCCCGGAGGAGGAAACAAATGTTCAAGCACTTTGCCGCCGCAGCATGCGCTTGCGCGCTCGTCGCGTCGCCCGCCGCTGCGCAACAATCGCCCGACGCTAGCCAAGCGCAGGATCTCAGCCTTTGCGCCGGCGCAGTCGCCGCGATCGGCAATCTCGACGTGATCAACTATCCGCGCGGCGCCAATGGCGAGTGGGCGGCTTTGCTAGGCCGCATCCTTGAGCAGCTCAACCGCGAAGAAGGCCTCGAAGGCATGACCGGCCGCTACGCCGCCGATGCCGCCAAGGGCTATTGGCGCGAACAGCCGGCGTCGGAACGGCAAGCCGCCGCGAACGCCTGTCGCGAGCGTTACGCGGGCTAATCGTTTCGCGTTTCCAACGCGCTCATAGTTGACCCGGCGCCCGTTCCGCTTCTTTATCCCACGCAACGTATCCGCGAGGGCTATTATGGAAGCGGTTGATCCGTTCGTATTTTATCTCGCCATCTTCGTGTTGGCGATTTTCGTTGGCTATTACGTCGTCTGGTCGGTGACGCCGGCTTTGCACACGCCGCTGATGGCCGTCACCAACGCGATCTCATCGGTCATCATTGTCGGCGCGCTGATCGCAGCGGCGGCGAGCGCAATGGCTGATGGCGGCTGGGTCGCCAAAGGCGCGGGCGGCATTGCTGTTGCGCTCGCGGCCGTCAACATCTTCGGCGGCTTCCTTGTCACCCAGCGCATGCTGGCGATGTACAAGAAGAAAGAGAAGAAGTGACTTTCGATCTCAATCGAAAGTCATCCAGGCCGCGCACTGCGCGAGCCGGGATCTCGTTCAGGATTGAACGATGACTTCCGCTGACTGGCGTGCACTGATCGAAGCGTACTTAGACGGCCGCTTGTCGGCCGAAGCCTTCATGCGCCGGTTTGTCGAGGCTTGGCGCACCAGCAACGGCCGCGTGCCGGGCGCAATCGCCAGTCTGCAGTCGCACGTGGAAGCTTTCGAGGCGGATGTCACTGACGCGCGCGAAGACGGCGTCGTCAACGATGATGAGCTCCGTCAGGCCGCGCAACGTGCGCTCTCGATGCTCAGCGAAGACGACGCTCCCACCGTCGCGGCGCATACGTTTGACCGCACGCGCGCCCGCGAAGACGTGCGCCGCTTTCAAGTTCAGATGTCAGGCTGCGTCGGCGTTGGTTGCATCGTCGCGCTGATCTGGGTCGCGCTCTGCATTCTGCAAATCTACTTCGTGAGCGAGTGGATCCAGGCCGAGTTCGAGTGGGGCGCATGGCCGTCCGCCGTTATCGGTTTCATTCTCGCTTTCGTGCCGATCATCGGCAACGTGCTCGCCTTCCTGGGCGCGACGCAAGAAGGCTGGCCGACGTGGCTGGCTGCCATCATTTTCTTCGCTGCTCCGGCGGCGACACTCATCACCGGCTGGACGCGTATGCGCCAGCAGGGACCAAGGGGCTGACATGAGCGCTGATCTCGCCGCAATTTTGTATCTCGTCTCCGGGGTGCTCTTCATCCTGGCGCTGCGTGGGCTCTCCAGCCCCGAGACGAGCCGGCAGGGCAACAATTTCGGTATGCTCGGCATGGCGATCGCCATCGGCACGACGCTCTGGCTCGTCTCGCCCGATACAACGACGTGGCTGATCATCGTGGCGGCGCTCGTGATCGGCGGCGGCGCCGGCGCCTTCATCGCGCGCTCGATCAAGATGACGGACATGCCGCAACTGGTCGCGGCGTTTCACTCGCTGGTTGGCCTCGCGGCCGTAGCGGTCGCGGCGGCGGCGTTCTATGCGCCGGAGAGCTTTGGTATCGCGGCGGAAGAAGATGTCGGCGCTTACCTGCTGCGCACGCCGCTCCATATACAGTCGCTGATCGAGCTTTCGCTTGGTGCAGCGATCGGGGCGATCACGTTTACCGGCTCCGTCATCGCGTTCGCGAAGCTCAACGGCAACATGTCGGGCGCGCCCATCATGTTGCCCGCGCGCCATGTTATTAACATCGCCATCGCGCTCGCTATCGTTGTGCTCATCGTCATGATGGTCCGCGCGCACGGCACCATCGAATGGCACTTCTGGGCGCTTGCTGGCCTTTCGCTCTTGATCGGCGTTCTGCTCATCATCCCGATCGGCGGCGCCGATATGCCCGTCGTCGTCTCGATGCTGAACTCATATTCGGGCTGGGCGGCCGCTGCACTCGGCTTCACGCTTGAGAATGTAGCGCTCATCATTACCGGCGCGCTTGTCGGCTCATCGGGCGCGATCCTCAGCTACATCATGTGCAAGGGCATGAACCGCAGCTTCATCAGCGTCATCCTCGGCGGCTTCGGCACGGCGGATGGCGCTGCGGCGACCGGCCATGTCGAGACGCGTCCAGTGAAGAAGGGCAGCGCCGAAGACGCGGCTTTCATCATGAAGAACGCCAGCAAGGTGATCATCGTGCCGGGCTACGGCATGGCCGTCGCGCAAGCACAGCACAGCGTGCGCGAAATGGCCGACATGCTGAAGAAGGAAGGCGTCGAAGTGAGATACGCCATCCACCCGGTCGCCGGCCGCATGCCCGGCCACATGAACGTGCTCTTGGCCGAAGCCAACGTGCCATACGACGAGGTCTTCGAACTCGAAGACATCAACAACGAATTCTCACAAGGCGACGTGGCGTACGTGATCGGCGCGAACGACGTGACCAACCCAAGCGCCAAAACCGATCCAAAAAGCCCGATCTATGGCATGCCGATCCTGGACGTTGAGAAGGCCAAGACCGTGCTCTTCATCAAACGCGGCATGGGCAGCGGCTATGCCGGCGTCGAAAACGAACTCTTCTTCCGCGACAACACCATGATGCTGTTTGGGGACGCGAAGAAAATGACGGACGAGATCGTTAAGGGGCTTTGAGTGGCGGGCGAAGATCGCCAAGACGCCGCACACACGCTCCTCAACAGCGGCGTTGATTTGCTTGTTGCTCGTGGTGTTGACTTAAGCCAACCGCAGAAGTTTGAGCTGTACTTCCATTGGGGTCATCACGACCGGATTGATTGGAGCGTGTTCGACGAAGTCTTTGCGACGACACCATTCCAGGAGAGAATCCTGTCGTCTTATGTAGAAGACGAAGGGGAAGTTGTTGTCGAGGCGCTTCTCAAAGTCGATCCCG
>LNFM01011832.1_pt1 | contig 11704 bp, 6 predicted proteins | sample 596031 | NCBI WGS metagenome assembly LNFM01 (sample SAMN04254537, study PRJNA301005) | activated carbon metagenome | isolation source: dual media filters at the Ann Arbor, Michigan drinking water treatment plant | place: USA: Ann Arbor | reverse complement strand
GGGCCCGACGCGACCGGCGTCGGCTGGGTCTACCAGTATGCGGTGATGGCCAAGGACCGCAATCTCGCCGAGTTGCGCACCACGCAGGATTGGCAGGTGCGGTTCGCCGTCGCCAAGGCCGAGGGCGTAGCCGAGGTCGCGAGTGTCGGGGGCTTCGTCCGCCAGTATTCCGTCGTCGTCGATCCGCGCCGCCTGCGTGCGTTCGATATTCCTCTCTCCAAGGTCAGAAGCGCCATCCGCGAGTCCAACATGGACGTCGGCGGCCGTGTGGTCGAGCTGGCCGAGACTGAATTCATGGTGCGCGGGCGAGGCTACCTCAAGAGCATTGCCGACATCGAAAGCATCGTTCTCAAGGCGCAAGGCGGCACGCCCGTGCTTATCAAGGACGTGGCCCGGGTGGAGTTGGCACCCGACGAGCGTCGTGGCGTTACCGAGCTCAACGGCGAGGGCGAGGTCGTCTCCGGTATCGCCATCCAGCGCTACGGTCAGAATGCACTGTCCGTCATCGCCAGCATCAAGGAACGATTGGCGGAGATCAGCGGTAGCCTGCCGAAAGGCACTGAGATCGTGCCCGTTTATGATCGTTCCGACCTGATAAACCGCGCCATCTCCACACTCAAAACAACGCTGCTTGAGGAAAGCGCCATCGTCGCGCTCGTCTGCTTCGTCTTCCTGCTGCACGCCCGCAGCGCGCTCGTCGCCATCATTACGCTGCCGCTCGGCATTCTCATCGCTTACATCTGCATGTGGACGCTTGGCATCTCGTCGAACATCATGAGCCTCGGTGGCATCGCCATCGCCATCGGTGCGATGATCGATGCCGCGATCGTCATGGTCGAGAACGCGCACAAGCACCTTGAGCGCGCGCCTCCGGATAAGCCGCGCACTGAGGTGCTGATCGAGGCTGCGAGCGAGGTCGGTCCGTCGCTGTTCTTCTCGCTGCTCATCATCACCGTGTCGTTCCTGCCGATCTTCGCGCTCGAAGCGCAGGAAGGACTGTTGTTCAAGCCGCTGGCCTGGACCAAGACCTTCGCGATGGCGGCGGCCGCTTTGCTCTCGATCACCGTCGTGCCGGCGCTGATGGTCATCTTCGTGCGCGGGCGCATCGTCCCGGAGCACAGGAACCCGATCAACCGCGCGCTGATTTGGCTTTACCGGCCGATAATCAGGGGCGTGCTGAGAGCCAAGGCGCTCACGATCTCCGTCGCGCTTCTCATCCTCGCCGGCAGCGTCTGGCCAGCGATCAAGCTCGGCTCCGAGTTCATGCCGAACCTGAACGAGGGCACGATCATGTACATGCCGACGACGCTGCCGGGGCTCTCCATTACCAAGTCGGCCGAGCTGCTGCAGATCCAGAACCGCATCATCAAGACTTTCCCCGAAGTCGAGAGCGTGTTCGGCAAGGCGGGCCGCGCCGCGACTGCGACCGATCCCGCGCCGACCGAGATGTTCGAGACGGTGATCAATCTGAAACCGCAGAGGGACTGGAGGCCGGGCGTCACCATCGACAGCCTGATCCAGGAGATGGACAAGGCGCTGCAGTTCCCCGGCGTCTCGAATGCCTGGACGATGCCGATCAAGGCACGCATCGACATGCTGGCGACCGGCATCCGCACCCCGGTCGGCGTCAAGGTCATCGGCCAGGATCTGACCGTCATAGAGAAGCTCGCACGCGAGATCGAGACGGCGATCAAGTCGGTGCCGGGCACGTCGAGCGCCTTCGCCGAGCGCATCATCGGTGGCTACTACCTCGACATCGAACCGGATCGCCGCGAACTCGCCCGCTACGGCCTCATGATGAGCGACGTGCAGCAAGTGGTGTCGTCCGCGCTCGGTGCTGAAACGGTGACGACGACTGTCCAGGGACGCGAGAGGTACGGCGTCTCCATACGCTATCCCCGCGACGTGCGCTCCGATCCGCAGGCGATCGCACGCGAAGTGCTGGTCTCGCTACCCAATGGCGCGTCGGTACCGCTCGGGCAAGTGGCGAAGGTTTCGCTCGTTCGTGGTCCGGGAGGCATCCGCACGGAGAACGCACAACTGGCCGCCTACATCTTTGTCGATGCGCGTGAACGCGACCTCGGCAGCTACGTCGCCGATGCCAAGCAGGCCGTCGCCGCCTCGGTCAAGTTCCCGCCGGGCTACTACGCCATCTGGAGCGGGCAGTTCGAGTATTATGAGCGGGCCAAGAAGCGGCTCGCCGTCGTGGTGCCGCTGACGCTCTTGATCATTCTGCTGCTGCTCTACCTCAACTTCCGCCGCATGACAGAGACGCTGATCGTCATGCTCTCGCTGCCCTTCGCGCTGGTCGGCGGACTGTGGCTGATGTGGTGGATGGGCTTCAACCTGTCGGTCGCCGTCGCCGTCGGCTTCATCGCGCTCGCAGGTGTAGCGGCGGAGACGGGCGTCATCATGCTGATCTATCTCGACCACGCCTGGGAGGATCAGAAGCGCAAAGCCATCGCCGACGGCCGCGCCGTCAACCGCGCCGACCTCGCCGCCGCAATTATGGTGGGAGCGGCCGAGCGGGTGCGCCCGAAGATGATGACCGTTATCGCCACCATGGCCGCGCTGCTGCCCATGTTGTGGAGCCAGGGGACCGGCTCGGAGGTCATGCAGCGCATGGCCGTGCCGATGATCGGCGGGATGGTGTCATCGACCGTGCTGACCTTGGTGGTCATCCCAGCGATCTATGCGTTGGTCAAAGGTATCGGATTAAGCCCTGCCGGAACGGCGTTACCTCCGGCGGAAGGGAGATTGGCGGCGCGAGCGGAGGAGCACGTGAAATGATGCGTGACGGATGGATGTGGGGATGGGATTGGGGCACATCGTCGTCGTTGTGCTCGCCGCACTGGTGATTGCTGCCCTCGTCAAATACGTGTTCTTCCGCTGACGGGTCCGCACCCAGAAGCAAGCGATGCCGTCGGCCCTCGGTGGCGCCAGCAGATCATTGGGCTGGTGCTCTACGCCGCTGTGTCAGCGCGGTCACGTTGCTGCCCTCCCCATCCCTTTCGGATTTGCTTACACGGCCTACAGCGAGTGGCTTAACGTGTACGTCCGCCAGTCGTGGATCTAAGATCAGAAGATACCGACGCTAACAATCCTCGGCTACCAGATTGGCACATCACCGCTCGCGCAGTGGCTCATTGTGCCGGCTGCAGTTTTTGCCGTGCTGGCCTTGATCCGGGAGATGTCCCGGCCTCTGTTGAACTTCGAGCCGGGGCGCTGCTCGAACGTCACGGTATTGAGGTAGGCGACCGGTAGCAAGTCTGATGGCTACGTCCCGGGCCATCCACCATGTTCCGTGTTCGGGCCGGAATGGCAGCTATCGGGGGCATAGGAGGAGAAGCGGCGCGGCCCCGAACCATCCGTCTTCACCCGGAGCGTCCTATGTCGTTTGGGGAACATGCCCTTCGCGGCATGGTCCGGTTTTGGTGAAAACTTCCATGGGGGAAGATTGCGGATCAGCGCATGTCCCTGTGAAGGTGTCCCATCTACCGGAACTGTTCGCAAAAAGGCAATAAGGTCACGCACGTCATCGATCGGCATGCGCTGAAAGGACGGGTAGGGGAATTCGTTTATGACATATTCTCCATTCGTTCGACATACGGCCCAAGTACTTGGCGAAGGTATTGGTCCTGAAAATTTTTGCAGAATACCACATGTCCAATGACGCATACTATCGTCGTGAGCTTAACATCGTTGTGACGGTTTCGAGATTTCGGCTCGCGTTCGCGTGATTTGGATTCACTACCAATGCCCTTCTGAAGTCTTCCTGCGCTGCATTGAGATGTCTCTCCTCTATATTAGCCTCGCCTCGATTATTCAGAGCGCCCACGTAGTCCGGCGCAAGTACAATCGCGCGCGAGAAGTCCGCAATGGCGCGGGCATTTTCGTTCTTGCGCCGCCAAGCAACGCCGCGATTGTTAAACGCATAAGCTAGGCCGGGATTTTCATTAACCGCAAAAGTAAAATCCGCAATGGCGGCGTCGTAGTCTCCTCGGTGCAAGTATGCCAGACCACGATTGTTCATGGCATCGGCGCGCCTTGGCTCAAGTTTAAGAACAGCGCCAAAATCGATAATTGCCAAATCGAGCCGGCCGAGTTCCAGGTATGTTGAGGCTCGATTGTATAGAGCAGTGACGCTATGCGGATCGAATGCCAAAGCGCGGCCATAATCGTCTATTGCTGCGTCAGGTTTGCCGAGATAGCCCAGAGCGTTGGCCCGATTGCCCAACGCTTTCACAATTTGGGCTTCTGTTGCCCAAGAAGAATTTACAATCTCCGTGCAAGCAATAACAATTTCCTCAGGGTCGAAGCCTTCAACGCAGGTCTCCCGAGGATCTGCGCTAGCCGCTGATACTACCGCGAAGACCAACAATGCAAAACCAATAGGCGTCCACCGCATTGCGAAGCTCCCATTCGAGCCCAATGGCGCATAGCCGAATAAACGACACCTTCATTTATCAGCTATCAGTGCGCAAGTACGGTCCAAAAGCAAGCGTTGAGTTGGGGCGTAAGCGCCGATGCCGACCCACTCCTTTCTCCGCCTACGGTCGTTCTCCACTGTAACGAAGCCCGTTGCGACGGGCAGACGCCCGCAGCGTCATAGGTCGGTAAATCGATCATCCTCAACCGCCATGGAGCCTCCCCGACTTTGCGCTAGGCTACCCTATAGCTGCCGAACGGTAATCTCAGCGCAACGTACAACGGTGAGGTCGCTCCTGGCCCGGACCGACGAACGCGGCCCCCGTTGCGTACGCTCGAAGGTGAGGGGTAAGCTGACAGTCGTCAAGCGACTGGCAGCTATCTTGGGGTAGATCGTCCGTCGTTTGTTGGTGGCTCTACCGAACCGATTGACCCATCTGTGCCGCCGCAACGCCTTGCTGAGTATTGACAGCCTACGTCTGCTGCTGTTCGATGCAGAAGAAGAAAACGAAGTGAGTGTGGGCCAGGACCTGCCATGGCCCACCGCTATTTGAATAACGTGAGCGGCCGATAAGGAAGAATTCTGTAGGGAGTCGCGGTTTGGCGAATCATGCGCAGGCGCGTCTTTGCCCACCTAGTCCCGAGGATCATTGGCGCGGCAACGGTTTGGCCGTCGCAGTCCTTGAGATCGGGACGTGCGCGTACGATCATTAGTCATCGGTGCTGCAATAGGAGGGAAGGTCATGCGTGCTATTCTAGTTTTGGCGTTGTTGCTCCTAACCACTCCCACCGTCGCACAGGAAAAGTTCACCGGCAGCAATGTTGACCTCCGGACGCTCTTGGCGTTCAAGGCATCGGACGGCGCAGTGCAGAAGATGCTCCCTGATGGTTGGGAGGTGAATTCAATAACAAGTGGCCCGGCCAAGGGCAGCAATCTGGTGCTGGTGTTGGTCGATCAACAGACATCGTACGATGCTGATGGCAAAAGTGTTGCGACTTTTCGAGCTGCGGTTCTAGGTGCTCCTGCCAAGAAGAAGGGAACTGATACCGCCGGAGTCATGGTCTTTGGTGGGCTATCTGACGACGCTGGCGCTCCGGGTGCGTATAGCGTCTATGACCCTGCCCAGACGACGGTCGAGCGCAAGACGTACCCCGGCGGGGACAAAAAGCTGACGACTGAAGAGAGCTGGCAATTCAAGGCTGCGAACGGAAACTCTATCGACGTTCAACTCCAATTCCTGCGTGGAGCCGCTGCAAAAGGCAAGGTCGAAGCCAAGGTGTTTTCAGCTGCTAAACCCGATTTCTTCCGCATCTATCGTGTCGAGGAGGCAAGAGATCTCGTGCGCAGTACGGCAGTGGGTGTCGATCGGTTGGCGAAGGTGTCAGTAAAAGCGTCTGGCGATAAGCTCAAGGAGCTCTTCGATGGTACAGAGCAATTGATCAGCGTAACGTCGATACCGTGGTATTCGCGGCAGGTCTACCTTCCGAGTTCGTAATACTGCCCGGGACGGACGATATCGACCTTGCCGCCCTGATAGCCGATCTTGCCGCGCGTGCGGCCCCAGCGGTGACCGCGTCGCTCTGGGCTCCGAGCGTGTCGCCGACCGCACAGGTCCTCGACTTCGGCGGCCATCATCGCCTGCAGCGCCTCGACGCCAGCCGTCAGGCAGAAGCGTCCGAAGCAGGCATCGACAGCTTGCCACGCTTCTTCCATGCGTGGCGTGACGGCAAACGTGCGTGTTGTGGTAGTTCTCGTCATGGTGTTGCTCTCCCTCAAGGAATCGACACCCGGAGCCTACGGGCTCGGGGCGAGCAACGCTCCTCTGCCTATTCCAACATCGATCGGGACATCCCCTTGATCCGCGGATGGGTCGTTGAAGCGGAGCCAGGCGCACCGAAGTCGTGAAAGCACGCGTCACGATGACTTGTCTGACAGCGTGCGACCTGCCAGCCCTGACTTCCGTTCATGTATCAATGAACTGACGATCAACAGGCCTACTCCGCTGGGCCTTCTGAGGACAGGTTTGGGTCACGCTCTGTCTTCGACCAGGGTGCTGGCAACTCACGCTTTCCCGTCACTAAGCTGGCAGTCGAAGAACTTGGCGTGAACGAAGACGCGATGGACCCGAGACCGACCCTTGGTCAACTTTCCGCCCCGCGCCAGAAGCTGCCGAGATTGCCATAGATCTCTGCGAGGTCAGCATTTCTCAGCTGCGGACATCCACTATTTCGGAGTTTCGCCCCGCCTCGTGCGCAGCCTTTTCTAGGCTATCATCGCGCGATGGGGAGGTCTGCTGCTTGCCATTCCGGCAGGCCATCCTCCAGCCTGCGCACTCGATAGCCTCTATCTCTGAGTAGTGCGACAGCATCGAACGACAGGACGCACCAAGCGCCACGGCAGTATGCGACGATTTCTTTGTCCGGATCGAGCATGGCGAGCTTTTTCTTCAGCGTGGCGAGCGGAATGCTGATGGCACCGGTAATGTGCGCTAACTCGAACTCGTCGGCTGGCCGCACGTCGAGCACCTGAACATCCCCCTTCTTCATGCGCGCCAGGAGGTCTGCACGCGAGACGGGCTCCAAAGCATCGCGGCTGTTGAAGTATGTCCGCACGATCTTGTCGACCTCGGCAACGTGCCGTTCGCCGATGCGCGAGAGCGCCGCAACGAGATCAAGCACAGCCGTGTCCGATAAGCCGTAGTAGACGAACTTGCCGTCCCGACGCGTCTCGACGAGACCGGCCCGTCTCATGCGCTGCAGATGCTGGGAGGCATTGGCGATCGATAGGCCGGTGCAGCCCGCCAGCGTCTCGACGCTTCGCTCGCCCTGAGCAAGCGCTTCTAGAAGCTCCAGTCGATGCTCGTGCGCGACCGCCTTTGCGACGACAGCAAACTGGCGGAAGAGCAGGCGCTTCGGGCTTTCGCTTGACGCCATTTCTGACCTCCACTATCGATCAATTAATTACTTGAATGATGCCACGACGTCAATTCGTGCTCGGCGGCGCGAGGCTTGATTGGATCAGTCCATGAGCGAGTTCCTGCTCAAAAGCGAGCCGATTGTACGCCTGTCGGCGTTCGTGGCGGTGTTCGTGATCATGGCGTTGTGGGAGGTGCTCGCACCCCGGCGGCAGCAGTCGATTGGTCGAGCGACGCGCTGGCCGAGTAATCTGGGCGTGGTCTTCATCGATACCCTGCTCGCGCGCATTCTTTTCCCGGCGACCGCTGTCGGGCTCGCGCTGTTGGCCGAGGCAAGAGGGTTCGGGCTCTTCAACGCTTGGCCGTTATCGAATTGGATTGCGATCATAGGATCAGTCGTCGTCCTCGATCTCGTCATTTACTTGCAACATGTCCTGTTCCATGCCGTCCCGGCACTTTGGCGTTTGCATCGCATGCATCACGCGGATCTCGAGTTCGATCTGACCACAGGTGCGCGCTTCCATCCGATCGAGATCCTGCTGTCGATGCTGATCAAGCTCACCGTGATCGGGGCGCTCGGGGCGCCAGCCGTTGCTGTTCTGATCTTCGAGGTGCTGCTCAACGCGACCGCAATGTTCAACCACTCGAATGTGCGCCTGCCGAAACCCGCTGATCGCATACTGCGCTGGCTTTTGGTGACACCCGATATGCACCGCGTGCACCACTCTGTCGTCGTCCGCGAGACCAACTCAAATTTTGGGTTCAATCTGCCGTGGTGGGACCGCCTGTTCGGAACTTACCGTGCACAGCCGGAGGCCGGACACGACGGCATGACGATCGGAGTGAATAACATTCGCGATCCGGCCGAGCAGCGACTTGATCGAATGCTGACGCAGCCGTTCCGCTTGGGCGACAACTCCTATGCTCTCGGGGTTCGGGAGCGGGTCGAGTCAAGAACGAGCACAGAAAGCAAATTCATGACCGAGCGCAAACCTCCGCCGATTCTTGCTGACAAGCACTATGAAGAAGACTCTGCTTTCGTGCCGGCGAACCTGTTGCGGGAGGCACGACGCCAGAAGGGGTTGGCCAACCGCCTTGTGCCGCATGTATGTGTGCTCGATCCTGACGGCGACATCGTTCGGCAAGGCAGAACTGCGGGCCGAACTGTCCGCGATCCAGACTGGGCTTGCTATCACACGGACCTCTATCGGCTCACGCACGACGATATCGAACTCGGGATCGTGCCTTGCGCCGTTGGTGCCCCGTTCGCGGTCCTCATTGCGGAGCAGTTGTTTGCGTCCGGCTGTCGCTTGCTCATCAGTATGACGTCGTCGGGGCAGTTGGTGGAGTTGCGACCGCCGCCATACTTCGTCCTGATCGAGCGTGCGCTCCGGGACGAGGGCACGAGCTATCACTATCTGCGACCGTCCGAATTCAGCGAGGGCCCACCCAAGCTCCTTGCATCGCTGGAGGGGGCATTCGACGGGCTCAGCGTGCCGGTGATTCGCGGTGCGACGTGGACGACGGACGCGCCCTTTCGTGAGACGCCCACGGCTATCGCGGCCATGAAGGCAACAGGGCTACACGCCGTCGAGATGGAGGCCGCCGCGCTTTATGCCTTCGCTCGAGCCGGGGAAAGAGTGGTTCTTTGCTTCGCCCACGTCACCAATAAGATGGCGCAAGTAGAAGGTGATTTCGAGAAAGGCGAGGCCGACGGCTCGATCGACGCGCTGGCCGTGATTGGCGCGGCTGCCCGAGCGGTCATGCCTTAGGAGTTCACAGGCGTGGGGCCATGCCTTTTGCAGTTCCGCTTACGATCACCTAAGCTGACGCCAATGGGTCTGCTTTCAAAGTCGGCACTTTGTCGACTCCGGGTCACGCTCTGTCTTCGACCAGGGTGCTGGCAACTCACGCTTTCCCGTCACTAAGCTGCCAGTCGAAGAACTTGGCGTGAACGAACACGCGATGGATCCGAGACCGGCCGTTGGTCAACTTTCCGCCCCGGAGCAGGTGCTGCCGGCCACCGGTGAGGTCGTAATACTGTCTGCATTGCCCTCGTCTTCTGACAAGACTACCATGTAAAAAATTGAGACCATCGTTTGGATCCGAGGCCGCCAAATGTCATTTCTCGTATACTTTGGACGGCGACAAAGTGTAATGAGTTTTTTTTCGACTGCCCTAAAGGGCTTTGTATGCGGGCTCATGTTGCTCACGCTTTTGGCCGTCTCTCCTGCCTCGGCGCAACCGGCAGGCAAGCCGACGGCGCGCCCGGAGGAGAGCCATCCGGATCTGGTGCAAGAAACGATTTTTCTCACGATCAGAGACGCCACCGGCAGCTACCGCCTAGAGGCCGTTGTTATCAAGACGGCAAATGCGCAAGGCCGCCTGCCGGTCGCGCTGCTGACGCATGGCAAGCCGCGACTGCCCACCGATATGGCGTTGATTCGCGCCGAGCTCTTGGCACGGCAAGCCCGTGATCTCGCGCATCGCGGCTATCTCGCGGTTGGTGTCGTGAGGCGTGGCTTTGGGCGATCCGGCGGGACACCGGGCGTGGCGACGAATGCACCGTTCCTCAAGTGCTCGGTGCCCGAACTGCAACGTTACTTTGATGTCGAGACGGATGACATTGACGGGGCGCTTAGGGTTATCTTGCAACGACCTGATGCAGCTCCGACTGGCGCAATCGTTATCGGAGGCTCCGTTGGTGGCGGGGTAGCATTGGCGCTCGCAGCCAGGAGGCCTCCGGCTCTCTCCGCTGCGATAAACATTGCCGGTGCCGTTCGGCTTACAAATGGGGCTGGTGAGGTCATCTGCCCTTTTGATACGCCGGCGTCGGCGCTAGGACAGTTCGGTGTGACAGCGCGGGTCCCGACACTGTGGGTCTATTCAGAGAATGACAGCATATTCGCCCCCGAAACTGCCCGCAGAGCGCACGCTGCTTTCAAGAATGCGGGCGGCGTCGCCGAATTGCGCATTGTGCCAGCCGTTCCTCCGGACGGCCACAACATAATGGAGTTGCCGAACGGCCGTGTCCTATGGCTCGACGCGCTGGACGCCTTTCTGAAGGCCAATAAGCTCGCCACTTGGCGCCAGTTCGACGTCGAGAGTGCGATGCAGACGTACAAAATCCCGATCAGCAGCCGAGGTTTCCTCAACAAGTATTATTCGCTCTATACCCCGAAGGCGCTAGCGCAGGCGCCAGACGGCCGGGTCACATACACCGCAAACACGGCTAGCTTAGCTGCGGCGCGTGAAGCGAGCCTCGCTGCGTGTCTTAGGTTGGCCAAAGTACCCTGCCGGGTGATCATGGAAAATTTCAGCGCTGTCGCACGATAAGAACTTCCGACTCTGGCGTGGTCGTCACGTCCGCTGTCCACAAGGGAAGCCGACGAAATAATCCCCGCGTCAAGCGACTGGCCAAAGACCGCTCCGGGTCATGTGCCCGCGTCGGCGGGATCGCGTAGCGCTCACGCTATCCCCCTCCAGACCTACCGTTCGGGGGACGAACCCAGAACGGCGACGCGATAGGTTCGGGAGCTTCCATTCGACGACGGGAAGCAGCGGGCCAACTGCCGACATTCGCTTCCAAGGTCGTGCTGCACTGCACATCGACGAGGCATCCCATTAGCTGTCGTCGAGTGAAGCGCTGCTGACGACCACGGACAGTTGGTTTACCATGTCCGGAGTGAGGGGCATCGCGTCGGGCGAGGACCGAAGCCGAAGATCGGGGAAGTAGAACCACGCTGGCGGAGCCTAAGCTTCTGACCTCATGTCGGATACCCGAGCGCTTCGCCTATCGATCGTTGATAGGCGCCGCGCTCTACCGATGTCTCGGTGCACGTCTGCCAGCAGCGCGATTATGCTCACGTCCAGCCACAGGGCCACGATGGCGAGCATGTACAGGCGAGACTGTAGCGACGGCAGAAAGTCGGCATCGGGTGCTCATATTATGTATTCTGCCGCCGCAATGCGCTCTGCAGCTCAACGAGCGTCCGCGCGTTTTGCGACCTCTCGGCGCCCTTCAATGGACGGCTGAGACATTGGTCCAAATTTCAATGCCTTCGTGGAGATTAGGTTGGTGCCTGCGATGTTCTCGGCACAGAAGGACTTGGCGTGGGCATCCTCGGGAACGGGTTTGTCGAACGTGACGGTCAGCTCCATCGATCCGATGTAGGCTGGGCCGTCTGCCGCAAACCCCATGGACTTGTCCGTGGCCGCCGTCAGATCGATGGGCGTGGCCTCCAACGGGCCGAACTGGATTTCTGCGTAGGGGTGTTTCTCGATGGCTCCAGACCGCTCGGGAGAGAAGGCCTCAGCCATCGTTGTGAGTGCCCAATAGGCTTCGCCGGTCCTGCAGTCTG
>LNFM01011830.1_pt1 | contig 11711 bp, 13 predicted proteins | sample 596031 | NCBI WGS metagenome assembly LNFM01 (sample SAMN04254537, study PRJNA301005) | activated carbon metagenome | isolation source: dual media filters at the Ann Arbor, Michigan drinking water treatment plant | place: USA: Ann Arbor | reverse complement strand
AGATCGCGAGGGCCGGGTCGGCGACCGCGACGAGCAGCAGCTCGCCGTCCGGCCGCACGAGGCGGGCCGCCTGGCGACCGGCCTCGAAGCCCGCTCGCGTGCCGTCGATCGCGGCGATCACCCTCTCGAAGATCACGACCCCTCCTCCGCCGGTCCGGATCCGTGCCGCCGGACCGGGTTCCGGCGGCACGATCACGCTATGCCCGCCCGGGGAGGCCGTCGTCGGGGTCTCCCACGGGGATGCTGCGGGGCGGCCGCAGCCGGCGCCTCAGGCGGGGCTCATCAGCCCGACGAGCGCGCGAACCGTGTTGACGTTGCGGATCGTCACCCGCGTGTAGATGTCGGCGCCGGTGAGCCGCATCATGCCGCTGCGGGTCAGCACGTCGCGGTCGACCCGCCAGACGATGGTGCCGGGTAGGTACATGACGTCGTCGATGCCGCTCCTGACCGTGATGAGGTCGAGGACGGAGGGGTCGTCGACCTCCTCCCAGAGGAACATGACGTAGCACCTCATCGCGGCGTCCTCCGTCCACGCCGCCGGGATCGCCCCTGCCAGGGATGTCATCTCGTCCACGTCGCGGAGGACCAGCCTCACCGGGAACCCGAACTCGGCCTCGACGGCCTGCTCGAGCGACGCCCTCAGGCGCGAGCGGGCGTCGCCGTGTTCGAAGATCACGTTGCCGGAGTTGATGTAGGTGCGGACCCCACGGCATCCGACGGACTCGAAGACGGTCCTCAGGCGGGCCATCTCGACCCGGTTCCTCCCGCCGACGTTGATGCCGCGGAGCAGTGCCAGCTGGATCACGCGACCACCTCCGTCGCCGGACCACCCACCGGACTCGCGGCGGCGACCGTCCTTTCAGGCCCAGCCGGGCCTCAGGGCGTCACCGGCGCGATCTGCACGCGCGAGTCGACCACCGCGCGGACCTCGACCGTGAACTCTCCCGGCCCCGCCAGCGAGATCTCCTCGGTGGCCGTCCCGCCCTTGGCGCTCACCGCCAGCCGCCGCTGGGCGGCGTCGAAGGCCGACAGGTCGACGTCGCCGGTCTCGATCGTCGCGCGCAACGTGACCGCCTGTCCGGCGCTCAGGCTCACGGGGATGACGCTCACCTCGTTGCGGGCGAGCGCCAGCGAGATCGGTGCGGGGAGAGGGGGCTCGACGACCCGGACGGCGACCACCGCGGTCCGCTCCTGGCCCCGTCCGCGCGCCGTCACGACGACCTGCCCGGCTCCTGCGCCCGCCGCCGTGATGCGAAGGGTCGCCGCCGCCGATCCGCTCCTCAGCGTGGTCGGCGCGAGCTGGGCCGACACGGCCCCCTGCGCCTGCGCGCTGAGCTCGACGGGATCGGTGAACCCGTCGATGCGCTGCACGCGGACGTCGACCGTCTGCTCCTCGCCCACCGGGATCTCGAGCACCGACGGCTGGAGGGTGAGGGCGAAGGTGGGTCGTGGCGCCGGCGTGAGGACGCGGATGTCCGCCGCCGCGCCGCCCTTGTACGCGATGAAGACGCGCCGGCGGCCGGGCTTCAGATCGGAGGCGGCGGTGATCACGAGGGTCAGGTCGCCGTTCTCGGTCTCCCGGCTCCAGCGCACGCGCAGGCCCTGGGGCACGCGCAGCGCGCGGATCGTCCGGCGCTCGAAGGCGCCGGCCGGACGGCGCACACGTATGCCGACAGTGGCCCGCCCGCCGGCGGGCACGACCACCCCGGCCCGCACCGGCACGAAGCGCTCGGACGACTGGTCGGCAGATGCCCCCACGGCGGCCGCGGCGACCACAGCGGCGGCCAGGAGAGCGAGGAGCGCCGCGTGGCGCACGGGGGCGGGGAGGCGAATGCGCCAGAACCTATCCCGGAGCGTCGCTCACGGTCAATGGCTCGTCGCGGGCCCTGAGACGACGAGAGCCCGGTCGATGACCGGGCTCTCGGAATAGCGGGGGCAGGATTCGAACCTGCGACCTTCGGGTTATGAGCCCGACTGTGTGCGGTGCTCTCATCCGCAAGGGCAAGGTGATCTGGCGGGTCGTCCAGGGTTCCCGCACCGTCTCCCGCACCGTCAGCGCAGCGGACGTCACGCCTTGGGAAGCAGGGCTCCGCGTTGGACGACCACGCCGTTTCCATCGATGTCCCAGGCATACAGATCGCGGTCGGCTACTAGGCGCGAGCCGGGAACTACCTTCCCGTCTCGGTCAAGCTGCTCGACCACGAGCACCGGGTGCCCCTTCGCTGTTACGACGTGGGTCATCTGGGAGAGCGTCACCGTTTCCGTCCATCGGATCGCTGCTATGGGGATCGTTCCGCCGCGCACCGGCAGCAGGCGACGCCCCGGGAAGTCCACCCTCTGCTGGTAGATGCCCTCTCGCATCGGCCCTGGATGCGCGCGCACGACCTCGTCGATCGTTTCGGCTGGCGAGCCGTCCAGATGGAGCAGATGACTGGCCCCGCTCAGTTCGATCTCGACATGCGTGCCTGGAGGTCGACCGTGGTCTTTCGGGATGTCGAAGTCCCAGTCCGAGAACGATGGACTGAGCAGATTCATCGTCATGTGGACGGCACGGATAAATCGACCTTCATCGGTAGGTGCATACGGTCGGATCAGCACCATTGCCACGTCTTCGTCAGCCGCCACGTCGCGTGCGCCCTTCTTGAAGCCCTTCGTCGTGACGACGGCGCCTGCGTCGGCTTCCAACTGCTTCAGGACGCCTACGAACGTGTCCAGCGTGCCCTTGCCCACGAGTTTCTCGAAGTCTTTGCACTCCAGGATGAGACGTTGGGGGTCTTGCCCAGGGCGTTGAGCGATCACATCAATCTGATGCGCCGCGAGCTTCCCCTCCAGCCGCTCCAATCGATCGTGCTCGGCAGACCAACCAAGCGCGGCAAACACCAAGGCGACGATCCGCTCATACGCCGTTCCGGCTTTGCGCGGGACAAATCCGAAGATCGCCTCGTGCAGCCGTTCGATGGCGTCGGACATCCGACGAGGATGGCATAGCTCAGTTGCACCGGGGAACCGGGTGCTCCTCGAAGACCACGGCCACGTCATCGAGCTGGCTGTCTGAGAGAAGGTGCGCGTAGACCGTCGCTGTGATCTGCGGGTTGGAGTGGCCGAGCTGGCGCGATACGACGATCAACGGCACGCCGGCCGCTAGGGCGATGCTCCCCGCCGTGTGGCGTAGCCCATGAAGGTTCACCAGGCACCGGGGCCGCTCTCCCTTCGGGCGGGGCTTCGGGTTCGCGACCAGACCGCACCGGTCCTGGGCGCGCTCGACGATCTGGGTGGGCGTGTCGGCAGCCATGAAAGCCCCGTCTCTCCCAGGCCACACCAGGCCTTCTGCCGGACGCCCTCGCTCCACCACTGACTCGGCGTAGAGGTCCGCCAGAAGCCGCGCCAGGTCGCTTGAGACGGCGACTGAGCGGCGGCGCCGACCCTTGGTGGACTTCTCGGTGCGTTGACCCTTCTTCGGGCCGCTTCGCTCCTGCCATACGGAACGCCGCACATTGATCCGGCGGGCTGGGAAGTCGATGTCCAACCACCGCAGCCCGATGAGCTCGCCGCGCCGGAGGCCGGCCTCGCCCGCCACGCGGATGAGCGCCTCCTGACGGCGGTCCGTCGCGCCTTCGGAGGCCAGTAGTCGAAGCTGCTCAAGGGTGAGCACTCGCTCGACCGCCTGCTCGGTGTGGGAGTCCGACGGTGGCAGCCGCAGGCGCACGGCGGGGTTGTGCGATATCCGGCCCCACTCGAGGGCTGCCGCCAGGATCACCCGGATGGCCTCGATGCTCTTGGTGACCATGCGCCGACTGCTCGACGTCGCGACGAGGTCTGCCACCCACGCCTCAAGCCGCTCACGTGTGATCTCGTCCAGCGCCATCGAGCCGAACGCGGGGGAGACGCGAAGCCGGTAGCTCTCCTCGGTCGAGTAGATCGCCGCGGAGGACAGGACGGCCGACCGAGCGCGGAGATAGCTCACTGTGAACTCGTCGAGCGTCGTCGGCTCCGCCGCCACGACGACGGCCGGTCGGCCTTCTGCCATGAGGCGCCGCCGCTCGGCGCGGCCTTCGGTGATCGAGCCGGCGACTTTCACCATGCGCGTAGTGCCGGGCGAGAGCCCCGGGACCTTCACCTGGTAGGGGCAGCCGCACCGGCGCCCGCTCCGCTGATCGCGGCTGGACTCGCAGGAGAGCCGGTGGGTCCGGTAGACGCCTGGCTCGATCGTCTCGCGCCAACCCCGCCGGGGAACGCTCATCGAGTCACCCGGCCCAAGAAGAGGCGGGGACTCGGGCACATCGTGCCCGCCGGGCACAGGTAGCCTTGGCTGCACATCGGAGTTCGCCCTCCGGTGTCACGGGGTCGGCGGCTGCAACCGCGCGGCCCCACTTGAATTGTCGCCGGGACGGTACATCCAGCTGCGATCGGAAATCAACGCGGGCAGTCATCGACGAAGTCGCCAGCGGCCTCGGGACGCCACCAGTCCGGTCCGCTCACGGGTGTCGGCGTCGTCGGCTGTGTGGCCCGCCGGCCTGAATTTGCCTTGACCCCCGACTGTGTCACCGGTCTCGGGTTCGGGCTGACTTGGCGGGCCTCCCAGCGCCCCAAGGAGTCCTCCCTGACGACGAGTCGGCCGCCCACCTTGAAGCCGCCGGCCTCGTTCATCAGGCGGCGCGCGGTGCGCTCGTCGCGCATGCCGTAGCGCCGCATCACGTCGGCCACCTTGAGCACGGGAGGAAGGCTCACAATCCCGGTCCGATCTGTGTCGGCTCGATCGTCTCGCCGTCGATCGACTGCTCTCTCGACCAGGGCAGGCGGGCATCCACGACCACGACCCGAGTGCCCTGGACCTCATCCCCCGGGCTCACGTCGAGGCCCGTGAGGCGCCGGTAGCTCTCGCGAGCCCTCAAGACCCGGTCGATAGCCCGGAGATCGCCCTCCAGCACGCGCGGCCAGAGCGTCTCCGTGATCTTGTCGAGCCTTTCGGCCTCGATGGCCCGCAGTTCCTGCGCCTTCTCGGCAATCTCGGCCTTAGTGACCTCCAGGGACCGGCGCACCGCCTGCTGCGCGGCCTGGTAGGTGACGCCAAGCTCCGCGCCGATCGCCGCGAAGGTCAGACCTCGCATGCGCATCTCCAGCGCCTGCCGGTCCCGCTCGCGCGCCTTCAAGCGTCGGGGACGGGTGGGCGTCTGCACGCTGCTCCCACTCACAACGACGGATCCACAAGTCGCGGGGAGTCGAAGCCCCCATCGGACCGGTACTTCGAGAGGCTGTTCCACATCGCCGAACCGCGACAGAACTCGGAAAAGCACTGATCCAGCGACCCGAAGAGCGCCGAGTCGGCGCCGGGATCATCGGGTACGCGCATGAGCCGCCGGGCGAGCGGCGCCCCGATCAGAAACAGTTGAGCCCCTCCCGTGCATCGCCGACAGGGAACCCACGGGCGAGCATCAATCGGGGCGTCTGGGGGTCCCGCGGCCGCAATAGCGCGGAGCCGGGCCATCAGACCTGCTCGCGCGGTGAGTTGTTGCTTCCTGAGGCGCTCCGGAGGCGCGAAGAGGGCAGCCAGATGCCGAAGCTCTCCGGGCCTCCATGCTTCGTGGGCGCCCGGCCCGATGCCGTAGAGCGACAACCCCGCGGCGCACTTGCCGCAAGGGCTGTGCTCTGAGAAGAGTGACGTGACCTTGGTCAACTGGTCAGCCGTCCCGTCCCCTCGATCCACGCGCTCACACCGGGATCGTCGATGAGCATTTCGACCCCTTCATCAGGGGAGGCGGGGCGGCGGGGCGGGCGGTTCCCCTGTGAAAGGGGACCGCCCCGCCCGCCCGGCTGCCTGGCTTCGGCCGCCCGGCGGTTTCCGCCCCCCTCGTCAGGGGCTGCCGCGATCGCCTTGGAATAGGCGTTCTTGAACGTCCAGTGATCCGGCATGTAACCGAGGCGTCGGGCGGTTTCCGCCTTGGAGAGCCCCGGGGACCCCGAACGCACCTCTCGAATGCTCTCCGCGAGCTGTTCCGACTTGTTCAGGACCCGCCCCCGAGGCGTCCCCGCGGTCGGCACGAGCACCAGCGAATCGCCCTGCATCGAGAACTGGAACGTCAGGGGCTCGACCTTCTCGTCGCCGTCCCGGGCATCACCGACAGACAGCGTCCTGACGCCGGCCTCGTCCTTTCGGAGCTCGAGGATCCGGTCGGCCGCGTTGCGCCAGTCGAGCGATCCACGCAGGTTCCCCTGCCGGTTCTCGTGTGCGAGCCCGACGAAGGTGGCCCCGGTGCGCTCGGTCACCCCACGCAACCCGAGGGCGAGACGCCGAACCTCGTTCGCCTTGTCCTCGTCGGCGCGGTGCAGCCCGATCATTGAGTCGAGGAACACCACTGCGCCGCCATCGGCGAGCTGTTCGAGGGCGGCGAGGCCCGCGGGGCTTCCAACATCGAGCGACCGCGCGACGAAATACTCGATCCGGTCTGCCATCTCCCGCGGGACGCCCGCCCAGTGGAGTCGTCGACGAATCGTCCGCTCGCGGTTCTCGCAGTCGATGTAGACCAGCCGCCGCACGTGGCCGATGGTCCGCCCAAGGAACTCATCGCGCCCCGCCAGCATCGCTGTGCCGGCGAAGAGGGCGACCATCGACTTGCCCGTCTTGCCGGCGCCCGACAGCCAGCAGAGCTCACCGCGCTCGAGGAGCCCCTCGATAAGCCAGTCCGCCTCCGGAACGGGTTCGTCGAGCAGCCGTCCGACATCGAGCCGGTGGAGCCCTGCCACGACGAGGAGATCCGGCGCGGGCTCGTCGTCGATCCACTCGGTCGGGCGGTAGCCGTTCAGTGAGGCGACCTCGCTCATCGGGATCGCCTCGCCTCACGGCGCTCGCGTGCCTTAGTCGCGGGCATCGCCTTCTCGAACTCGCGCATCTCCTTGCGGTTGCGCCTGGTCTGTCTCTCCCGCCGGAAGCGCTCGAACCTGTCGGAGAGATCGAACACCTACGCCTCCTCGTCGTAGGAGCAGTAGGGACCCGGCTGCCCCAGCCTGTAGCCGAGGACGCTCTCGTGCCTGGCCACGTTGAACCCGTCGCCGGTAAGAATCACCGCCTCGCCCCAATCGAGACCGGGATCCAGCTTGAGGGCAACGACGGGGAAGGAGCCCCGGGTCATCGTGCCGTCGGCGCCTGCGTGGTTCAGGTCAGCCCAGCCGCCGGGGTAGACCGGCACGAACTGGGGCGCGTGATCGATGGAGGTGAGCGACTCCCTGCCGAGGGTCACGTCGGTGGCCGGCCGGACCTGCCCGTCGTGGAAGACGTAGGGCACCCCGTTCACCACATCGATGACCGCAAGGTCGAAGCCGCCGTAGCGCGCGACGAGGCTAGGCATCTGACGGCTCCCGACCCCGGTCCTCGCCAAGAAGATTGAGGAGCGGTCCTCGTGGGATGAGAAGGCGGCCCCCGATCCGGAGAGAAGGGATCTCGCCGGCGCGAGCCGCGCGGTAGCAACTGTTCGGCGCGATCCCGAGTAGGCCCGCCGCCTCTCGCACGCTGATCGTCTTGGCACTCCGCTCATCCATCTGCTGACCTCCTGGGAAGGTTGTTCAACCTGACCCAGACGGTGGCAGGTGATACCTTTCTGTAAAAGAGTTCAACGGAAAAGCAGAAAGGTCGGTCCATGGACGACGATCAGGCGGAATCCCGGGCGGCAGACCCGCAGCGCATCCAGTTCATGTGGCCCGAGGACGGTGTTGGACCACTAGTCGTCGCGTTCGAGTTCGAGGATCGCGAAGGCGCGTGGCAGTGCCATCGAGTGACCATCGAGCGGGCGGACTATTGGAGGGGCGACGACGTCCTCGATCCGAAGGCCCTGGCGCCCCTGCGCCTGGGGCGAATGCTCCGCCAGGCGCGAGCAGGGATCTGGTTTCAGCGCGTGCTCGAGACGGCCCTCTTGGCGGAAGCTCACATGGCGCAAGGAGTTCCGCCCGAAGAGATCAAGAGGCCCAAGATCACGAAGGCCGGCCATCGTGATCGGCGCGGGGCGGCATCCCTATCTCCCGAGTACCTCGCCCAGGTGGCCGATGTGTTCAACGCGGCGGAGAATCGGCCAGGTCCGACGAAGCCGGTTCTCGACGTGATGGAGCGCTTCGATCTGCCGAGGAGCACGGCCGCGCGGCACATTCGCCGCGCTCGCGAACGCCACCTGATCGGCCCCAGAAGGAACCGCGGCAACCTCGGTGGATCGCGCGAGCCGCGACAGGTCGGCGACTGACCAGGGTCTTCGATCTCCGCCCACGGGGGCCAGCGTCCCGCCGCAGGAGTCTCCTCGGAGCGCCTCCGCGCAGTCGGGGACCAGGGCCGTCGGGGAGGGACGCGCTGGACGGATCGCTCACCAAGGTGTCAGTCACGGGATCCACGCCCCCTCCCCGTGCAACGATGCCGCGCATGCGCTCACTAAGCTCGTCCGGGCTGACGCTCTTATGCGGGTCGCTCTCCTCACCGGCTGCGCCGATGGTGGCGACACAGACCCATTCCAGCGCATCCTCGCAAACGATCGTTCCGTGACCGTGCTCGGCTCAGGTGGCTTCACCGAAGTGGTCCGACCTCGTGAGATCCGTGAGGAGCCGAATGCAGATGCGTACACGGTTCCAGACATGGACCCAGTGGGAGCCCTGGTAGGAGACACGCTTTGGTACTCGGACGGCTTCGGCGTGGGGTCTCTCGACTCCGACGGCATCCCGACCGACGAGTACGTGACGGACGAACGCCTGCTGCTGGACCTCCAAAGTGACGAGTTTCCGTTCCACAGTGTCACCTCAGTGGACTCCTACGGCAGCGTGCTCTGGATCACATTCGATCCGCTGTTCGTCTCAGAGGAGGAGGCCAAAGCCGTTCCGCAGCAGCCCAGCTTCCTCGTTTCGCTCGACACGGCCACCGGCTCAGTCCAAGACCGCCGAGTACTGGACTCGCCCGTGCTCGACGCGGTGGTATCCGGCGATCGGCTCATCCTCTTGACCGGTCCAACCTTTCTCGGCGGCGGCGACCCCGCGCGCATCGAGATACGCCGCGCGTCCGACGGCAGTCTGATTACCCAGACCGAACGAGGCTTGGACTCAGCTCGCGAGTTCGACCGTCTCTCGAACGGAGGGCCGGATATCTGGCTGGCGACTGCTCTTGCGAAAGCCGTTCGGCGCATCAGTCCTACGACTGGCACCTCGGATCGAGTCATCGCCGTTCCCTGTACTCCTGAGGTTGTACTGGCGGTAACCGAGGGGTTGGTCATCCCCTGCACCGATCGGCCAACGATCCTCCTTCAGAGGAGGGAGGGCGGCGATCCGAACGAGCTACCTCTGCCGGGCGGGCCTGCGGTAGACGTTCAGGTCGCGGCGGGCGCGCTGTGGGCGGTCGATGATGAAAGACGGTTGGTGCGGATTCAGGCCCGCGACCTCCCCTGGCCGGAATGATCCTTCGCAGCGCACGCGGGTCCGGCTGACTACGAATAGGCCGAGAGCCGCCGTTCCCAATGCAAGCGGGTGTCGCGAGTGGCACGCTCACCGACGAGGTGCCGCTGACGATGACTCGGTGCAGCCGCTGGGGCGCTCAGAGGTAGCCCGAGTCCCGCGGGGTGCCGGCGAGGTTGCCTGGCATGCCGGGATCGCCCGCCCAGCGATCGACCGGCGGGCCAAGGCGAGCAGACACCCGTGGGGAACGACGCGCGTATCGCTACGTGCCCCGAGGGGCCTCCTCGGGCACGTCGATGCCCGGTGGGTAGTAGCGGCGTTCGGAGCGGTCTCGGATCAGTCCAAGCACCGCCTCCCGGTCGAGGCCGGTGACGGTCATCTCCTGCTCCACCATCAGCTTGTTGACGTCCGCGCGGCCAGTGGCATTGTCCGCGGCGAGCCTATGAAGCAACCAGTGGTTAAGGTCGAGCACGAGCGGGGCGTGTCCGCCGAGAAGCGGCTCAAGCGAAAGGGCAACCCCACTGCCAGCAAGGAGAGTCTTGGACGGTGCGGTCCATCCTCCCCAAGTCTCGAGCTTGGCGACGGGGAACGTGAAGTAGGTCATCTACGCGCCGCCGGACACTCTCACCGTGGGATTCGTCCATCGCTCGTCAGTCGAATCGCTGGTCAGCGGGAGCCGGGCGAGAAGCCATGGAAGAAGGATTCTGCTCTGCCGGGCGTCTCGCGCAAGTTATCCGTACCCAGCTTCTCTCCCGGTTCGCAGAGCGCGGCGCGCGACGCAGCATGCCCGCTGCTGCCGTCCGGTTTCCCTCGCCCGACCTAGACAGATTCATCCCTGTCCGTTCGCGGCGCGCCGGCTCATGCCCGTTGCTACGGCCCCGGCCCCGGCCGCTGCCGCTCCGGAGGCGCCGCGGGCGAAGCGGCAAGCGAGGCTAGCCACTACGAGCACCGCGACTTGCTGGCTCACCGACCAACTCTCGTCGCCCATCGCGGGGTGCGGACACCGGCGTTCTTGTTGGCCTTTACGACGGCCTCGCGCCAAGCGTCACGGAGCGCTCCCCAACGCTTCGCGCTAGCGGTGGAGGCACGGCTTGCGCGAGTAATGTCGGCAAGCGTTGCAGCCCGACTGATGGCCGCGAAAAGGCGAACCGCGTTGTCGTGGGAGCGTAGGGCGGTAACGGCGAGGTCATCGTTCACCGTTCCCAAGCCGTAAGGGGGGTCCGCTGCGAGAACTAGGGCGCGATAGCGAAGTGAGATCCGTCGGATTGGCTTCACGTCAGCAGCGGCGACACGGGCGGCAGACCTTATCGCCGCGAAGGTTTGGACGTCGGTCTGCCCAGCAGGGATGGCGTCCTCGAAGCGCTGGAAGACACCGTTCAGCCGCTTCCGCTGTGCGAGCCAGAGCACCTGAGCGCGCGCCGCGCGCCTCAGGTACGCGCGCAGATCACCGGCTGGGGGGCCAACGTTGAAGACGTAGGTGTCCGATCCGCGGCATGCCACGGAGACGAACTCGACCTCCGACTGCAGCCAAGAGACCGTGAGCACGGCCCGCCCGGGGAAGTCCGGGAGTACCAGCGTCGCGCGAGACACCGTCCCGGGAGCGGGAGCGGGTAGGGCGACGCGCTCGGTCCCGTCGTCCAACTGAGCAGTCAGGTCACTCACGGTCCCGTCCGAGAAAGACTCGAGCGTGGCCGAGACGACCAAGGGAGCGCCTGTGACGACATGCTTCGTGCCCGCTTCGGTCCGCAGGATCTCCGCGCCCGCCGTGCACGCAAGCTCGCCCTGAGCGGCAGCTCCGCCGACACCTCCGAGAAGGATCGCGCCAGCCGTTCCCAAGAGAAGCAGCGCTCTCTTCAACCGGTCTGCCCCCTCGAGTGGCCTCACGACGGCGGCAGCCTATCCTCCTTCCGTCTGCCATCCGACGCGTTATTGCCCCCCGAACGTCCAGGCTGGTGTCAAGCGCGGGGGCTGGGTGCCCATCCACTGCTTGCCGTTCACTGAGGCGATCCGCGCAGTTGTCAGCGCCGTCGGCGGAGAGCAGCGGCTGCCTCGCGGAACGGCTGACTTAGGGGCGACGAGGGGCCGAGGTTCGCCTCGGCCTCCCTCAGCACGGCTAGCGCTGCCGCGGTCCACACAGCGGCTCTCGTGGCTGCTGCGGGGGCGACCTTGTCCCGGCGGGCACGGTAGGCCATGAGGTCGGCCTTGTCGGCGCCGCCTGAATACTGACCCCCGTGCGCCGGTTGAAAAGTGACCCCGGCGAGGGGCGCGCACCGCCGGGAGGAAAGCCTGGCTCGGAG
>LNFM01011829.1_pt1 | contig 11711 bp, 11 predicted proteins | sample 596031 | NCBI WGS metagenome assembly LNFM01 (sample SAMN04254537, study PRJNA301005) | activated carbon metagenome | isolation source: dual media filters at the Ann Arbor, Michigan drinking water treatment plant | place: USA: Ann Arbor | reverse complement strand
TCAATCCTGGAGAGGCGGTGGAGCGGGTGAAGGGAATCGAACCCTCGTCGTAAGCTTGGGAAGCTTCTGCTCTACCATTGAGCTACACCCGCGTAGTTCTGGATTTAGCCATTCCAGTGCAGGAAGGCAAGCCGCTCGCGGGGCATATTGCGTGCATCCATACACGCGGAATGCCTGCCATGAGTAGAGATTTCTGTCTGGAAGTGGGTTCTTGTCAGGAGGTGGTTTCGGTCGATCTCAGTCTTCTAGAGACCTGTGCGGCACCGTCGGATTGGATTGCGCGCGGGTTTGGCATGCCGTCTGTGGAGTTGCCTGCACGACCCGGATGCATGGGACGTGAGCCTGTGGATGAAGCTGTCAGCTTCATCGCCGATCGACGGAAGATCGACACGGGGCGCGCAGGGAACTCCTCCGCTCTCACGGCGACCAGGGCAGACCCAGTGTGACATAATGATCGAGGAAAGTGCATTTTCGACCTCAGCTTGGATCAAATTCACACCGGTGGAAGTTTCTCAAGGGCTACGGACCGGCCTTCGTCTGACAGGCGGCACGACCAACTTTCACCAAAAGGAAAAAATCCAATGAAACTGCTTGCCTTGACCCTGACGCTCCTCGTCGCAGTACCAGCTAACGCGGGCGGACCAGTGATCATCGATGAACCACCCGAAGAGGGACGCCCTGTTGCGATCCTGTCACCCGGCGAGAAGATTGCCCTTACCGCAGGACTTATCCTGGTCGGAGCGTTTCTTTTGGGCGGTGGCGGGTCCGACGACTGCCCCTGCAATACGCCCGGCGAAGCAGGTCAGTGCACCTGCTAGGCTTTTCTGGTTGCAGGTCTCGTCGGGCTCTGATCCGCGATCTAGCTGCATCAGTGAAAGCTGGTGCGGCCTCAATTGCCCGTGCCACTGACCCGGTGCCCTTGTTGGAAGGCAGCACCCTGCGAGACGAGGGAAGGTCGCGATAAGTTCTTGCATGTCCGGCTTCGCTCTATTCCCGCTGGCTATCGTCGTCATGCCAACGGCGTCCTCGACCTCCGCAACCACGGCTCGGCCGAGATCCGGGCGAGGTGCGCGACTTGTCGGAAGAGCATGGAGTGGAGAAGCCGGACAGCATTCAGTCGGACCAACTCCAAAGGGCGCAGCCGGATCAATGTGCACCAGCCATGATGGAAAGTAGGTGCCCGGCAAAGGGAATGAAATGCCGGGCACCTCGACGCAGCCGTAGACAGGTGCCGCCGAATATCCCGAAAATTCTTGCCACTTATGCCGATCCAACTCTGTGCAATCCGGAAGTGTTCCGGCCCGTTGGAAGGAAATTGCAATATTTTTGGTAGTTTAGGGTGAGCGGAATCGGCTGTTAATGGTCCGTTCATCGGGGCGCCGGCCACCGCCAGAACCGCCTCGGTAAAGCCGCCTGACCAGGAGTGCTTCTACCGACTGGCACCGCTTGGGCGAAGCATTTCGTTTCTGGTGATGAATTAGTTGACCTGCCAGCAATTGAGAGAAAGGCGGTTTTCGCCCGGTCTCTTAACCAGCTGTAAACCTAAGAATTTGGCTCCGGCGGTAGGGATCGAACCTACGACCAATTGATTAACAGTCGAGATCAGAGGGCTATCAGGGTCTAACAATACATAACGGTCAACTCGACAAAAATGCAGGAAATGCTTGCGGTTACGGGGCAAATCTCTAACACTGCGCAACACCGGGTAACGAGCCAAATCGGCGAAAATGTTACCCCGAAACCGCTCGGGGTAACGCCCGCTCCGCAGTCAAGAGGTCACGAACGGCATGGCAAAAGCACTCACCGCAACGGCAATCGAGGCGGCCAAGCCGGGCGCGAACCGGCGCGAGATCAGCGACGGTGGGCAGGATGGACTCTTCCTGATCGTGCAACCTTCTGGCGCGAAGTCGTGGGCTCTTCGCTATAGGGCCGAGGGGAAGCCCGTGAAGCTCACGCTCGGCCAATGGCCCGCAATGTCGCTTGCCAAGGCGAGGGGCACGGCGGCCGAGGCGCTCGAGGCCGTGAAGGCTGGCGACGATCCGGCGGAGAAGAAGAGGGCCGCCAAGGCCGCGAAACTCGACACCGATCTGTCTGCACGTGACAAGGTGAAGACGCTGATCGGGCAATACGACAAGCTCCGGCTCAAGCACCTCAAGAGCCGTGCGACGGTGCGCCGAGAACTCGATCGCTTCGTCGTGTCTTCATGGGGTGAGCGGGATATCCATTCGATCGCGAAGCGCGACGTGATCGACCTTCTCGACGGGATCGCCGAGAGCGGACGGGCTGTCAGCGCGAACCGCGTGCGCGCTTACCTGAACACGTTCCTCAACTGGTGCGTCGAGCGCGATATCCTCGCAATGAGCCCGGCGACCGGGGTGAAGCGCGTCGCCAAAGAGACGAGCCGCGAGCGCGTGCTCTCCGACGACGAAATCCGTTGGCTTTGGCAAGCGTGCGACGATCTCGATCTTTGGGGGCCGTTCACGAAGACACTGTTGCTCACCGGGCAGAGGCTCGGCGAGGTGGCGGGAATGCGCGAGGCCGAGATTGCCGGGGCAACGTGGCACCTCGAAGCCAAGCGCACCAAGAACGGCCGGGCGCACGACGTGCCGCTCTCCGACGCCGTGATCGAGGTGCTGGCGGGCACGACGAAGATCAAGGGCGCGGGCTTTCTCTTTACGACGACGGGCGCCTCGGCGCTCTCGAACTTTCACCGGGGGCGCGAGGCCGTCGCCTCGAAGATGGCCGAGATCGCCGAGAAGGAACGGAGCGAGCCCGTAGCGATCCCGCATTGGACCTTCCACGACCTTCGCCGCACGGCTGCAACCGGCATGGCCCGGCTCGGCATTCCTGTGCGCGTCACCGAAGCCGTGCTCAATCACGTTTCGGGAACGGGTGGCGGGATCGTCGCGGTCTATCAGCGCCACGACTACGCCGACGAGAAGCGGGCCGCGCTCGACTCATGGGCGCGGTTTGTCGTCTCGATCGTCGAAGGGAAGGCCGACAACGTGGTTCCGATTCGGGCTTAGTGCGCGATCGAGGCGGAATCGTTTCTTGCGCGTGTTGCCCGGAAGCACCGAACCTTGTGAGGAGGTGTGACAGGAAGTGACGAGAGCTCACACTCGGAAATGGACGTGTGAGCGCAGGGTCACAATAGCTATCACGGGATATCGGAACTCTACATGATCCTTCTCACGCCGGGCACACCGGCCAAGAGCAAGAGGATCAACCAGAATGACCCGACCGGAATACATTCCCGCCGCACGCGCTCGCACCGAGATTCTCGGAGTGTCCGAAATGACGATGTGGCGTTGGCGGCAAGACCCGTCGCTCGGCTTTCCGCCCGGCGTGAAGATCAGGGGGCGCCTATACTATGCCCCGAGAGAGCTTCGCGACTGGATGGAGCGCAACCGCATCGCCGCCTAAGCGAAACCGCCGCGCGGCTGGCGACCACGCGGCGGCATATCGAGCGAAGCCCGGCGAGCGATCCGGGCAGAGACACCCTACCATGCATGCGCACAAGCGCCAATAAGAACGAGCGAAAAAGCCAATGAATAACAACGCTGTGTCGTCGCTTCCTGCGGCGAACCGAACCCCGCGCGAAGAAGCGCTCGCCTACGCCGCCGCCGGTTATCCGGTGCACCCGGTGCGCGGGAAGATTCCCCTCACGAAGTGGAAAGACGCCGCCTCGACCGACCCGGCCACGATCAACGCATGGTATGACCGATGGCCCGAGGCGGGCGTCGCGCTCGTCACTGGCGAGCGTTCCGGGCTCTTCGTGGTCGATCTCGACGTGAACAAGGCGACGGGCGAAAGCACCGGCGAAGCGGCGGCCGATCGGCTCGGGCTCTCCAACTGCTTCGAGGGCGCACCGATGGCGCGCACCGGCTCGGGCGGGCGTCACGTCTTCTTCCGGGCCGAAGAGGGCCTCGACAACTCGGCGGGCAAACTCGGCGAGGGGATCGACACCCGCGGCAACGGCGGCTTCGTCGTCGCGGCGGGCTCGCCGGGCTACGAGTGGCTCGGGCCGTCGATCCTCGACCTCGACCCGCCGCCGGTGCCCGCCAAGCTCCGCGCGGCGATCCGGGCAAGAAAGAGCCCGGCGGAAGCGGCACCGCCCGCGGCCGATCGGAACGTCGTCGAGCTTCCTTTTGCAGCCCTCGCCCGACAACTCGCCGCGACGCGCGCCTCCGAGCCCGGCGGCAACGCATGGGCGGAACAAGCCATAGCCGCCGAGGTCGGGCGGGTTGCCGTCGCCGCCGCGGGCGCCCGCAATCACACGCTCAACCGGGCCGCCTTCGCACTCGGGCAGATCGTGGCAGGCGGGGGCCTCGAGCGCGATCGCGTTGTCGAGGCGCTCTCTCTCGCCGCCCGGGCGATCGGCCTCGACGAGCACGAGATCGGGCAAACGATCGCCTCGGGCCTCACAGCCGGTGCCGCCGACCCTCGCGCCGCGCCCGAGAGGCCGCAAGAGCGAGTCCAGGCACAAGCATATGCCGCCCTCTCACCTGACGTTCTGGCGAGCCGAAAGGAAGGGCTCGCCGCTCGGATGGTGCGCGCAAACGACGTTCGGCCGCTCTTGTCGTCGCCCTACTTGGTCAAGGGATGGCTCGACCGAGGTGCAATGTCTGTCGTCTACGGCGAGTCCAACGTGGGCAAGAGCTTCTTCGCCCTCTCGATCGCGCACGCGATCTCAAAGGGCGAGCGGTGGGCAGGGTGCCGCGTCGTCGGCGGCCCGGTTTTCTACGTTGCAAGCGAAGGCGGCCGATCCTTCGTCAACCGGATCGCAGCGCTTGACGGACCTTCCGATCGCCTCGTCGTGATCCCTGTTTCGGTCGATCTTTGCGGCTCGGCCCTCGATGCCGAAGCGCTCGCGGCATTGATCGCGGAAGTGGCCGTGGTGCACGGCGAGCCTGCACTTCTGGTGATCGACACTCTCGCACGAAGCATGGGACAGGGCGACGAGAACGCGGCGCCAGACATGGGCGCATTCGTGCGGAACGTCGATGTGATCCGAGAGAAGACCTCGGCGCATGTCATGGTGATCCACCACTCTGGCAAGGATCGAGCCAAGGGCGCTCGAGGACACTCTTCTTTGCGAGCCGCCACCGACACCGAGATCGAGCTTTCGACCGAGGGCGATGCGGTGATCGCAGAGGCAAAGAAGCAACGGGACATGGCAAACGGACGCCGATTTGCCTACCGTCTCGCCGAGGTGGAACTCGGGCACGACCAAGACGGCGACGCCGTGACGACGTGCCGTGTCGAACCGTGCGACGTGCCAGAGAAGAGCGGCGGGGCGCCCATAACGGCCGAGCAACGGCGCATTCTCGACGCCCTCGATATCTTCGTCGTCGAGCGGGGCGTTCCGAATCCGGGCGGCGAGGGGTGGCCCGAGATCGGCGTGCGGAAGACTGTCGATCTTGCCGAGTTCAAGCGGTTCGCCGCGGCGCGCGAACCCGACGCCGACGAGCCGAAGAAGGCTTCCCGACGGGTGCGGGATATGCTCGCCAAGTTGATCGCGAAGGGCGTTGTGTGCTGCAACGAAGAGCGCCTTTGGATGGTCGCGAAGCATGGGAACGCGGGAACGTAAGGGAACGCGCGTGCGCCTGCGTTCCCGCGTGCCCTTGCCGTGACGGGAACGCGACGCGACGCGCGCTCTATAGGAGCGCGTCGTGCGTTCCCTGCGTGCAGCCCGTGCGGCATTCGATGAGCCGACCGTGATGCGTTCTTCCAAGGAAGAGGGCAGACCGATAGTCTCGGCGAAACGCGGTTCAAGACAAAGGATTGGCTAGGATGTTTTGGTTTCAGTCCGTCGAGCGTGCGCTAGAGAATCTTGGCGGCAGCTCGACCTTGAAACGCCTCTACGACGAAGTCAGGCGCGTAAGGATTGCCGCTGGAGACAGCACCCCGGTCTCGCTCGAAGAGGTGGTTCGGAAAGAACTCGAATACAACTCATCGGACTCGAGTAACTGGAGAGGTGACCGCGACCTCTTCTTTAGCGTTCATGGTATCGGTAAGGGAGTTTGGGGTCTTCGCGCAAGCATAGTGGCGTCTCCTGTTGCGTCTGACATCAGCGACGCCGATGAAGACACGCCTACTAAGGTCAAGGAACAGTTTGTCTATCGGATCATCCGAGACACTGTGATGACGCGAAAGGTGAAGGCTCTCCACTCGCACAAGTGCCAACTTTGTAGCTCGAGTATCACCCTTCCAGACGGGAACGCCTACGCAGAAGCGCACCACGTGATCCCCATCGGCTCCCCGCACAACGGGCCCGATGTGCCGACAAATATCGTGGTTGTCTGCCCCAACCACCACGCGATGCTTGATCTGGCCTGCATTCCGCTCGATCCCTCGAAGCTCCGCACGATCGACGGTCACACTGTCGCTCAGGCAAGCATAGACTACCACAACACAGTGATCATGGGCGGCTGAGCGAGAAAATCTCTCCGGGCTAAAGGGGGCCGACCGCGTGGGATAGTCGAATTTCCTTGTGGTAGAAATTGCAGGTTCGTAATGTTTCGGAGTTGTGAGGACGGATGGAGGCTTTGCGTTGAACGTATATGAACTTTTGAGCTTTTCGAACTGGTTCCTGAGCTACTCAACTGCGATTCAGCAGGGCTATCAATCGCTCAGTCAATCCTTGCAGCACAATGCAACACAGGCGCAGAAGGTGCCGGTTACAGAAGTGCTCGAAGCGCTTCGGAAGACGCTATCGTCAATGCCTTTGGAGCAATTGACAAACGAACAACTTGCGCTCCTAAAGAGTTTTGGAATTGATCACTTGATTGGAAACGAGGGCGCACGATATGTTCGGCGTGTTGTCGTTCGAACAAACTTTGATCCCGCTACAGCATCTTCTGAGATAAGCTCCGCATTGGGGTCAATTAACAATACGATAAGCGTAGTTGAGCAGGTTCGAAATGCTCTTCGGAATGTGAGTGCCTTTAGTAAGCAAGAAGAGTCAATTCCAGGGCACATCACAGTTAGGGTGCAATTCAAGGATGGCGCCTCAATCTCAGACATAGCGGAATGGAAGAGGTGGGCGAACGATTGGAACGATATCGTCCGCGGCATCGGAATGTGCGTTGGGGAATCACCGAACGATACGCAGGTTATAGGCGCAACCAACGGTTCGATAATCTTGGTTCTCGCCGGAACGGCCACATTTGTTGGGCTTCTGGCCCTGATCACGAAGCATCTAGCAAACGTTGCAAAGGAAGGGCTGGTCATTTCCAACGCAATTGAGGACCTCCGCCACAAGAGAATCCTCAATCGCTTGGTTGAAGATAATTTGAGGGAGCAAGCAAACCAAATCAAAGAGAACGGCGTAAAGCTGATTGTGGATGAAGCGAAGAAATCGCTACCTGAAAAGATTAATGGAGAGAAGGAAGCTGCCCTCACAAAGGCAGTTCAGAAGTATCTTCGCTTCAACGAGCTTGGGGGGGATGTTGACTTTGTTAGTCCCGCAGAGACCGAAGATCCAGACGATCTTGTATTGGATGGGGCTGAGATTGCGCACATTCGCGAAACGATAGCGCAGGTAAGGCAGATCAGGGAAGACATCAAGCTTCTTACTGACCAATCTCAAAGTGAAGTTGGGGAATCCGGCGACGATTCTGATTGAAGATAGCAAGTAGCGAGTCTTGCTGTTTGAAGGAGTGCAGGAGCACTTGGCGACGCGAGTGCGGAACTGATCGAGGTGCATCAATATGGACCCGATCAATTCACGAGCCCGGAAGGGCAGGAGCAAACGCACATGGCAACCGCACTCGCCGTCGCAAAGACCCTCAAGGCGCACCTCGGGCTTCCCATGCAGGCAGGATACTCGGCCGCTCGCTTCGTGGCGAACGAGCACGGGCTTATCGACCCTCGCGGCGTGCGCACGAAGTATGACCTCGACGCCATGCAGACGGCCGAGGTTGTGCTTTGTTGCTGCGCGTCCAGCCTCTCCCACGATCTCGGCGCCTTGCTCGCCACGGTGCGAGAGACCGGCGTCGCCGAGTGCCTTGCGTCCTTTCTCGATCACCCCCGGGCGCTCGCGGACTCCGCGTTCGTGATCGACGGGCGAGGCCGGGCGATCCGAGTGCACCGTGCCGACGAGGATGCGTCGGGCGTCGTGCTCGAGGTCGAGCAATTCACCGGCGGCTCGCCCAAAGGGCCGACCTTCACGATCGACGGTTACGCCCTCGCCGCGGCGCTCTCGGAGAAATCGAACTAGCGGAGCGTATGGCAGGGCGGCCGTGCGTCCTTAAGCCCCCGAGGAACTCCGCACTCTGCCTCTTCCTCGGGGGCGTCACAGGAAGAACAACCGCGCTTCGGCGCACCAACCAGAAGCCCGCGAACGGGCCACAGAAGGAACGACGACCCATGAAGACTGTCCGCGAACTCCGCGCCGCCCTCAAGGCAAAGACCGACGAGGCGCGCACCCATATCAACGACGCCGAGAAGTTTGCCGCCGTTGACGCCGAAATCCGCGCCATTGGCGAGCAGATCGAGCGGGCCGAGCGCCTGGCCGAGATCGAGCGCAACGCCGAGGGCCGCTCGCTCACCGAGCTCGGGACCGAAGGCGCCGTCGAATGGCGCTCGATCGCTCGCGGCGAGTCCAGGGCGATGACTGTCGCGGCCGACGGTGGCGCGATCGTGCCCGAGCAACTGGCGAGCCAGATTCAGAACCGGGTGCGCGATATCAGCCCGATCCGCTTGATCGCGAACGTCGTCAACGTCTCGAGCGCCGACTTCACGATCCCGGTGAACGTGCGCGGCTCGGCGTCGCGCTGGTCCGGTGAGAGCGGCGATCGGAATCCCGAGACCGCGGCCCCGACGATCCGCCCGGTCAAGCCGACCTTCGGCGAGGTGAACGCTTTCCCCGTGGTGTCGAACCATCTGCTCGACGACTCCGCCTATGACGTGGGCGGCTTCATCGTGAACAACGCGGCGAGTGACTTCTCGGAAGCCGAGGGTGCGGCCTTCGTGAACGGCAACGGAACCGACAAGCCGACGGGCTTCCTCGCCGTCACCCCCGAGGTCGCCGCCGACGCGACCCGCACGGCCGGTGCTCTGCAATTCGTCGAGACCGCCGCGGCCGGTGTGATCGTGGCCGACGATCTTATCAACCTGATCTACAAGCTTCGCGCGGGCTACCGGGCGAACGGTGCCTTCGTCATGAACTCGACGACGGCCGCCGTGATCCACAAGCTCAAGGACGCCGAGGGCCGCTTCATGTGGGCTGACTCCTTGGCGGCAGGCCAGCCCGCGCGGCTTCTCGGCTATCCGGTGGCGATCGCCGAAGACATGCCCTCGATCGCCTCGGGCGCGTTCCCGATCGCGTTCGGCGACTTCAAGGCGGGCTATACGATCGCGGATCGCACCGGCGTTCGCCTGATCCGCGACGAGGTGACGCGCAAGGGCTTCACCGGCTTCTATCTGTCGAAGCGGGTGGGCGGGATCGTCACCGACGATGCGGCGATCAAGCTTCTCAAGATCAGGGCGTAAGAACATGGGGCACGCCGACATTGAAAGGCGTGCCCTCGAATACCGCGCCGTTGAAGGCGGCCGGATCGAGGGCTACGCCGCCGTATTTAACTCGCCGAGCCATGATCTCGGCGGCTTCGTCGAGACGATCGCACCCGGTGCCTTTGCCGCCTCGCTCACGCGGGGCGACGACGTTCTCGCGCTCTTCCACCATGACACCCGCGCCGTGCTCGGCCGCTCGAAGTCGGGAACGCTGCGGCTCAAGGAAGATGGCAAGGGCCTCTTCTTCTCGCTCGACGTGGCAAACACCACGGCCGGGCGTGACGTGCTGGAAAGCGTCGGCCGTGGCGATATCACCGGCGCGAGCTTCGGCTTCCGCGCGATCCGCGATCGTTGGTCGCACAAAGGGGCACCGGCGAAGCGCGAGCTTCTCGAGGTCGAGCTTCTCGACGTGACGGTGACTCCTTCCCCCGCATACCCCGCGACCGTCGTCTCTCGCCGCTCGCTCGACGAAATCAACGAAGCCGAACGCCGGGCGCGTTATCTCGATCACCTTGGGGGCTATCATGGGCTTCGCTGAACTCTTCCGTCGTCGCCCTGCCGAGACGCGCTCGAATGAGACGCTCGCCGCCCTTGGCGCGCATTGGCTCGGGACGCCCGCCACGAGGTTCCCGGCCGAGCAACTCGCCGTCACCGCCGCTTGCGTCGCGGTGATCTCCGGCCAGTTGGCGGGCTTGCCGGTGCGCGTCTACCACTACGAGGGCAACACCCGCCACGAGGCTCCCTCGCACCCTCTGGCGCGGCTTGTGCGGCGCGGGCCGAACCCGTGGCAGTCGTGGCCCGACTTCGTTGAATGGATGGCTGCGAGCGCGCTTTTGCACGGCAACGCCCTCGCCGAGATCGTCGCCGATCGTTCGGGCCGCGTCGTCGAGCTCCGGCCGATCCGGTGGGGGCTCGTGCGCGTCGAACTCGTGAACCCGGGCCGCGTGATCTACCACGTGACCGGCGACGATCTCTCGGCTCCGATGGGCTCGACGCGGCGCCTTCTCACTTCCGAGGTGCTGCACCTCAAGGCCCGCACCGATGACGGCCTGATCGGCGTCGCTCCGCTGCGCCGCGCAATGGCGGCCGCTGCCCATGCCGTCGAGACCGATGCGCATAGCAAGTCGATGTGGCGGAACTCTGATCGCCCGTCGGGCGTCCTCATGCACGAGAAGAACCTCTCGGCGGGCGCTGCCGAGCGCCTCAAGGAGTCCTTCGTCTCTCGCTATGGCGGGGAGAACCGGGGCGCACCCGCGGTGCTCGAGGAAGGGCTCAAGTTTGAGGCGTTCCCGACGATCTCCCCAGAAGACGCCGAAATCCTCGCGGCGCGTCGCTTCTCGACCGAAGAGATCGCCCGGGCATTCGGCGTGCCGGCGCCTCTAGTGGGCATCCTCGACCATGCCAGCTTCACGAACTCCGAGACGCTGTTGCGGCACTTCGCGCAATCCACGCTCGCGCATTGGGCGCGGAAGCTCGAGACCGAGCTTTCCCGTTCCATTCTCACCGAGCAAGAGCGCGAGACCTATGAGATCGACGTTGATCTCTCGGGGCTTCTCCGCGGCGATCACGCCGCGCGGTGGGCGGCGCACAAGATCGCGATCGACGCGGGCGTGCTGACGATCAACGAGGTGCGCGAGGTCGAGGGGTGGAGTCCGATCGAGAAGGCGGCCGAGGCGCCGAAAACCGAGGCCGCCGAATGAGCCCGTATGGGAAGATCGCCGAGAAGTTCTCGATCGACGAGGTGCTCGTTCGCGCCGTCGCTCGGGAGCTTCGTGAGGCGGGACTCGCGACCGGACACCGGCGGCGCGTTCCTGTCGAGCTGGTGAAACGAATCCGCGAGCTTGCGGCCGTCGGGCTCAATGCCCGGCAGATTGGGGCGATCGTCGGTTACTCGCGAGCCTGTTGCGACTCGATCATGCGGGGAGCGACGCACAAGCGGGTGACGTAGGCGCCTCGAAGAAGGAAAAAGCGAAAGGCCCGTCGTTAGCTCGGCGGGCCTTCTTTCATTGGGAAATCCGTTACCCCGAACGTTACCCCCAAGACAGAATGCGGCCATGGACCTCGAGAGGTCTTGCCGAAAGTCTCTGATATTTCAGGGAATTTTGGCTCCGGCGGTAGGGATCGAACCTACGACCAATTGATTAACAGTCAACTGCTCTACCGCTGAGCTACGCCGGAACACGGGGCGGTCTATA
>LNFM01011826.1_pt1 | contig 11712 bp, 10 predicted proteins | sample 596031 | NCBI WGS metagenome assembly LNFM01 (sample SAMN04254537, study PRJNA301005) | activated carbon metagenome | isolation source: dual media filters at the Ann Arbor, Michigan drinking water treatment plant | place: USA: Ann Arbor | reverse complement strand
TCCACAGCTCGCTGGTCTGGTGCTGCACGATGAACAGCATCTCGTCGTGGCAGGGTGAGAGCAGCTTCTGCGCGTTCAGCACCTGGTCGAGCTGCAGGTAGTCGCCATAGCTCATCTCGGCGCTGAAATCGAGTTCGGCGCCGTGGAATTCAGTCAAGGGGTCGCGTTGCCGCGCAGCCGGGTTCGCGGCCGTGTTCGATGAGGCGGCGGCGGCGCCGGCCGCTTCGCCCCCAGCTCCGCCAAACGGGCAAGTGCTCATGGTCGGGCCTCAGGTGACGGCATGGCGCTGCCTGAATTCCGGGCGCTGCCACTCGCCGCTGGCCAGCACCTGGCGCAGGTGCTCGGCGGCGTCCCAGGCATCCACGAAGCGCAGGTACAGCGGCGTGAAGCCGAAGCGCAGCACATCGGGGGCGCGGAAGTCGCCGATGACGCCGCGGGCGATCAGCGCCTGGATGACCGGGTAGCCGATCTCGGGGTGGGTCAGGCAAACCTGGCTGCCACGCATCGCGTCGTCGCTGGGCGAGACCAAGCTCAGCTGTGGGCAGCCGGCCTGCACGCGTTCGGCAAACAGCCGCGTCAGCGCCAGGCTCTTGGCCCGCAGCGCGGCCATGCCGCCCCGTCCCTGCGAATGCGCCTCGGCCGCCAGCACGGTGTCCACCCCGCATTCCAGCGCCGCCAGGCTCAGCACCGCCGGCGTGCCACAGAGGTAGCGCGAGATGCCATCGGCAGGCCGGTAGCCGGGCGTGAACTCAAACGGTGCGGCGTGTCCCATCCAGCCTGCCAGCGGTTGCCAGAAGCGCCCGGCATGGCGCGGATGCGCCCACACGAAGGCCGGCGCGCCCGGGCCGCCGTTGAGGTATTTGTAGCCGCAGCCGATGGCGAAATCGGCATCGGCGCCGTGCAGGTCCACCGGCACCGCGCCCGCGCTGTGCGCCAGGTCCCACACCGTCAAGGCGCCCGCGGCGTGCGCGGCGGCGGTGAGTGCCGCCATGTCGTGCATGCGGCCGCTGCGGTAGTTCACGTGCGTGAGCATCAGCACCGCGGTGCGCTCGTTCAGCAGCCCGGGCAGTTCATCCGGTTCGGCCAGCTGCAGCTCGAACCCGCGCTCGCGGCACAGGGCTTCGGCGATGTAGAGATCGGTCGGGAAGTTGCTGCGCTCGCTGAGGATGGTCTTGCGCTGCGGCGCGTCGGCGGCGGTGATGTTCAGCGCCGCGCTCAAGACCTTGAAGAGGTTGACGCTGGTGGAATCGGCCACCACCAGCTCACCCGGTGCGGCGCCCACCAGGCGCGCGATCTTGTCGCCCACGCGCTGCGGCAGCGTGATCCAGCCGGCGCTGTTCCAGCTGCGGATGAGGCCCACGCCCCATTCCTGCGTCACCACCTGCTGCACACGCGCGGCGGTGGCCTTGGGCATGACGCCCAGCGAGTTGCCATCGAGGTAGAGCACGCCGGATGGCAGCACGAACTGCTCGCGCAGCGCTGCCAGCGGGTCTTGGGCGTCCAGCGCCAGGGCGTCATTTCGGGTCATGGCCGGTCGGTTCAGGTGATGGGGGTTCAGGCCGTGAGTTCACGCAGCACGGCGCGCACGGGCGACGCGCAGGCCGTGGTGAGTTTCAGCGGCAGGGCGATGAGTTCGTAGTCGCCTTCGGGCACCTCGTCGAGCAGCAGGTTTTCCAGCACGCGCAGCCCGCGCCGGCGGATGACCTGGTGGCTGGCGAGCGTCTTGCTGCTGGCGGGGTCGATGCTGGCGGTGTCTATGCCCACCAGCAGCACGCCCAGGTCGGCCAGGCGCTCGATGGTCTCGGGGGCGAAGGCCGGCAGGTCCGGGTCCCAGCGGTCGGCAGGCATGCGTGGGTAACAGCGCACCAGCACGCGGGGCGGCAGGGCGTCTGGCGTAGCGTGCGGCAGGGCGTGCGGCAAGGCGTGCGGCAGGGGCACCGCGTGGGCGATGTGCTGCCACTGCACCAGCGGGCCGCAGCCGATGGCGTGGATGACGCGGCAGGGCCCCAGGTAGGCGTGCAGCGGCACATCGCCGATGGCCGCACCCTCATCGCCGTAGTGCAGCGGCGCGTCGGCATGGGCGCCGGTGTGCGGGCTGAGCGTCAGCGTGCTGACGTTCACCGGGCAGCCCGGGCCGATGCGTGCGGCCCATTGCAGCGCAAACGGCGCGTCGCCCGGGAACACCGGCGAGCCCGCATGCAGAGGTGGCGAAATGTCCCACAGCCGGGGCGAGTGGGGCTTGGAAAGCGGGGCGCGCGCAGCCATGGTGGGCGATGATATCGCCGCCGCGTATTTAGTTGACAACTAAAGTATCTCGCCGAAAAATGGCCGGCATGCTTCACGCAGCGTCAGTCGCCATGCCGGCCGCAGCCCCTTCAGCCAGCGCTGCCAGCGCTGCCGCCAGCACGGCTGCCAGCGCCCACGTCGACAGCTTCGCGCGTGACCGCCTGCCGCCGCCTGCGCTGCGGCCCGAGTTGCTGTTCGATCTGCCGGAACTGCAGTTCCCGCCGCGCCTGAATTGCGCCACCGAGCTGCTGGACTGCCACATCGCCGCCGGCCATGGCGAGCGTCTGTGCATCCAGGGCGCCGGGGTGCGCTGGAGCTATGCCGAATTCCAGGCCCAGGCCAGCCGCATCGCGCATGTGCTGGTGCAGCAGATGGGCCTGGTGCCCGGCCACCGGGTGCTGCTGCGCGGCGCCAACACCCCCATGCTGGCGGCCTGCTGGTTTGCGGTGGTCAAGGCCGGTGGCATCGCCGTCGGCAGCATGCCGCTGCTGCGTGCGCGTGAGCTGGCCGCCATCGTCGACAAGGCGCAGATCAGCCATGCCCTGTGCGACGCGCGCCTGGCCGAAGAGCTGGCGCTGACCCAGCCGCTGTGTCCCACGCTGCAGCACATCGCCCTCTTCGGCGGCGAGGCCCGTGAACTCGAGGCGCGGGCCGCCACGCAGCCGGCCCGCTTCGACAACGTCGACACCGCCGCCGACGACATCTGCCTGATGGCCTTCACTTCGGGCACCACCGGCGTGCCCAAGGCGACGCTGCATTTCCACCGCGATGTGATGGCCGCCTGCGCCTGCTGGCCGCGGCATGTGCTGCGCCCGGCGGCCAGCGACGTCTTCATCGGCAGCCCGCCGCTGGCCTTCACCTTCGGCCTCGGCGGCCTGTTGCTGTTTCCGCTGGCGGTGGGTGCCAGCACGGTGCTGGTGGAAAAGGCCACGCCCGACACCTTGCCGGCAGCCATCGCGCAGTACGGCGCCACGGTGTGCTTCACCGCGCCCACCTCGTACCGCGCCATGGCCATGGCCATGGCGGCTGCTGCTGCGCAAGGCCGTGGCACGCAGCCGCTGCGCACGCTGCGCAAATGTGTCTCTGCCGGCGAAGCCCTGCCGGCGCCCACGCGCGCGCTGTGGCAGCAGGCCACGGGCCTGACGCTGATCGACGGCATCGGCAGCACCGAGATGCTGCACATCTTCATTTCGGCCGACGAAGCCACGGCGCGCCCGGGCGCCACCGGCGTGCCGGTGCCCGGCTACCGCGCCACCATCCTGGACGACACCGGCGCCGAACTGCCGCCCGGCCAGGTGGGCCGGCTGGCGGTGAAGGGCCCCACCGGCTGCAAGTACCTGGACGACGCGCGCCAGGCCAGCTATGTGCAGAACGGCTGGAACCTCACCGGCGACGCCTACCTGGTGGACACCGACGGCCAGTTTGTCTACCAGGCGCGCACCGACGACATGATCGTCAGCGGCGGCTACAACATTGCCGGCCCCGAGGTGGAGGTGGCCTTGCTGCTGCACCCCGCCGTGGCCGAGTGCGGCGTGGTGGGCGTGCCCGATGAAGCGCGCGGCATGGTGGTGAAGGCCTTCGTGGTGCTGAAGCCCGGTTTCGACGCCAACGAGACGATGGCGCGAACGCTGCAAGACTTCGTCAAGCAGACCATCGCGCCCTACAAATACCCGCGGGAGATCGCCTTCCGCGCAGAGTTGCCGCGCACCGAAACGGGCAAACTGCAACGTTTCCGACTCAAAGAAGCCTGAATGAACCCGAAAGCCTGCGCATGAAGTTCCTCGCCACGCGCACGGTGCGCTTTGCCGAATGCGACCCCGCCGGCATCGTCTTCTTTCCGCAATACCTGGTGATGCTGAACAGCTTTGTCGAGCAGTGGTTCGACGACGGCCTGCACATCCCCTATGCCGGCCTGATCGGCGCCCGCCGCACCGGCCTGCCCACGGTGCGCCTGGAAGTGGACTTCACGGCCATCAGCCGACATGGCGACCGCGTCACGCTGGCCGTGCAGATCGAAAAGCTGGGCCGCAGTTCGCTGACCTTGCAGCTCGGCTGCCATGCCGGTGAAGACGACAGCGGCGAATTGCGCTTCAAGGCGCGCCAGGTGCTGGTGTGCACCAGCCTGGCCACCCACCGCCCCCAGGCCCTGCCCGAGGACGTGCGCAGCGCCTTGCTGCCCTACCTGATGCCCCCCGCCGACCCCGCGCCGGAGCCCACGCCATGAACGTGCTTCAACCCGCCACCTGGGCCGCGCCGCGCGGCTACGCCAACGGCGTGGCCGTGCCTGCGGGCCGGCAGATCTTCGTGGCCGGCCAGATCGGCTGGAACGCACAGCAGGTGTTTGTCAGCGACGATCTGGTGGCCCAGGTGCGCCAGGCCCTGGGCAATGTGCGGGCGGTGCTGGCCGAGGCCGGCGCCCGGCCCGAACACATCTGCCGCATGACCTGGTACCTCACCGACAAGCGCGAATACCTCGCGCGTGGCCGCGAGATCGGCGCCGCCTATCGCGAGCTGATCGGCAGCTACGCGGTGGCGATGTCGGCGGTGCAGGTGTCGGCGCTGATGGAAGACCGCGCCAAGGTCGAGATCGAAGTCACCGCGGTGCTGCCGCCGCCGTGACCTCGGCATCGCGCCGGCCGTAGGTCAGCCGCGCCCACGCCGCTTCCAGCGGGCCGCGCTCGTGGCGCTTGAACCACCACAGGCTCCAGGGCACCTGCACGCACCAGAAGATGGCCACCGCCAGCGCCAGGCTGGCCGCCGGCCCCACCTGCAGCCAGAGGCCGAAACCCCAGTTCTGGAAGAGCACCAGGCAGATGGCCGTCTGCATCAGGTAGTTGCTCAGCGGCATGCGGCCGGCGGCGGCCAGCGGCGCCAAGCGGCGCTGCCAGTCGGCGCGCTGCGCCAGGCGCACGATGACCAGCACGTAGAACAGCATCATGCCCAGGCGCGAGAGGCTGTAGCACACGCTGCCCAGCACCTTGATGGGGCTGGGGCCGGGCGTGCGGTTGAACTCGAAGATCAGCGTGAAGGCCACGCCACAGACCAGGCCCAGCGCCAGCGCCCACCAGGTGAGGCGGCGGATCTGCGGCATCAGTTCGTCCACCCGCTGCACCCAGCGGCGGCGGCCGGCCAGCAGGCCGATGAGCATGGTCAGGCTCATCATCACCCACCAGCCCAGCGTGCCCCAGAGGTTCTGCCAACCGGTGTAGAAAAAATTCATCATGCGCGTGTTCTCGCGCACCATGTCGAGGAAGCCGCCGTGGCCGAAGGCGAGGTTGTTGCTGGCCTCGAAGGCCTTGCCCAGCGCCACGCGCTCGGCAGTCATCTCGGGCGTGATGAGGAAGACGCGCAGCACGCCCGAGACCGCCGGGTAGACGATGCAGGCCGCGATGAGCAGCAGCACCAGGCGGTCGCTGGCGCGGCGCAGCCCCAGCACCAACAGCAAACCCAGGATGGCGTAGGTGTGCAGCACGTCGCCGGGCCAGAACACCCAGGCATGCACGCCGCCCAGCACCGCCAGCACGGCCAGCCGGCGCAGGTACAGCGGGGTGGCTGCTGCGGGGTCGCGCGCCTGCATGCGCGTGAACTGGATGGTGAAGCCGATGCCGAACAGCAGGCTGAACATGCTGTTGAACTTGCCCGAGAACAGCGCCTCGCGCACCCATTCAGCGGCCTGGTCCACGCGCCCCGGCCAAAGGTGCGAACCGTCGGCCTCGACAAAAAACGAGGTGTTGAAGCCGGGCATGTTCATGATGAAGATGCCCATCAGCGCGAAGCCGCGCAGGATGTCCAGCGTGGGCAGGCGTTCGGTCACCGGCAGCGACGCGGCAGGCTGGCTCATGGGGCTGTTTTTCGGGTCCGGCAAGGGCGCGATGGTGCACGCGAAAGTCGTGCCCGGCCATATGCCGAACGGAGGCCCCTGCCGGCGCCGGCCGGCCATGGGCCGGGGCCTCAGCGCTTCAGCGCGGCGGCGCCAGACCGAAAAGCTGCGCCAGGGCCTCGCGGTACTGGCCCTGCGCCAGCGAGTTGGTGTTGTGGTGGGTGCCACCCTCCACCAGCATGAAGCGCTTCGGCGCGCGCGCCTTGTCGTAGAGCGAACGCCCCAGTTCGGGTCGGATCAGGCTGTCTTCACTGCCGTGCACCACCAGCACCGGTGCACCGACCTCGGCAATGCGCGAGCCGGCGTCCAGCTTCTGCGTGATCAGCGGCCCCACCGGCAGCCAACCCCATTGAAAAGTGCGCACCACGTCCGGAATGGACGGGAAACTGTTCTCGACGATGAGCCCGGCTTCGTCGTCCACCGCCGCGGCCAGTTGCACCGCGATGGCGCCGCCCAGCGAGTGCCCGAAGACAAAGCGCGGGGCGGCCGGTTGCCGTGCCGCCAGCCAGGCCCAGGCGGCCCTGGCATCTTCGCCCGCCAGGGCTTCCGAGGGCAGGCCGGCGCTGCTGCGCCCGAAGCCGCGGTAGTCGATGCCCAGCACGGCAAAGCCCAGCTCGTGCATGCGGCGCATGCGCGGCGCGCTGCCGCGCACGTCCCAGCGCGCGCCGTGCAGGTACAGCAGCACCGGTGCGTCGGCGCGCGGCTGCGGCAGCCACAGCCCATGCAGCTTCACGTCCTCGCCGCTGCTGGCCGAGCGGAACGGCACCCAGACGTCTTGCATGCCTTCTGCCGCCGCCTGGCCGCCCCACCAGGTGCGGTCAGTGGGCTGGAAGATCCACTTGCGCTGTTGTTCGTCCAGCGCGGCACAGCCGCCCAGTGCGGCCAGGCCGGCCACGGCCAGCACCAACGCTGCGCTCCAGCGGCGGCCATGGGGGCTGTGCGGGCGCTGGGTCGGCCGCATGGGCGCCATCGTCGGGCTGCGCGCGGGGCTGGCGGGTTCGGCTTCGGGCATGTCCGCATGTTGGCATGGGTGCGGCGCGGGCGCTCCGGCCTGGGGACAGCCACCCTTGAAGCCGTCGGCCATTTGTGTAGGCTAGACCGCATTGCGCAGCTGCACGGAGGTGACGCTCATGAAACCGGTGTCTGAACTGCTGAAGAAGCGCGAGGGCACGCTGTGGCACGTGCGGCCCGAGACCAGCGTCTACGCGGCCCTCGAACTGCTGGCCGACTACGAGGTCGGCGCGCTGATGGTGATGGAAGGCGGCGCCCTGGTGGGCGTGTTCTCCGAACGCGACTACACGCGCAAGATCGCGCTGCAGGGCCGCAACTCGCGCACCACGCCGGTGGCCGACATCATGACGCGCCAGGTGCTGACCGTGACCCCTGCCACGTCCACGCGCGACGCCATGGTGATGATGAGCGAGCGCAAGGTGCGCCACCTGCCGGTGCTGGACGGCAGCACCGTGCTGGGCATGATCTCCATCCGCGACATCCTCGACGACGTCATCGAAGACCAGGCCTCGACCATCGAGCAGCTGGAAACCTACATTCATTCCTGAGCGGCATTTCGGCCCGCGCAGAGCGGCCTTGTGGCCGTTCACAGGCGCTATGCTCAGGAAGTGATGAGTACCGCCGACGGGATACACGCCGCCATCCAGCGCCGCATGCTGAGTGTGGGTGTGCGCAACTCCGCGCGCAGCGTGCCGATGCTGACGGTGGCGGTGCTGTTCCTGGCCTGGCTGGCCTGGCAGGCGAACTCCCCCTGGACGGCGGGCTTGATGCTGCTGCTGGGTCTGCCGGTGTCGGCATGGCGCTGGAGCCTGCACCGCCGCTACGGCAACGAAGCCGAACTCACGACAGAACGCATGGCCGGCGTGGTGCGGCAGCTGGAAGGCAATGCGGCGCTGGTGGGCCTGATGTGGGCCTGCGCCACCTTCCTGATCTACCCCACGCTCGCCGGCATGACGGCCACGGTCTACGTCGTCATCGTCTGCGGCTCCATCGCCACGGCGGCGTTTTTCCTGTCCATCGTCGGCCGCAGTTTCATCATCCTGTCGCTGCTGCAACTGGGCTCGCTGCTGATCGTGTCGCTGCTGCCGGGGCCGGTGCATTCCCTGCCGCTGGCGGTGCTGGCGGTGCTCTACGGCGTGACCATGCAGAAGGCCACGAACGAGTTTCGCGAGATGTCGCTGCAGTCCATGCGCCGCAGCTTCGAGGCCGACGAGGCGAACGCGTCGCTGCTGCGGGCCAAGGAAGCCGCCGAAGCCGCCAACGTGGCCAAGAGCCAGTTCCTGGCGACGATGAGCCATGAGATCCGCACCCCGATGAACGGTGTGCTGGGCGCGCTGGAACTGCTGCGCCAGACCTCGCTGGACATGCGCCAGCGCCGCCTGGTGAAGACGGCGGCAGCCTCGGGCGAAAGCCTGATGGACATCCTGAACGACGTGCTCGACCACTCCAAGATCGAAGCCGGCAAGCTGGTGCTGGCCAATGCGCCGATGTCGCTGCATTCGGTGGCCGTTTCGGCCACGGCACTGTTCCGCGCCAATGCCGAAAGCCGCAATCTCAGCCTGAACCTGGAGATGGGCGAAGGCGTGCCCGACGGCGTGGTGGGCGACGCACCGCGCCTGAAACAGGTGCTGCTGAACCTCATCGGCAACGGCGTGAAGTTCACCGAAAAGGGCGGTGTCACGCTCAGCCTGCAGCGTGTGCCGGAAGAAGACCAGGACCTGCCGCCGCGCGTGTGCTTCACCGTCACCGACACCGGCATCGGCATGGCGCCGTCGGCGCTGTCGCACATCTTCCAGCCTTTCCATCAGGTGGACAGCACGCGCTCGCGGCTGCGCGGCGGCACCGGGCTGGGCCTGGCGATCAGCCAGCGCATCACCCAGGCCATGGGCGGCAGCATCGAGGCCAGCAGCCGCGTGGGCGTGGGCTCGAGCTTCAGCTTCACCCTCACCCTGCCCGTGGCGCCCAACGTGCCGCTGCCCGCGCCCGAAAGCGACTTCGGCGGCCTGGACGCGAACAACATCCTGGAAGGCGTGGTGCTGCTGGTCGAAGACAACATCGTCAACCGCATGATCGGCGCCGAGATGTTGAAGTCCTTCGGCCTCGACGTGCTGGAAGCCGAGGACGGCTCGCAAGCCGTCAGGCTGCTGGAGAACCAGCGTGTCGACCTGGTGCTGATGGACATCCAGATGCCCATCCTGGACGGCTACGCCGCCACGCGCACGCTGCGTGAGCGGGAGAGCAGGTTGCGCCTGCCGCGTGTGCCCATCGTGGCGCTGACGGCGAATGCCTTCGACGACGACGCCGCGCAATCCATGGCCGCCGGCATGGACGCCCACCTCGCCAAACCCTACTCGCGACTGCAGTTGCTGGAACTGCTCAAGCGCTGGCTGTAGGCCGGCCGCGGCTGCTCAGCCTGGCGGCATGCAAGGCCAGCAGGCCTTCGAAGATCAGGCTGTCCACGGTCTCGAAAGGCAGGTCGGTGATGCCCGCCAGCTTGACCGCGCCGCCGCCCGTGATCAGCAGCATCGGCGCCTGCCCCGTGCGCGCCTGCAGGCGCCGCGCCTGGCGTTCCACCGCGCCGGCGATGGCATTGGCACCGCCGCTCATCAGCGCGTCGCTGGTGTTGGTGGGGAAGTCCACCACCTCGCCAGTGGGTACCTTCAGGCCGGCCGTGCCCATCTCCAGCGCGCGCTGCATCAGGCCGAAGCCGGGGATGATCAGGCCGCCCAGGAAGTGGCCGTCGGGGCCCAGCGCGTCCACCGTGGCGGCGGTGCCCACCATGACCACCAGCGCCGGCCGGGCGGGGCCGCCGGCGCGCTGTTCCTGCAGCACACGCCGGCGCGCGCCGATCAGCGACACCCAGCGGTCGGCGCCCAGGCGGCCGGGGTGCTCGTAGCCGTTGTGCACGCCCGCGGCCTCGGCCGAGGGCACCACCCAGCGTGGCGCGATGTCCCACAGGTCGAGCTGGTCTTCCACGCGCCGGCGCACGGCATCGCCGGCCACCGCGCAGCCCAGCATCGCGTGCGGCGCGGGCAGGCCCTGCCATTGCGTTTCGGCCAGCTCGTCGATGGTTTCCAGGAACACCGCACCGTGGCGCAGCAAGGTGGCGCCGGGCTCGGCGCTGCCGTACAGCGCCCACTTCAGGCGCGTATTGCCGATGTCGATGGCGAGAAAGCTCATGGGCGTGCGGGTCGTGCCCCAGGCACAAGGTAGAGGCCGCGAGCGTAGCAGCGCCCTGTCGCAAGGCCCCATGGCATGATGCCGGATTGACGTTTACGTCAACGTCAAGCACACCCGCATTCCCACCTCTCCAGCGAGCTGACGCGCCATGACCGACCTCTCTGCCGAAGCCCGGGCCCTTGCCAACTACCGGCCCACGAACAAGGTGCGCTTCGTCACCGCCGCCAGCCTGTTCGACGGCCACGACGCCGCCATCAACATCATGCGGCGCATCCTCCAGGGCATGGGCGCCGAGGTCATCCACCTGGGCCACAACCGCAGCGTCGACGAGGTGGTGACGGCGGCGCTGCAGGAAGACGTGCAGGGCATCGCCATCAGCAGCTACCAGGGCGGGCACGTCGAGTACTTCAAGTACATGGTCGAGCTTCTGCGCCAGCGCGGCGGTGCACACATCCAGGTCTTCGGCGGTGGCGGTGGCGTCATCGTGCCGGCCGAGATCCGCGAGTTGCAGGCCTTCGGCGTGGCGCGCATCTACAGCCCCGAGGACGGCCAGCGCCTGGGGCTGCAAGGCATGATCGGCGAGATGGTCATGCGCTGCGACCACGATCTGGCCGTTCATGCGCCCAAGGAAGTGGCGGCGCTGCAGGGCCACACCGATGCCGCCTGGCGCGCGCTCGCGCAGGCGCTGACCGCGCTGGAAAACGGCCGCGCCGATGCCGGCTTCAAGGCCGCGCTGGCCGCGGCCGCGCAGGACCGCAGGACGCCGGTGCTGGGCATCACCGGCACCGGCGGCGCCGGCAAGAGCAGCCTCACCGACGAACTCATCCGCCGCCTGCGCCTTGACCAGGGCGACACCCTGCGCATCGCCGTCATCAGCATCGACCCCTCGCGGCGCAAGAGCGGCGGCGCGCTGCTGGGCGACCGCATCCGCATGAACGCCATCGCGCCCTGGTCCGCCGGGCCGCGGGTCTTCATGCGTTCGCTGGCCACGCGCGACTTCGGCAGCGAGATCAGCCAGGCCCTGCCCGACGTGCTGCTGGCCTGCAAGGCCGCGGGCTTCGACCTCATCGTGGTGGAAACCAGCGGCATCGGCCAGGGTGATGCCGCCATCGTGCCGCTGGTGGACGTGCCGCTGTACGTGATGACGCCCGAGTTCGGCGCCGCCAGCCAGCTGGAGAAGATCGACATGCTCGACTTCGCCGACTTCGTGGCCATCAACAAGTTCGACCGCAAGGGCGCTGCCGACGCGCTGCGCGATGTTGCCAAGCAGGTGCAGCGCAACAAGGAGGCCTGGGGCACGCCCACCGAGCAGATGCCGGTCTTCGGCACCATGGCCAGCCGCTTCAACGACGACG
>LNFM01001951.1_pt1 | contig 11712 bp, 11 predicted proteins | sample 596031 | NCBI WGS metagenome assembly LNFM01 (sample SAMN04254537, study PRJNA301005) | activated carbon metagenome | isolation source: dual media filters at the Ann Arbor, Michigan drinking water treatment plant | place: USA: Ann Arbor | reverse complement strand
GCGGGACCGTCCCCGAACAACGCCTCGTGCCGGAGCACGTAGAGGTCGAGCATGGTCTTCGCGTCAAACAGATACGCGAGCCGACCGGTGTCCTGGTAGGCCAACAGATGGCCGTAGGCGAGGCGCAGCACCAGCTTGTGCCGGAGATCGTCGTACTCCTCCGTGGCAGGGAGCTGGGTGATCGCGCCGCGCCACAGTCGGATGGCCTCCTCGGGTCGGCCCTCGGCGAGGCGCTGCTCGCCGGCGGTGTACAGACGGCGCGCCGTCGGCGTGGGGTCACTGCCCGCGGCTTGCTGCGCGCACGCGGCGAGGGCGGTCGCGAACCACACGCAGAGGAGTGCACGCATCACGTCGGCTCCTCCAACGCGGTCGGCGCCGCCGGCTTACGCCCGCGTCAAGCCACGTCGAACCGCTCGCGTCGCTCGCGGAATCCAACCACACCGATCAGCACGGCGATCGGCAGGATCGCGAGCGTCGGCCACTTCGCCACGGGAACGCCGACGTCGTCGAACAGGTAGAACCCGAACGTCAGCTCCGACTCGGCATACGCGCGCACTCGCTCGCGCTCCGCGGGATCCTCGATGCGATCGATCGGGGCCATCGCCGTGTCGCGCCAACGGCCGTACGCGCTCGACACCACGAGCAAGCCCGCGACCACACCGATCGCGCCGAGACCGAGCACCGCACCGGCGCCAGTGACGAACGAGCGACCCTCGGTCTGCGGTGTCGGGCGTGCGATGGCCCACCACGAGATCGCAGCGAGCCCCGCGGCCCAGGCCCCGACCAGCACGCGATGGTGACGGGCGCCGCCGTAGACCTCGTACACCGTGAGCCCCACGGCGAGCATGCAGAGGAGCACCGCCCCGATCGCGAACGTTCGCCGGTCGATCATGGACTCCCTGATGCACGAGCGGGAGAATCGATTGCACGACTCGCGAACTCGCCGGACGGTCGCGTCCCAGGCGTCGCAGGCCCTCGGGGAACACTCGACCAGCGCCCCTCGGCTGTGACCCGTGGTACATGGTGGGCTGATGGGCCCCGCCGCATGGGCGCTGCTCGCCGTGCTCGCGCCCGGCGTCGAGTTGCGCTGGCGCGCGCCGCCGGGTTGTCCCGATGCGGCGACGGTCGACGCGCGGCTGACCCGGTACCTCGGCACGCGCGCCGTCGATCTGCCGGTGGTGGTCGACGCCGAGGTCACCGCCGAGGCCGACGCGTGGCGGCTCACGCTGTACCTCCCGAACCAACCGGACACCCCGCGGGTGCTCACCAACGTCAGCTGCGCGGGCCTGGCCGAGGCCGCGGTGGTGGTGATCGCGATCGCGGTCGCGCCACCGGAGGCCCCGGCCGAGCGCACCCCGGTGGATCCGCCAGCGATCGTGCCGACGCCGAGAGTCGCTCCGATCGACGGGACACCGCCGAGTCCGACCCCCGCGGCGCCCCGCACCCCGCGACGCGGGCGGGCCGATGGCGGAGCCGCCGAGCCCATCGGCCTGGGCCTCGCCCTCGGCATGGGCGCCGGCGTCGGCTACGGCTCGACCCCGGTGGGCGTGTCGCTGACCCCGAGCATCGCGGTGCTCGCGACGCGGTGGCGCGCGGGCGTCGTCGCCGTGCTCGAGCCGCGACGACGGCTGCGCCTCGACGATCTGCCCGACGCCGGCAGCGATCTCTTCCACTGGGCGATCGGACCCGAGGCGTGCTGGCTCCCGGCGGTCGCGTCGATCCTCACGATCCCGGTCTGCGGTGGGTTCGAGCTGGGCGAGCTGGTCGCGCGGCCCGTCGGCCTCGAGCGCCCGACGCCGCGCCGCTCCCTGTGGGCCGCCGCCCTGGCCTCGGTGGGGTTGCGCGTCGCGGTCCATTCCCGGGTCGCCCTCTGGCTCGCGCCCACGGCGGTGATCCCGCTGACCCCCACCGAGGTGGTGGTCGGGGGCGAGGCCGAACCGCTGTTCCGCACGACCCCGGTCGCCGTGCGCGGGATCGCGGGCCTCGAGGTGAAGGTCTGGTGACGAGACCCGGGCCGTGGTGGCAGCAAGGGGTGGGGGAATGCACGCCGCGGCGACACCGGGGTCCGACACACCGTTTGCCGCGTTGTACCGCGAGCACTTCGACTTCGTGTGGCGCAGCGTCGCCCGCCTGGGGCTGCCGCCCGCGGCGCTCGACGACGCGGTCCAAGAGGTGTTCGTCGCCGCCTATCGCCGCCTTCCGACCTACGACGGCCGGGGGCCCCTGCGCGCGTGGCTGTTCGGCATCGCCGTCAACGTGGTCAAGATGGCGCGACGCGGCGAGCAACGTCACCGCCGACGGCTCGAGGCCGCGGGCACGGAGCCCAGCGACAACGGCGATCTCGGGCAACGGCAAGCGGCGGTCGATCTCCTCGATCGCCTGCTCGAGCAGCTCGACGACGACCAACGCATGGTCGTGATCCTGGTCGAGATCGAGGGGCTGAGCCCGCGCGAGGTCGCGGACGGGCTGGGCATCAGCGTCAACACGGTGTACTCGCGCGTGCGATTGGCACGTGCGCACCTGCAGCGCGCAGCGTCGCGGCAGCGCGCGAGGGAGGCGAGGTCGGCATGAACGATGGACGATATGAACTCGACGAGCTCTTCGCGGCCGCCCGCGCCGTCCGCCCGCCGTCCGACGCTGCGGCGCGGGGCTGGGCGGGTGTGCAAGCGGCAGTTGCCCCGACGGTGACCACCGCCCCGTGGGTCGGCGCGGCGAAGCTCGCCGGCGCGGTCGCGGTGCTCGCCGCGATCGCGGTGCCGGCCTTCGGCCCGCGATCGCCGGAGCCCACGGCACCGTCGCGCGTCGCGGTCACGACCGGCGTGGAGGTCGACGCCCCGGCGCCGAACCACGCGCCCGCGGCGTTGCCCACGACGCCGACCGTCGTCGTGCCCGACGCCGCGTCCCAGCCCGTCGTCGCGTCCACCCCGGCGGCGGCGCATCGGACCCCGCGCGCCGCCACACCGGCGCCCGCACCCTCGCCAACGCCCACGGCGGCGGTCGACGCCCTGCGTGACGAGGCCGAGCTGCTCGGCCGCGCGTGGGTGGCGATCCGCGAGGGCGACGCCGTGGCGACGCGGCGCTTGCTCGGCGAGCACGCGCGTCGCTTCCCCACCGGTGCGCTGGTCCCCGAGCGCCAGGCCTGTGAGAAGGTCGCCGCGTGCCTCGCGGGGGAGCCGGGCGCCGCGGACGACGCTGAGCGCTGGCTCGCCGGCCAGAGAACATCGCACCTCGCGGATCGCGTCGCCGCCGGCTGTTCGCGACGGGGCCCCGACCGACGATCGCGTGACGAACAGACCCCCTCGACGGCAGAAGGTACGCGATGACACGCCGGCTCCCGTGGTCCATGACCCTGCTCGCAACCCTCGCGCCCGTCGCCTGCGGCACGCAGATGGAGGTCGGCGACAAGCCGATCAACGTCGAGCCGACCACCGGTGATGACAGCGGTGGCGAGACCACTGCCGCCGCCGAAGACGGCCCGGGGATGGAGGAGACCGGTGGCGAGCCCGGCGACGTCTCGCCGCCGTGCGAGCTCGCGGGACCCAGCGCTGGCGCCGACCCCGACCTGCAGTGGGGCACGGTCTGCGGTGGCACCGGCACCGAGTACATCCGATTCATGGCGATGGATGCCGCCGGCGCGACCTACGTGCTCACGCAGGTCGAGGACTACGGGGGCAACAGCGTGTTGTTCGGCGACGACGTGGTCACGCCCGGCGAGACCACGCCGGCCCTCGCCCTGACCAAGCTGGCGCCGACGGGCGAGGTGACGTGGAGCCGGTCCTTCGTCGGCACCGACGCGTGGTGGTCGGCCTCGTCGATCGCGGTCTGCGGTGACCGGCTCTACTTCACCGCCAACCGCAGCTCCCTCGAGGACGTCGGCATCGACTTCGGCACCGGCGAGCTCCACGGCAACCTCGCGCTCGTCGCCACCGACCTCGACGGCGAGACGTTGTGGGCCCAGGCGACCGGTCAGAACGACGCCAACAGCGGGGGCTATCCCACGGGCAAGGTGGTGTGCCACGCCACCGGCGGCATCGCGTTCTACGGCAACTCGGCGACCGCGGCCGAGATCGGCGGGATCGAGATCGACGGCACCCCCGAGTCCTCGTCGTTCGCCGTCGCCGTCGTCGCCGACGCCGACGGCAACGGCACCTGGGGCACCATGGAGGACGTCATCAGCGCCGACGCAGCGATGACCCCCGATGGCGACCTGGTCACCCTCGGCTACCAGCTCGATCCAGGCTTCACCGGGAACTCCACTGCGGCGCTGCGTCGCTACGACGACGCGGGTGACCTGCTCTGGGAGCAGACGTTCCCCGGGACCGGTCCGATGTACCTCCACGACGTGCACGTCGCCGACGACGGGAGCATCACGGTCGTCGGTGCCTTCAGCGTCGACATCGACCTCGGCGACGGCGTGATCGCGGGCTCCGATCCGCTCGTCGTGGATGACCCGTCCGATCCCTTCGGTGGCGGCGATTCGCAGATGTACGACGCGTTCGTCGCCCGCTACGACGGCGACGGCGAGCCGATCTGGGCGGAGGTGCTCGGCGGCGTCGGTTGGAACTCGGCCAGCACCGCCAGCGTCCGCGCTGACGGTGACGTCGACGTGATCGTCGGCGACCCGACCGGCACGTTGACCCTGCAGCGCGTGGGCGCCGGTGGCACCAGCCCCGGTCCTGCGCTGCCCGGCACCTGGCCCGAGCTCGCGACCGGGCACCCGTCGGCGGGCGTCGCCGTGGGCTTCAGGACGGTCGAGGGGTTCACCGCCTTCGACCCCGCGCTGACGAGCCGGAGCCAGCTCGACTTCGTGGTGGTGTCGTTCATGCCGTGAGCCTCGGGCGAGCATGTCTTGCCGCGCCTACGGACACGGCGAGCCATGGGAGATCCACGGCGCGACCCGCCCGAGGAATTCATCGATGCCGTACTCCCCGGGAAAGAGCACCGGCTTGTCGTCGTGCCCCAGCGGCACCATGCCGCTGTGCACCGCCCAGTGGATCCGCGGGTCGTCGCGGAAGTGATGCCACAGCGCGTCGCCCTGTAGGTTCGCGGTGATCGTTCGACAGATCTGCGTCGAGGTCATCTGCGAGAAGTCAATGTCCCTGCTGAACGCCGGGGAGCGCCAGTCGGACATGAACGTCATCGGGGACATCTCGACGAGCACGCCGCCGTGGCAGCAGCTCATGCATCCATCGGCGTCGTCCGCGGGCAGTTCGATCGGGCGCCCCACACTCCGCGACGCGTGATAGTCCTCGATCGCGCTCTTGCTGCCGACGGAGTGGCAACTCTTGCAGCGATCGTGATCGAACACGGCCGCGAGCGCGTTGTTGTAGTAGTCGTACGTGGTGCCGCGCGTGATCGACCGCATCGTAGAGAGGAACACGCGGTCATCGGTCGCGACCGCGATGCTGATCTCGAGCGGGAACTCCTCCGGGCCGAGCGGCACGCGATGGGCGAGCGACACGAGCTTGCCCACCTCCTGGTTGTAGTTGAGCCGCACGTCGTACGGGCGCCCGTTGATGAACATGGTCGCGCTGGTGCCTCCGCCCAACGACGACAGCGTGGGCAGCCCCGTGAGGCCGGGCTTCCACTCCCACTGGAAGATGAGCACCTCCTCGCCGTGCATCGTCCAATTCGGCGGCCGCAGTGCCCATCCGCGAGCGTCGTTCGCGGGCCGCGGCACGTTGAACGGCAGGTAGTACTCGGCCTGGTGCATCTGCAGGGCGATCCGCGGCCCCTCGGGGAAGCCGGTCGACTCGTCGACACGGAACTCGAACTGATCCACGGCGACGATGTCCGTCGCGCGCTTGATCGACTTGTCGATCTTCAATCGCGATACCTTCTGGAGCTTGTGCTCGACCTCCGCGAGCATCATCATCGAGTCGAGCGGCGAGGCCTTCTTCTTCGCGAGACGCGAGAGCTTCGTCGGATCATAGGACGGCTTGGCCGTGGAGCACGCGCCGGTGACCTCGACGTCGATCGTCATCGTGTTGTTGGACTCGTCGGACTCGGAGACGGCGCGTTCGTCGTCGAGCGAGATCTCGATCCTGTGCTTGCCCGGCTTCATCTGCATCGTCGCCGAGAGCGACGCGATGTCGCCGGCGTCGCGGGCTCTGTCCGCGTACATCGGCTCACCGTCGAAGCGGATGACGTGGCGCACCTTCTTGTTCGTCGGGGTGGGGGCCAGCTCGAGGCGCCACGGGAAGAAGCAGACGCCGAGGTGCTGGCGCGCCGCGTCGCCCGGGTCGAGGACGATGCGCTTCTTCGGGGTGCTCGGGGAGACGTCTCGCTTGCCGAGCGTGAAGGTGTCGACGGCGAAATCGGGCTTGGCGATGGGTGAGGCCGGGCCGAGGTGGAGGCCGAAGACCGTCGCGAGCGCAAAGCCGGTGGGGGCGAGGACGGGGAGGAGGGACCGCACGGAGTGTGGAGAACGGAGGCCAGGGTTGTGACGCGGTTCGACGACCGAGAGATCCGGCTGTCGCCGCTCGCCTGCAACCGCGCATCGCCCTGCACGTCCCCCAAGCGTGGCCCGTTCCCCGTCCGATCACTTCGCCAAGGTTCGCAGCCTCGGTGGCACCCTCATCGTCATGCTCGCGCTGCGCGCCTCGATGCGCGCGGTGACGTATGTGATTCACCGGGTGACGAGCCCACCTCCTGGGGTGATCGACGAACAGCAGCTCACCTCGATGCGCATGGTGGAGGGGGCTCTGATGGGCATCGAGAACCTCGTCACGCTGGTGGCGATGATCACGTTCCTGGTGTGGATCCACGGCGTGTTCGTGGCGATCCGCGCGAGCGGGAGGACCACGAGCTGGTCGCCGGGCTGGGCGGTGGGCGGGTGGTTCGTGCCGCTGGCCAACGCAGTCCTGCCGTGGCTCACGGTGCGCGACGCCCTCAAGTCGCTCGGCAAGCCGACGGCGCTGGCAGGCGCGTGGTGGATCGCGTGGCTGTTGGTCATCCCGCTGACGATGCTCCAGACCTTCATGCGCCAGCTGATGATCCTGCCGGAGCTCGGCGCTGCGCTGCGGGACCTGCCACCGGATGTCATGAACAAGCTCTTCGAGCTGTCGGCCTCCATGTTCTGGCCGCACTTCCTCCTCGACACCGGCGTCTGGGTGCTGTTGCTGCTGATCGTGTCCACGGTGCGGAACGCCGCGGCGCGGCAGTGAGCCGAGGGCCGAGCCGATCCCTACCCGAGCAGCGCGTCCACCCTCGCGGTCACCTCACCCAACGTCTCCTCCACCCCCACCGCCGCGAGCGCCGTGTTGAGCACCGCGGTCGGATGCACCCCCGACGCGCGCAGATGCCCACCGGCCTTCGCGTGCAACCCGCCCGCGCGCCCGCCCACGAGCACGACCATGTTCTCCGTCGAGTGCGGGCTCTTCGGCGCGCCGAGCTGCGGATCGAAGCCCCAGCCGCCCTCGAACGCCAGCACCAGCGCGGTGTCGTCGAGCAACGAGGTGCCCATCGGAGACTCGGTGTCGCGGAGCTTCTGGACCAGGTGCGCGAAGTGGCGGACGTGCCAGCCCGCGGCGTCGGCGAGCGCGTCCTGGACCACGGCCTCGTCGTCGCCGATCGAGCCGTGGGTGATGCCGTGCAGGTCGCTCGCGATCCCCAGCAGCGGGAACATGTTCATGCTGCAGGTCGCGTACGAGAGCATGAACGACGCCACGCGCGACAGATCGCAGGCGAAGGCCATGTGGATCAGATCGACCATGATCGACGCGCGCAGCTCCTCGTCGGAGTAGCCGTTCGCGTTCATGTAGAAGCCGTCGTAGCCCTCGGCGGTGGGGTCGATGCCGGGATCGATGGCGTCGCCGATCGGCGGATCGTCGCCGGGGTGCGGCGGCATCGGACACGCGGGCGCAAGGGTGGGCTCGAGCGCGTCGATCTGGTGCTCGAGCGTGCGCAGCTCGTCGAAGTGCCGCTGCATCCGGATCTTGTCCTCGGCGCCGAGGCGATCGACGAGGGCCTTGGCGTCGTCGGCGACGCGATCGACCACGCTCTTGCGCATCGCCCACGCGCGCTTGGCCGCGAGGGCATCGACGGCGCCGGGCGGCAGCGCGCCGCCGAACAGGCTCTCGAACGCGACGCGCGGGCTTGTCACCGGCGGCACCTGCTCGAGCGTGCCCTGGGTGCCCAGGCGCGCGGAGATCGTGCCGTTGATGGCGCCGTTGGAATCGAGCCGATAGAACGCCGGCTGCGCGCGGTAGGTCAGCACCGGGAACGGCGTCGTGCCGGCGATCGTCCCGGCGGCGACCCAGTCCGACGACGGCGCGTGCAGGGTGCCGTCGATGGTGCCGGAGAAGCGCTGACCGGTCGCGAGCACCGGGTGCGCGGTCGCGTGGAAGTTCGGCGGTCGGCCGCCCGGCGGCGGCATCATCCCGACCGGCATCGAGAGGCCCGACACGAGGCTCACCACGTCGGCCACGCCGTGATCGGCGAGCGGTTGCAGTGCGCGGGTCATCGGCCCGACCCATGGGCCCTCGCTCGCGGGCGCGATCCGATCGTTGCCGTAGGCGCCGATCGACATGCCGCCGAACAGGAACGCGTAGCGCGAGATCGTCGGACGCGCGCCCGCGCGGGCCGGGGCGAAGATCTCGAGGAACGGCAGCGCGAGCGCGCTCGCGCCTGCGCCCCGCAGGAAGCGACGCCTCGGCAGCGAAGGGTGGCCGCGCTCGGGCAAGCTCGCGCAGGATACCGCGGTGCGGGGGCCCATGGCACACTCGCGGGCCGCCGTGGATCCGTCCTTCGCCGAGCGTGCCGATCCCGACCTGCTCGCGGCGTGGCGCGCCGGCGATCGCGGCGCCGGCGGCGAGCTCATCTCGCGCCACCACCGGCTGCTGTACCGGTTCTTCCGCAACAAGGCCGACGACGCGCTCGAGGACCTCGTGCAGCGCACGTTCCTCGCCATCATCGAGCACCGCGAGGAGATCCGCGACGCCGGGGCGTTCCGCGGCTACCTGCTCGCGGTCGCCAAGCGCGAGCTCGTCGGGCACTTCCGCCGCAACGGGCGCCTGCGCGATCGCTTCGATCCGCTGACCGGCTCGGTCGAGGACGCCGCGACGAGCCCGAGCCGCGCCGTCGCCCAGGACCAGGAGCGCGCGCGGCTGCTCGCGGCGCTGCGGCGGATCCCGCTGTCGTTCCAGGTCGCGCTCGAGCTGCACTACTGGGAGGGCGCGACCGCGGGCGAGCTCGCGGCGGTGCTCGAGATCCCCGAAGGCACCGCGCGCAGTCGGTTGCGCCGGGGCAAGGAGCTGGTGCGCGCCGAGCTCGCGAAGGTCGGCACCGCGGCCGTGTCCGACGACAGCGAGCTCGACGCGCTCGTGCGCCGCGCCGCGCCCGACGACGCGTGAGTGAGACCCCTCACCGCGCATCGAACGATCGAGGATGATCGATCGGTCGCGCCCGCGCTTCCCCTCCGATGCACGACGGAGCACCCATGACCCACGAGAAGATCACCCGCATCCAGTCCCTCGCCGCGAGCTGCGGTGTCCCCTGCGACACCGTGATCTACGTCCCCGACTTCGAGGCGCCGCCGACCGACGACAGCCTGAACCGGGTCTGGGGCCCGCCGGTGGGCGTCGATCGCGACACGTGGCCGCGCTTCGACGGCATGCGCGAGCTGTTCGAGCAGTCGTCGATGCCCGAGGGCTGGGACGGCGCCGATACGCGCATGGAGCACGTGTTCACGATCGATCTGCGCGGCCTCGAGGGGATCGGCGCGCCTGCGGAGGCGCGCGCGATGATGCTGTTCCTCTCGAACGCGTCCTACAACGAGGCCTGGGAGTCCGGCACGTCGCAGACCGAGGTGGTGTTCCTCGACGAGGCCGCGGTCGCGCGCGGCCTGTGCCGCGAGCCGCTGCCGCCGCGCGACGGTGCGAACACCGAGAAGCGCTTCACGCTGGTGCCGATCCGCGTGCCGGCCGGCGTGTTCGCGGCGTCGGCGGACGATGCGGCGCTGGGCGAGCTGCGCAAGGCGATCTGGCAGGCCCCGGCGCGGCTCGGCGGCGCGCCGATCTGGCTGCAGGGCGAGGAGGGCGGTGACGACGAGTGGGGCGGCGACGACGAGGGCGGTGACGACGAGGGCGGTGACGACGAGGGCGGCGACGACGAGGGCGGCGACGACGAGGGCGCGTCCGCGCCGATCCAGGCCGCGCCGATCCCCGGTCGCCTCGCGGGCGGTGGCTTCGTGATGCAGTTCGACGAGGCGTTCGCCGACGTGAACCTCGGCGACTGCGGCGTCATGTACGTCATGGGGTACGGCGCCTGGTTCCAGTGCTATTGACCGCCCGAACCGCGGGCGACGCGGGTACGCTCGGGCGCTGTGAACCCCGTCGGCCGCACCCTCGCGATCCTGGTCCTCCTCTCGGTGGCGTGCGACAAGTCGGCGGCGACGCAGACGTCCGCGCCGTCCGACGCGGCCGCTCCGGGCACGACGACATCGTCGGAGCCGTCGGCGAGCGCGACCGCGTCGAGCACCGATGCGCCGCCGGTCGCCGATGCGCCGCTCACCGGCGAGGCGGTGCTCGAGGGCCTCGAGCTCGGCGACCGGGCCTGCTACGTGCAGCTCGGCACCGATGCGGGATCGATCTCGCGCGAGGGGGACTTCGAGCTGTGCCCGGGCGCTGCGCGTGATGCCAGCAAGCTCGTCGGCAAGCGCGTCGTCTACACGGCCGAGCGCGCGAATGTGTTGGCGGCCTCCTGCGCCGGCGACGTCGACTGCGGCAAGTCCGACGCCGTCGACATCATCACCACCCTCGTGCTCGCCGGGGCCACGGCGCAGGCGATCGCCCTCGACGATCTCGACGCCGACGGGGCGATCGGCCTGCTCGGCAAGCCCGCGCGCAAGACCAGCGAGGAGTGGGCGATGGACGGCCAGGTCTACACGACGTGGACGTGGCCGAGTCACGGCGTCGTGCTGATCACCGGCGCGGCGCGCTCGGTCTTCTCGGTGACGTGCGAGGCGCCGTGCGCGTTGAAGACGAAGACCGGCATCGGGATCGGCAGCACGGTCGACGAGGTGAAGAAGGCCTACGGCAAGCAGATCAACAAGCGCGAGTCGAGCGCGACGGATCTGGTGATCGGCGACGCCTACGGCGGGACGTTCTTCGCGATCGACGGTGGCAAGGTGGCGCGGATCTTCATCGGCACCGCCGCCGAGTGACGAACCGCTGGGGGGAGCCGGCGCCGACCGGCGGGGGCGCGCACGCGAGGTGGGCCGGGGCGAGCGGCCGCTTGCAGGGCCGCCACGCGCGGCTTGCGGTACACTGAGGGCCGATGCGCCTCCTGCGACTCGACCTCGAGAACATCGGCGGCTTCGCGGCCCTGACGATGGAGTTCGACGCGCGGCTGACCGTGCTCGTCGGGGTGAACGGCAGCGGCAAGAGCACGATCCTGGCCGCGATCGCGCAGACGCTCCGGGCAACGCTGGACTCGTCCGAGGGCGAGATGCTCAGCCAACGGCTGCGCAACGGCGCCCGGGCGGGCCGAGCGCGACTCACCGGCGTGCACGCCGGCGAGGAGCGCCACGCTTCGCTGGCCGTCGTCACGCGTCCCGATGGTCGAGTCGTGGCCGAGGCCGAGGGCGGGCTCCTCGCATCCGCCGTGCCCCCGCTGCCGATCGCGTGTCTGTTCCCCGATCGTCGAATCCCGATCGACCGCACCCCGGGGTCGATCGATCCTGCAGAGTGGGGCGCGTACTCGACGTACGCG
>LNFM01011824.1_pt1 | contig 11714 bp, 11 predicted proteins | sample 596031 | NCBI WGS metagenome assembly LNFM01 (sample SAMN04254537, study PRJNA301005) | activated carbon metagenome | isolation source: dual media filters at the Ann Arbor, Michigan drinking water treatment plant | place: USA: Ann Arbor | reverse complement strand
CAATCCCCAGCCCATACCGTAAGCTAAGCCGAGCTGTTTGGCGGGCAGCCCCTCGGGTTGGGGACCCGATTGGAACTGCCGAACGGTGCGGATTTGAACGGAGGGCGCCAGAAGCTTCTCCTTGGTGGCGGGCTCGAGGAGCTTGTTCTCGAAAAGGCCGGTGGCGAAGCGGGCCAGATCCTCCGCCGTGCTCGTCATCGAGCCGGCAGCCCGGGGATTGCGGCGAGTTTTGGCGTGGAAGGCTCCTTTATCGTCGAAACGGTCCGCAATGTTGCTCTCGAATTCGGGGCGGAAGCGCATACCGGTGCGTGTCATCTGGAGGGGCGCGAAGATGGACTCCTGCATGAGCTCGTCGATGGGGCGGCCTTTCTGTTCCTCGATAAGCATCTGGAGCAGGTTGAGCGCCTCGCCGGAGTAGCTGTAGCGCGCCCCAGGCTTGAACAGCAGACGAATCTTCTTATCCGGCGCAAAGACGGCCAGATTGTTCAAGCCGGAGGTGTGATTCAGGGCCATGCGGGGCGTGATGAGCGGCCAGTCGCGCTCTTTCACCAGGTTGCTAGCGGTTTCCTTGTACTCGGGGTAACTGGTGAGTGGTTGCTTCAACTGCCGGACAATCGGCACGTCGAGTTCGAACTCGCCGCGCTCGACGAGTTGCATGACATAGGTTCCGAAAACGGCTTTGGTGATGGACGCTGCCCACGTGGTTGTTTCGGGCGTCATCGGGAGGGTCGGATCCAGCTGGCGTACGCCGTGGGCCATGCTCCACACCAGGCGGCCGTCGTTGAGGATGGCGATTTGAGCGCCTGTGACATTGGCCTCCGTCAGGGTCTTGCGGGCGAAGGTCTCCGCAAACTCGGCCGTGATGGTGGTTCCGTCGAGCCGGCGAATGGTTTGCGCCGGGGCGCCGAGACAAGGGAGTAAAAGGAGAGCAATCAGCCGCATGACCCTAGAGTACGGATTCGGGCGGGTTAAGTTCCCGCCCGATGTTTATTCCGCACAGACGCCCACCGGCCGCACCTCCACGGCCCCGGCCCGCTCGGCATGGAACCGCCGGCCCACGGCGATGGCTTCATCGAGATCGGCCGCGTGGAAGAGGATGTATCCCGCCAGGTGCTCCTTCGTTTCGGCGAAGGGACCGTCGGTGACCAGCAGTTTCCCATCGTGGGATCGAATCGAACGCGCGCGGGCGGGATTCACAAGCGGGGCTCCGGAGATCCAGCGGCCGGAAGCGGCCATCTCCTGGGCGAAGAGGGGCGCGTCGGTCGAGAGGCGCTGCCGTTCGGCCGCGGGGCTCGCGTCCCATTGTTCCTGGTCGTGGTAGCAGAGCAGCATGTACTGCTTGCGTCTGGGGATGGGCGCTGCGTCGGGCTGCGGGAACGGCGCCACCTCGCGCACTTCAATGGTTCCCGGGCCGACGTTGCCCGCTGCGAGCCAGTGGTTCACGGCCTCTTCGCGGCTCTCCGCTTCGACCAGAATATAGCCGCCGAGCTGCTCCCGGGTTTCTGCGAACGGGCCGTCGGTGACGACGAACTTGCCGTCCACAAAACGGATTGTCGTGGCGGTGGCGACGGAGTGGAGCGGCGCGCCGCCCCGATGCCTCCCTTGCTCTTTCCAGCGCGCGACCATGGTGTCGCCTTGCGCCATCATCTGTTGCCGGTCTGGCTCCGGCAGCTCGTTCCACTTCTGTTCGTTCAAATAGATCAGGTAGATGTATTGCATGAGTTTCTCCTTCTGCTTCTGAATCGCAGCAGGAGCGGTGAAATCGACAGGCGCCTCAACTATTTTTTAGAATTGGTCAGGCCTGATGACAGCATCGCAAGTCGTCGACGAACTTTTCCGGGCGGAGTGGGGCAAGCTGGTGGCGCTCGTGGTGCGGCAGACAAGCGACCTGGACATTGCCGAGGAGGCCGTGCAGGAGGCGTTCGCCGCGGCGCTTGCGCAGTGGCCGGGCGACGGGTTGCCGGAGTACCCCCGGGCCTGGATTCTACAGACGGCACGGCACAAAGCGCTGGACCGGCTCCGCCGCGCGCAACGGATGGCTCCGCTGCTCGAAACGCCGGGGCCGGAGAGGGAGGCGCCCGATCAGATTCCCGATGAACGGTTGCGGCTGATCTTTACCTGCTGCCATCCGGCGATTGCTCCCGAGGCGCAGATCGCGTTGACGCTGCGGGCCGTCTGCGGCTTGACGACGCCGGAGATTGCGCGGGCCTTTCTGGTTTCCGAGCCGACGATGGCGCAGCGGCTGGTGCGCGCGCAGAAGAAGATTCGGGATGCGGGAATTCCGTTTGCGGTGCCGGAGCGTGGGGAGCGCGAGGAGCGGCTGGCGGCCGTATTGACCGTGATCTATCTGGTGTTTAACGAGGGGTATGCCGCGACCTCGGGAGACGAGCCGATTCGGCGGCGCCTGTGTGAGGAGGCGATCTACCTGGCGCGGATGCTATGCGCTTTGTTGGGCGAGGAGATTCCTGGGGAGCTAACGGGATTGTTGGCGCTGATGCTGCTGCAGGATGCCCGGAGCGCGGCCCGCTACGATGCAGAGGGGGCGATCGTGCTGTTGCAGCGTCAGGATCGGAGCCGTTGGGACCAAGCGCAAATTGCCGAGGCGCTGCCGCTGGTGGAGAGGTCGCTGGCCGGGGGACATGGCCCGTACGCGGTACAAGCGGCGGTGGCCGCGCTGCACTGCCGGGCGGCGAGCGCGGCCGAGACGGATTGGCGGCAGATCGCGGCGCTGTACGGGGTGCTGGAGAGGTTGCAGCCTTCGCCGGTGGTGGCGCTGAACCGGGCGGCTGCGGTGATGGAGGCGGCGGGGCCGGCGGAGGCGCTGCGCTTGTTGGAGCCGCTGCGGGAGAGGTTGGAAGAGTATCACCTGTACTTTGCGACCTTGGGCGAGGTCTGGACGAGGCTCGGCGAGCGGGAGCGCGCGGTGGCGGCGTTCCGGTTGGCACATGAGAAGGCCGCCTTGCCGGCGGATCGCCGGTTTCTGGCCGAAAGGCTCCGCGAACTGGGCGGGAGTTCGGCATGAGAGTGGTGTTTGGCCTGATGCTGCTGATCGCGGGTCAGGCGGCGGGTCAGGGCCGAGGCCAACTGCAGCAGGAGATGTTGCTGGCACACAATCAGGTGCGGGCGCGGGTGGGCGTGCCGCCGCTTGCGTGGTCGGCTGAGTTGGCGCGCTATGCGCAGGAGTGGGCGGAGCTTCTGCTCGAGCGGCGGGAGTTTGGTCACCGGCCGGTGACGCCCTTGGGGGAGAATCTGTTTGCGATCTCCGGCGGCGTTTCGTCGCCGCGGAAGGTGGTGGGCGTTTGGGCCGCCGAGGGGAGGGACTACAACTACCGGACGAATCGTTGCAAAGGTGTTTGCGGGCACTATACGCAAATTGTGTGGCGCGAGACGCGGCAGGTAGGGTGCGGCGTGGCGCGGGGAGGCGGGCGTGAGGTCTGGGTGTGCAATTACGATCCGCCGGGAAATTGGGACGGGCGGCGGCCGTATTGACGGGTGCTAGATGACCATCTCGGCAAGCGTTTGGAACGCGGTGTCGCCGGGCCAGAGCTGGTGCTGCGGCATCGCGGTAGTTCGCCGAATGATCACCTGGGCTGATGGGATGGCAATCTGCACCGCTCAGTCTCCCGGAACCGTCTCCACGTCCGCTACGTCGGACGATGTGACCTGGCGAATGCATCGGAAGGTAGGGATGCCCTTGTCCGGATCGAGCGGCTGGACGGCGCCGATCGGTTGCTGCTCCCGCCCGGTGATGAATTCGCTAACGGTTGCCAGGTCGATCTTGGTCCTCATGTTTCGATCATGGCATTTAGCGCTTCAAAAGCTGTTCTTCAGGGCTTGTTGTTCAGGACGAACGACGCCCGCGGCGGCGATTTATACTGGAACCAGTGGCGGGAGAATCCGGGGAAACCCCGAGAAATGTAGAGGTGGAGCGGTTTGTTGAGCGGCTCTACCCGGAGTTGCGGGCGATCGCGGGGCAACTGGGCAAGCGGTTTGCTTCCTCGGAGACGCTACGGCGGACGGCGCTGGTTTCCGAGGCGTTTCTGCGCTTACGGCGAACCGAGGGGTTCGTGGATGAACGCCACTTTCTGCACACCGCGGCCTTGGCCATGCGGCAAATTCTCGTAAACCACGCGCGAGCCCGGATGGCGGCGCGGCGCGGAGGCGGGGCGACGACCGTAGAGTTTCATGACGACCTGCCGGTGTTCTGGGAGAGCGACGAGCGGCTGGTGGCCCTTGACGCGGCGCTGTCGGCCTTGGCGGCGGTGGACCCGCGCCTGGCGAGTGTGGTGGAATGCCGCTTCTTCGGAGGGTACGACGAAATGGAGACGGCGGCCGTGCTCGGAGTCTCCGACCGGACGGTGCGGCGGGATTGGATCAAGGCGCGCGCGCTACTACGGGCCGAGTTGGAGAGTTAGTCGGCAAGCCGATACTGGCGGCGAATGCCGTCGATGGATTGCGCCAGCCGGGCGGCGGGTGGACCCATGGCCTGGACGACGGCTGTGGCATCGACCAGCAGCGTGCGGGCGCGGGCCAGGTTCCCATTGGCGGCGCTGGCGCGGGCCAAGGCGATAGCGGCGATGGCGGCGGGCGGCGACTTCGGGCCACTCTTCGCCACGGCGGCGCGGAGGGCCTCTTCCCCGGTGGCAAGGCCAGGCTTTAACGCACCCAGCTTCAAGTGGGCCTCGCTGACGCCGGCGAGGGCCGAAACGTGGGCGAGCGACCCGGCCCCGGCAAACCGTTGGCCCATCTCGGCGGCCTCCTGCGCCTGCGGTAGCGCGACCGGGGCTTGGTTGAGCAGCAGAAGCACTTTGGCGTGATTATTGAGCAGCGCGGCGAGGGCCGCCGAGGGGCCGAAGAGGCTCCTGCGGATGCGGATGGCTTCAGCGAACAGCGGCTGGGCGGCTGCGGGACGGCCGGTGAGTGTTTCAATCGCCGCGAGGTTGTTGAGGGTGTTCAGGGCGTCGGGGCTCTCCTCGGCGCCAATGATCGTCCACGTGGCGCGCGCCTGCTGAAAGGCGGCTCTCGCGCCGGTCAAATCGCCCATCGTCTGGAGCGTTACGCCGAGGTTGTTCTGGAAGATGCCGACATCGCGATTGGCGGCGCCGGAGACGGCAATGCGCTCGGCGAGGGCGATGCGGAGGAGCCCGGCCGCGCGGGCGGGGTCCTTATCGACGTCGCGGATGAGTTGGGCTTCGGCGAGCCGGCTATCGATGAGGTCGGTGCGCCAGCGTTCGGGGTGGGAGCGCCAAAACTGCTGCGCTTCCTGGAGGTACGCGCGAGCCGCCTGGGGGTTGCCCATGCGGATGAGAATTTCGGCGAGATCGACCTTGGCTTCCGCGACGACTTCCGGGCGGAGGCCGGCGGGGCGGGTGGCGACGGGGGTGAGGAGGGCGACGGCGCCGGGGTAGTCGTTGGTATGGAAGTAGAGTTCGCCAAGGGCCTTCATGACGGGGCCGTAGCGGGCGGGGTCGCGGTCGAATTCGCGGGTAAGGCGGGCAGCGGCGCGGGCGAGAACATCCTGGCGGCTACCCTGGGGGCCGGTAGCTTCCGAGGCTTCGCCGAGCAGCAGGAACAGGGACTGCCGGACGGCTTCCGTGCGGTCTGCTTCGACCACGGCGGCGTCGCGGGCGGCCGTCGCTACGCGGGCCTGCCAGAGGGCGAGGCCGGTGCCGAGAAGAAGGCTTGCGGCGATAGCGCCCGCCGCGGCGAGGGGCCATCGGGAGCGCCAAAGGAAGCGGCGGAGGCGGTAGCCGCGTTCGTTCCGGCGGGCGGAGACGCCGGAGCCGGTGGCGGCGGCTTCGAGATCGGCGGCGAAGGCTTGCAGGGTGGGGTAGCGATCGGCCGGTTCCTTGCGGAGCGCTTTGGCCAGGACGGCCTCGAGGTCGGCGAGAAGTCGGGCGGGGGCGTCAATGCGGTGTTGCCGAAGTGGGGCGGGCGTTTGATCGAGTATGCGGCCGATGCCAAGCGCGGCCGGGAGCCCGGCGAGCGAGATGGGCGGGACGCCGGTGGCGAGTTCGTAGAGCAGGGCGGCGAGGCCGTAGACGTCGGTGGGCGGGCCGGCGGGAGCGCCGGTGAGCAGTTCGGGCGCGGCGTAGGGCGCCGAGATGGGCAGCGGGCCTTCCGTTTGGTCGCTGGCGGTCATTCTTTTGGCGATGCCAAAGTCGATGACTTTGGGGCGGCCATGCGGATCAATGAGGACGTTTGAAGGTTTTAAATCGCGATGGAGGACGAGTTTGGCATGGGCGGCGGCGACGGCTTCGGCGACATCGCAGACGAGCCGAACCCGGGCGGCGAGTGGGAGGGAGTGCGCCTGGCAGTAGGCATCGATCGGTTGGCCTTCGATACGTTCCATGACCATCCAGGCGTCGCCTGCGGCGGTGGGGCCGCCGTCGAGAATTTTCGCAAGGCCGGGGTGGTCGAGGTCGGCGAGGATCTGGCGCTCGGTGCGGAAGCGGGCACGGTCGGCGGTGGTGCTGCGGGCGATGAGCTTGAGGGCGCCGGTCTGTTCGAAGCCGCCTTCGACGCGGGAGACGGCGTAGACGCGGCCCATGCCGCCGCTGCCGAGAACGCCGGTGACCTGCCAGGGGCCGAAGCGGGCGCCGTCGGGCGCATCGTCCGGGAGAGCGAGGGGGGCGGCGGGGCGGTCGAGGAAGCCGGTGCTGGCTTCGAGTTGATCGAGGAAGGAGAGGGCGTGGGCGGTGAGCGCGGGGTCGCCGGCCGTGGCGGCGCGGAGGTAGGCTTCGCGCCCGTCCGGTGGCAGGTCGAGGCAGGTATCCATCAGGCCGGACAGCTTGGGCCAGTGCTCCATCATCACTTTTTATTTTAGTGATTCAACGGCAGGTGTCCGGATTTTTGGGCGGTTCGGGTTATCTATGGCGAGGGACGAGATTTCATGGCTTTACTGAATCGGCGGAGTGGGTTTGTTCAGGGAACGCTGTTCCTGCTGCTGGGTGTGGGCGCGAGTGCGCAAATCGGAAAGCAGGCTGCCCGGCCGTTGCCGCCTTTCGTCGAGATGATGCCCGGGGCAACGCAGGTTACCACTTCGACCTTTTCGAATGATCTACGGCAAGGCGGAACGGTCTTGGCGCAAGTCGAGCAGCCGGCGGCGGCGATCCTTACTTTCTACAAAGGCTCGATGGCCCGAAACGGATTGGCGCCGGGGCAGGAAACGACCACGCCGAAAGAGGTGGTTTTAGTGAAAGCTTTGAGCGCCGATGGGAAGCGGGAGCTGCGGTTGGAGGTGAATCCATCGAAAACCGCCAGAGTGATGTTTCAGTTGAACTACGTAGTCAATAAATAGTGGAGAGATTTTATGGTTTCTTTAATTCGACTTTCAATGTCAGTACTGCTCGTATCGCTGATGACCAGCTGCGGCGGGAGCAAAGACGTTAGCAAGGGGAGCAGCGAAGACCCCGCGGTGGCTGCCGCGAAGGCCGCAGTGGGCGCGGTGGTGGGCGCCAAGACGGGGATGGGGGTCAGCACGGCCGATCTGCCGGACTTCGCCGAGGTGCCTTCCGGCGCCAAAGCGATTCATAACATGGTGATGAATCAAGACAACAGCTTAGGAGGTAGTCTGTCGCTCCAGACGAGCCAGAGCATGGAGGAGGTCGTAAAGTTCTACAAGGCCTCGATTGCCAAGCATGGGTTGAAGATCATGATGGAGACCGCCGCTGAGGATGCCATGATGCTCAATACGCAGAGCGAAGACCAGAAGCGGTCTCTGCAAGTGATGCTGAACAAGGGCGATGACGGCATCACCAACATCAACCTCGTGCATGTCCGGAAGAAGGAATAAGCTGAGTTTGCTAGGCTGAGACAACTGCCCTAAGGAGGTTGTTTCGGTGCAATCGGACGGGACCTGGGTCCGGATGGAGCGGGTTTTCGAAGACGCTTTACGGCTGCCCGCGGCGGATCGGGAGACGTGGGTGAAGGAGAGCTGCGCGGCGGACCCGGCCGTACGGGATGAGGTGCTGGCCATGCTGGGGGCGCAGGAGAAGCTAGGCGAGTTTCTCGCTGCGCCGCTGCTGGATTTTTCGGGCCAGCGATTTGGCCCCTATGTCGCCGCCGAGGAGGTGGGCCGCGGCGGAATGAGCGTGGTCTACCGCGGGCACCGGGCGGCGGGCGACTTCGCGAAAGAGGTGGCGATCAAGGTGGTTCTGCTCCAGTCGGCGGCGGGCATGGGCCAGGGTGAGACGCAGATACTGGCCGGGCTGGAGCATCCGCATATCGCGCGGCTGCTGGATGCCGGGACGACGGAGTTGGGCTTTCGCTATCTGGTGATGGAGTTTGTGCAGGGCCAGCCGCTGACGGCCTATTGCGCGGGGAAGAGCGAGGCGGCGAAGCTGAAGCTGTTTCTCGACGTCTGCGGGGCGGTGCAGTACGCCCATCGGGCGCTGGTGGTGCATCGGGACCTGAAGCCGGATAACATTCTGGTCACGGCGGACGGTGTCGTGAAGCTGTTGGATTTTGGGATCGCCAAGATGCTGAATCCGATGGCCGGGGCCGAACAGACGCGGGGCCTGCGCGCGTTCAGCCCGAACTATGCGAGCCCGGAGCAACTGCTGGGGCAACCGGTGACCACTTCGACCGACGTCTACTCGCTGGGCGTCTTGCTGTGCGAGCTGATCGCCGGCCGGCCCCCTCGCGCGGTGGACGGGTTGACGCTCGAAGGGTTGGTGGACGCGGCGCGGCAGGCCGTCGAGACGGTGCCGCTGCGCGGGGAGTTGGGGGCCATTACGTTAAAGGCGTTGCAGGGCGACCCGGCGGCGCGTTACGAATCGGCCGGGGCGCTGGCACGGGACGTGGATCGCTATCGGCAGGGCATGCCTGTGGAGGCGCAGGCGCCGACGTGGCGATACCGGGCGCGGAAGTTTGTGGGGCGGCACCGGGTGGCGGTAGGGCTGGGGAGTTCGGCCGTGGTGGGGTTGCTGCTCTCGTCGGCGGTCGCGTTTTGGCAGGCGCGGCGCGCGGAGATGCGGTTCAACCAAGTGCGGGAGTTGGCCGGGGCGGTGATGTTCGACCTGCATGATGAGGTGCGGAAACTGCCCGGTTCGCTTGCGGCGCGGAAAGTGATCGTCGACCGGAGCGTGAAGTATCTGGACACCTTGGCGGCGGACACCAGCGCAAGCGGCGAGGTGAAGCTGGACCTGGTGCGCGGATACCTGCGGCTCGCCGAAATTGAGGGCAAGGACTTGGCCGGGGCAAGCCTGGGGCGGAGCGGGGAAGCGTTGACGCACGCGGTGCGAGCCGTGGAGATTGCGCGGCAGGTGGCGGAACGGGACCCGGCGGCAAAGCTGGTGCTGCTGGATGCATTGGAGTCCGCGGCAGCGGCCTATCTGCTGCGGGGCGACGCCCCGTCGGCGATTCCGTTTGGCGAGGAGGCTATGCGGTTGGCCGAAGTGCTTGCGGAAAGTGACCGGCTGGCCACCGTAACGAAGCAGCTGGCCGACATCTATTCGAAGTCGCCCCAGCGAGAGAAGGCGCTGGGGCTGTTCCGGCAGTCGCTCGAATTGCGGACGAAACTGGCGGCGGAGACACCGAACGACCTGCGGCGGCAGCAGCGGCTAGGAGAGGCGCATCTCTGGCTGGCCACTGAGTTATGGTGGCGGAAGGAGTATGCAGAGTCGGAGCAGCATGCGCGGGAGTGCTTACGGCTGGATGAAGCGCGATACCTCGTGGAGCCCCGGTTGGCGCGGGCGAACTTGGCCAGTTCCGCCCTGCAGGTGGCGATGCTCTCGCTGCGGGGGAAGCGGTTCGAGGAGGCGATCCCGCTTCTCGAGAAGGTGCTGGCGTTGCGGCGGGAGGTGGCCAGGGAAGACCCGAAGAGCGCGACTTCGGCCTTGCGGGTGGTGGCGGCGCTGGACCGGCTGGGATTGGCGTATCGCGAGTGGGGGAGGTATCCGGAGGCGATCCGGTACGGCGGCGAGGCGTTGACGGAGGCGCGGCGCGTGAGGAACGTGGACCCAGCGAATGCGGCGGCGGAGTGGGAGTTGGTGTTTGCCATGGGGGATCTGGCGTTAACGTATGAGAAGGCGCAGCAGAAACCGCGGGCGTGTCAATTGGCGGGGGAAGCGGTGGCTTTTGGGAAGGGAAAGCCGCTCCAGGCGAGGTTGGTGCCAACCATGGAAAAGATGAATCGGCTGCTGGGGGAGTGCGGCAGTTAGGGATTGGTGGAGAGCTTGGCGAAGAGCCAGGCGCGGGCGAACTCCCAATCGCGTTTGGCGGTGGAGAGGGAGATTTCGAGCACCTCGGCGATTTCGTGGAAGTCGAGGCCGCCGAAGAAGCGCATTTCGACGACGCGGGCTTTGCGGTCGTCTTTCAGGGCGAGTTGGGTGAGGGCACGGTCAATTTCGATGATGCTTTCGAGGGGGAGGGCGCTGGTGGCGGGTTCGAGGCCGGGCGTCCAGGTCATGGAGCCGGACTCGGGTTGGCGCTTGTCAGCCATGCGGTAGCGGACGGCGTCGATGAGCACCATGCGCATGGTGCGGGAGGCGAGGGCGAAGAAATGGGTACGGCTTTTCCAGCCGTGGTCGTGGAGCCGCAGCCAAGCTTCGTGGACGAGTTGGGTGGGTTGCAGACTCGGTTGGCGGGCGGAGCGGCTGAGATGGATCGCCGCGATTTTATGGAGTTCCCGATAGACTTCGTCGGCCTCCGGACCTTGAAGCATAAGGACCATGATACAGGGGGCGGGGGCCTGAACCGGCAAGACAACGGGCTGAAAGGGCACGTTCAATGGCAAAATACCATTTATGGAAACCACGATTACAGTGGACAAGGCAGGTAGAATGGTGCTGCCGAAAAGAGTTCGCGACGAGCTCCGCCTGCAGCCCGGCGATACCTTGGACCTGGTTTCGGATGGCGGGCAAGTGGTGCTGCGTCCCTCGCGAGGGGCTGGGCGGATGAGAAAGGTGCGGGGCGTCTGGGTCTGTTCTGGCAGCGGACCGATTCAGGCGGCGGAGACGGATCAGCTACTGGATGCGATTCGGCTTGGTTCAAGGGTTGAATGAAGGCGTTCCTGGAAACTGCCAACGCTGACAGCAATGCCGGGAAGCAACCGCGTCAGTTCCGCCGAGACGATTCTCTACCTAGGCAGCTTACGGGAGCGGCTTACCGTGATCGGGTTGGATGGCGAGGAGATGATGCCGGCCGCTGAATTGGCTGCGGCAAGTGGTGCAGTGATCGGTGGGATTTACGATGCCGTGATTGGCCAGTATTTTGTTAAGAGCCGGGCGGACTGGCTCTACACGTGGAATTTGAAGCACTTTCGGCGGTTGGAGTCCGGGATCGGCGCCAAGGTGCGGCTACCTTGAGTTCGGGGCGGCGAGGATAGCCGCAGTGAACTCAAAAAGAGCTTTCGTGGCGGGGTTGGTGGGCAAGCCGATGTCGGCGTCGAGTTTTACGTGGTCGGTGGCTTCGGCGGCGAAGCGGGTGGCGGGAATACCGGCTTGATCGAGGGCGGCCCAGAGGCGATAGGCCTGGGCAGTGGTGTCGGTATGGTCGGCCACATGGAGGAGAAGGAAGGGGGCGATGCCGCGATTAGGCGCCACGTGGTTGACGGCGGAGAGTTCGCGCTGATCGGTGACGTTGCCGAACTTTTCCGCGTAGCCCATACGAGGCGGAGCTTGCTTAAGGCTGAGGCGGCGGGCGGTCGAGGTGGCGATCTGGAGGGGGACGTCGTAGGTATCGCCGTCGACGGGGACGCAGCCGCGGATGAC
>LNFM01011823.1_pt1 | contig 11715 bp, 9 predicted proteins | sample 596031 | NCBI WGS metagenome assembly LNFM01 (sample SAMN04254537, study PRJNA301005) | activated carbon metagenome | isolation source: dual media filters at the Ann Arbor, Michigan drinking water treatment plant | place: USA: Ann Arbor | reverse complement strand
ATATCCTCCAATGCCTTCTTGCTATCCTGAAGTTCCTTAATTACAACAGAGTCCTTGGTTTTGCCAAGCCACAGATGGTTAACAGTATGGCTGCCAATATCCACGCCAGATCCAGCCAAAGCACGAGTCTCATTGACGGTGAGCATGCGCCTGCGTGGAAATCCAAAAGCATCAGTAAATTCGTTATATCCTCCTATCCGGCCGGTTACAACAAAAACTGAAGCCGGGTAATCAAATTCCTGCAGTATCGGCAAAGCGTTTTCATAAGCGCATGCTACACCATCATCAAATGTTATCGCCACAGCCTTATCAGGGAGCTCAATTTTACCTGCTATCCCATCCAATACTCTCGCAAAAGAAAGGACATGGTAGCCAGCCTGCCGAATTTGCTCCATATCCTTCCGGAACTCATCTGGAGTTCGACAAAATCGAGCCTCAGCAGCATTCTCTGGAGTCGCAATTATATGGTACATAAGCATCGTCACTGGCATAAGACTCTCCCTCAATTTGATCTATTACACAACGCCATCCAGCTTGGCCAAGGCAAATCTTCCCGCCCGAGTTGATGTGCCAATTCGCGCATATCATCTGCCAGCATATCTTGCAAACATATCTTTGTGTCTTCGCGCATGGGTGGAATCACTTGACGCAGCTCTATCTGATTATAGTTGCGGCGCAAACGCCCAACCAAATCATTTTTTCTAACCGCTTCCACTACTCCACCAATACCTATGGATCGGCCCATTTTTCCTAAGTTTTTAAGAAAGTGATCCACCCCGGCATTCTTGATAATTCGACTTTCATTCACTTTTTTTTCTAGAAACCAGGATTGATGATCTTCAGCCACACCCAAAAAACGGTACAAATTCCTTGCTTGCGTAAAGGGGTCATCACGAATTTCTTCCTGAAAAATAACTAATATCTGATTTCTTGGAAATACTGCTAACCAGCGAGCGAGGTGCTTTCCGTAGTGCGACTGCTCAAGGTACATGGGGTTATTCGCTAGCCCGCTTTCAAACTCAAGATTCTGACCAGTCAAATGGCATAATTTAATTTCATTTAAATGATTGGAGTAAGCTCTTTCAATAGGGTCGCGTAAAGAAAGTACGATCCGCATATTTGGATTATAGAGAAATACACGACTAGGAGTATCACTATCAGTAAAATATGAAGTAGATACCTCGCCTCGTGTTCTTACAGAATCAACATCACCTAATTGCCTTTCATACCATTGATAACCACGATTATAATAGTCTGAAAAATAATCAATCTCTTTTCCTGGATAGACTCCAACGTCTGGGTGATCAGATAGAACACCATATACCCAGGTAGATGCACATTTTTGTGCTCCGATACCAATGAAATCAACCTTCATCTATAGCCTAGTATAAAAATTTTCATGATGCGACATAACATTAAACAACCCCGTAGCAAGATTCTTGTGTATTAGAAAAGTATCAAACCGATACAGCTCTTCTTCTCGGTTACCTTGATTTATTACATGCCGCCTCCAGGGCCAACTTTTTCTCCTACAGTTACAACATGATAGCCTCCCACCAAGAATTCTCACCATTCCTTCGGACCTCGTTTCAGATATGATTTTTTCTTAATCAATCCTAGTGATATGAGCTTCTGAACACCTTAGCGATCTATCCCGGCACAATTCTCTTATACCGTACAAAATATATGTAATGGTTATTGTCGCAACCTGCCTACGCAAACTCATGTCGTGTGTTCTTCCATCTCTTTCGCTGTCTTTACAATGAGTTGCACAACCGCCTCAACTAACGATCAAAGTCTGTATTTCACAGGAAATACAATGTGATAATATGTCATTGCCACAAGCAGTAACTTGCCTTCTCTACGGCATTTCATATCTCAAATTTATCCAAATAATTTCATAATTGTTACTTATTAAGAAAGTTTATTTTAGTATATCGTCAGTTAAATTACCTCTGGCTGGGCCCGTGACTTATCAATTGTTTCTGCATCTATATGACCGAGACTGTTACTTACAAAATTTGACCAATAAGCCCCTTGTCCAAGCATGAGCATCATAAGAAACTGTATGGGATTAGAGTAGATATGAAAATTCCTATAGTGCAACGTCACGGCGAGAAGCAGCAAACCGACCGTACCTACTCTGAGCAAAATGCGGTGTATCTCTGGGACAGATTTGTATTTAGCAGCGCGCTCTGAAGTACGTGCACCGAACAATAAAATAGCAATAAAAGCCAAATGCCCCATAATACCAGTCTCCCATAACAGAATAGTGGTACTAGATGTGTTGGGTTGAAAGGGAAAACGATAGACTAACTCGCCCACACCAATTCTACTGGCAAACGTTGCACCCATACCATAGCCGAACAAGCTGTGTTGTAGATCACCATTCTTGACGTTAATATCCTGCCAACCACTTAAATTACTGACTCGTCCCAATTCATTCCCAGAGCTAGATCGTAGCTCTGGGTCAAACTGCATCATTATACGATCATAAGTTGAAGTCTGTTTGACTGTATTCTTATAGTGAAGCTTTTCGTAGACTGTAAGCAATCCGATAACCAGTAAGAATAAAACGATCAATACTATAATCGACTCTAAGGGCCGTCGCAAAAATTCTCTACGGTAATACAAACCAATAACAACCGGTAGCAGTAAAACCACCCCCTTGATTTCCGCCAGAGCCATCGTGCCAAGACCCGTCGCCACAACCAAAGCTGCCCATGTTCCATTTAATTTACCACCACGCCATAACGCAATGGCAGTTAGCATGGCAATCAACAACATGATGCCCATCCCAGCACTCTCACCTCCGCCTTCAATATTGCCATGAAATGTGCCTATCACAGCATCCCAAGGAGAGAGCCGAGTGCTTTTTTGAGACACAAAGAAATATTGATAAAGCGCCATGGGTAGCTGCAGTATCGCCACAATCATAAGGGCTTTCCATAATTGCACCACCATTTCCTGACGAACCAAACCTAACATGAAGACCAGCATCAAAGGCCACATTAAAAAATAGTGCCGTGATGCATTCACAAAATCCGCGAATTGGGGTTGATCAATGACAGTAGAGAAAGTTACCAATAATAGAAAGATAGCTGGCCAGAAAAGATCACTTGCAATGGCGATTGATGCGATGTTAGTTTTGCCGCGTAACAGATAGAGTAGCACAGATAACAACAATGCTACACTCATCAATGAGCTAAGCCATTGGAATTGAGTCAATTTTAAGAAATATGAAATTGGCCCAGTAATCAAGAACGTCACAAAGAATATGAGCCATACCATCCAGGCTGTGGGTGCGGCAAGAATGAAAAAAAAGCCATATAGAACCAATAAAATAATCAGAATGTATAAATTACCAAATGCGGCTACTACGCCACTTAACACAGAAATGCACAAAATACCAATCAGCATCAAAACAATTGATAATACCCTCAAGCTTGGATTATTAGTTTCTAGCAAAGTCGATACTTTCATAAAATTATAAAAATTAATTTGTTCCGTTGAGTAGTATTACTTTTTGTAATCTTTTATCGAACCAAGCCAAGAAATCATAGGCATGGCATCATTCCCAATAACTAGCATTTTTCACAGTAAAAAATAGTAACGGCATCGTTTCTATTACGTATAACCTATACGCAGATTCAATTTCGAAGCACAACGCCTAACGGTGATTTGGTGTAACGAACCGTCTTCCCGAAGAAGACCTCAAACGGGGTTCTGAATCCAAGCACCTTGCGAGGTCGATGGTTGAGTCTATCCACCGCCCACTGCTGTTCTCATTCAAGCCACGCTCCCATGAATGGTAGGGGTGGGCGAAATAAACATCCACATCGAGTTCCGCCGCGATGGTTTTATGCTCCGCAAACTCTTTCCCATTGCCGAATGTCATGGTGTAGCACTTGCCTTTATGGGGGCGCAGTAGCTTCGTTACTGCCGCCGTCACACCCGATGCATGTTTGCCGGGCACTTTGGCGGCCAGAATGTAGCGCGACTTCCTCTCGGCTAATGTGACCAATGCGCCTCGGTGGTTCTTGCCGATCACGGTGTCGCCCTCCCAGTCGCCTATGCGACTCTTCTGTTCCACGATCACCGGACGTTCGTCAATGCCGACCCGATTCTTGATTGTGCCCCGGCGCTCTTGATCGCTCGCATACTGTTCCTGTGCGGCTTCTGGCAGCGCAAGTGCCGCCACAGGTGGCCACCACGGCGCTTATCTGCATAAATGTGCAAGTAGATCGATTCATGACTGATAGGCAGTCCGCCTTCCAGAGCAAGCCGCTGAGATGCTTTTTCCGGACTCATGTCCTGTCGAAACAATCGCTCGACTTCCGTCCACTCCAGCAATGAGTGACGCTGTGCATTGGCGCAATTGTTTCGATGCTCGTCCCGTAATTCCTGAGCCTGCTTGGGATGCCAGCCACGTCGATTCTCGTTCCGTCTGAATTCCCGAGAAATTGTCGATTTGTGTACGACCAATTCATCCGCAATTTGCGATTGGTTCAAACCTGCCTTCTTCAAGCCAGAAATCTGGTATCGTTGCTCACTGGTGAGCTGCTGGTAGTGCTTCATCTGTGCTCCTTCTACTGGGTCGTTTAAGTAGCTCCGATATTACCGCAGCTTGCCTATAAACTTCCTTACAAAAGTTGCACTCCAACGTTGAATCCGCCATATATTCCAATCGACTTGGAAGTTAAAGAATTCATTACACGTTAACTACCCATTCATCTAAAAGTTATACGAAGGGCCTTTACAAATCTTGGTCGGAACCTGGCTAATATATAATTAGCCTAAAATAATATTATCCGTTTCCAACTACGATAGGACTGGTAGAAGTCATCCACGTACCAGACAATAAATTTGCTCCGCACGCCCTGCACCTATCCTCGTGACAAGACAACGGGGAATCGCAAGTTGATTTCCTCAAAGCTGTATGATCGAAAAGCTGCCCCATCACCTGCTCAATAAACTAACCATGAGTGCTCAAAATTTGCATTACTCTCTCCATAAAGAATCACTGATAAAGCTCAACAAATTGTTCTGATTTGGAATTTTCAGTAAAATACTTCGTCTGGATCCAGATGCTCCTTATAGTTTCTCGCTACACTCGAAATAACAATTATTCAGAGTTTCCTTAAACTGTAAAATAGATCGCTCCAAATAGTCGACACCAACATCTCTTCACGCTTCCTATTTATTCTTGCTGTAACGGCATACCGCTTTAATTCCACAATGTAAAAAGTCTCAATATTCAAATCAGCTGCTCTTGTGGATATATCAACACGTCAACAAACTTTGCATTTTATACTTCAGAAGCTCCTATTAGTCTGACGCGTTTCTTGACGTCAACCGCTGTTAACAAGTCCTGTATGAAAATAGACTGGAGCTGATAGGCTTTGTTTTTATCATTATCTATGGAAGAAACGCGCACCAACATACCGTCAGGCACGCGTCCGGTCAAGCCATAACGCAATTGATGTAACTTCTGATCGATACCTGGCAAAACCGCTTTGTTACCAACGGTGATCCAGTAAGTGATAGGTTCGTTACGATTACCTTTAATCGCCAACAAACGCTTTATCGGTAATTTTCCGTAGCTTGTAAGCAGTTCATCAGTAAAAATCTTCATTATTTCGAAACCCTGTGCGTAATAACATACTTCAGGTTTGTGTACTGCCAAATTGTCGCTCTGATCACCACCATACGCCACTGAAAGCATAATACGCTCGCCCAGGGAGTTAATATAAGTCCTTGATATCGTTTGGTTATATATCTTATCAAGCTGGGCCTGTGTTTCTGCGTCAACTTGAAGAGGTATAATGGTCATATCGATTTGCCAATCCCCAAAATGAGCAGGAATCAAAACCTCTAGATCTACCATCTCCTGCTGATCCGCAATTCTTACGGTAGGCGTTAATGCCATTGTTAAAGCACCTGATGACACCATCAATACACCTAGAATAAGGCTGGTGATTAAAGATTTTTTCATTAATACTCCTTAGTACAATAGAATTCATCCGATATATAAATATCGTATTAATCAAAAATAACTAAATGTTACAAAAATTATAAAACTTCCATGGATTTATATATTTTGTAATTTATTGACAATTACTTGCAAATTAAGTGGCATTTATGGACATGGGCTGTCTTCTAGCAAAATATTGCAGTATTGAATCTACTCCAAGAATAAGTATTAGTGCACTAATGAACAAAACCATCCCAGCAAATCCATGCAAAAAACCCTGTCCAGCGGCATCACCATAATGAAAAGTAATCAAAGTGAGAACGATAACGCGAATAACATTAGCAGTAAAAGAAATCGGTATAATAAGAATAGCCAATGCCACATTTCTAAAGATTGAGGTATGGTGAACAAGATTCAAATAAAACAACCCCAATGCCTCCAAAGTCAACAGTGTTTGCAGTCCAGCACAAGCATCGGCGACAAGAAGTTGGTATTGTCCAATTTGCAAGATAACGCCATTACGCGCTATCGGATAATTTGCCCAGAACAAAATATTCTCTGCAGTGTAAGAAACCGCCATTTTCATCGGCATAGTAAGTAAACTAACCAATGTGCCAGGCAATGGAATCATAAATAACAAGAAAAAAATTGGGAACCACATAGATTTCAAAGCACTGCTTCCACATTTGATAAGCAAAATAGCAGCTAGGGCTGTAACAAAAGAACCTAATTCAAAAATTATTATCTGTTGAGAACGACCTATAATATAAAGTAAAAGAGCCATAAAAAAAATTACCCATCCAAGAACAGAAGTGGATTGTCTTCCACTTGCTTTCATCATTTCTGGCCACTTGCGATAAATAAGCCAGAGTGAGAGAAACAATATAATTGGGCCATGCGCTTGTTCTTCTTTAGTCCAAATTCCATTGGCAAGACCGTAGAAAGTAGGTACATATAAAAACAACAACCCTAGCAGCACGGGCAACCAGTTTGCTATAATTTTTTTCTCAGCATGAAGTTTGTAGGGGATAGCAATCATTTGTCTATTAATTATTATGGAATTATTCTATCAGAATGGAACCGATTACCTCAGCACCACTGCCTTTAAGCTGCTCATTCATAACATTTATATCATTCAGGCGGGTACGATTTCTTTGCGCGACTAGCAATACACCATCTGTACGGGCGGCGACAGCAAGTGCATCTGCTCCATTCGAGAAAGCTGTAGTATCATAAAGGATAACATCGAACTGATTTGCAAGTTGCTCATTCAGTTTATCGAATGTAGAACGGTTAAGAATCTCTAAAGGATTGGGTGGGAGCGTTCCTGCCGGTATAACTGAAAGATCAATAAACGAATCAATTCTGGCAATTACTTCAGAAATATTAGCACGATCGGCAAGTACATCAGACAAACCTTGTTTATTCTTTAAATCGAATATTTCATGCTGCTGCGGATACCGCAAATTAGCATCAATCAGCAATGTGCGTTCTCCAAGCTGAGAAAATACTACGGCCAGGTTAGCCGTAAAAAGGCTTATTCCATCATCGGAATTATAGCTAACAATTGCCATTGCTTTATGTCCTGAAGTAAACCAACGCAACATCAACTGACTTCGCACCGCACGAAAAACTTCCACTTGCGCACCAAATGGTTGATAAGCAACTACTAGCCCTGGTGGATGGTTTCCTTGCCCAGGTAATAGGTAAGGATAATCAAACTGCTGTGCCAAGACTAACTGGATATCTGCCTCAGTTATTAGACCTAATTTTAGTGCAGCGTCACCAAAACGCATGCCGCTTTCTTTCTGCAACCGCAGTACACGTTCTGCTTCAACAGGTGTAATTTTCCCCATATCAAGCAGCATGTGCCCAATGCTGAATTTACGAAAGGCGGGTGTATTTATTCTGATAGTGCTAGGATCAGCATTACTTCTTGTTTCTAAGGGGCCTGGAATACTCATTTTACTTTCCTGTCCTGGATCTAGAGATTCATCGTATCAAACGTGGCCAAGCTAATTGCAACAGGCGCGTTCGTGTAGGTTCCTTCCTCTTTATAATACCTAGCACCGGAACCTGAAGTATATCGACCAAATCTTCTGCAGAACGCACACGCCGGTCAAGCATCTCAGCTAGCAGGCCAACACCCAATCCTAGTGCACCACCCAGAAATGCTGACAGAATCATATTGAGCAATAGTTTTGGACTATCCGGCGTATCAGGAATTTTTGCTGTATCGATTATCGAGACACTTGATAGATTAGATTGCCCTTCGAGATTAGTCTGGTTTAAACGTTGCATAGCGCTGTCATATGCCTGCTGAGCACCCTCCACAGCTTTAACAAGTGGGAGCAGTTCATCTCTCGCTCGATTCAAAGTCAATACTTTAGTTTTTTGCTCTTCAAGTGCCGCGCGTATTCCACTTTCCTGGTTGATAGCAGTATTGGTGGCGATTCTTATATATTTAGTAAGCTCTGCTTTCAGTTTCTCAACCTCCGCTTTTGCTCCCGCGTAACTGGGATGATTGCGCCCCAGTTTCTGTGAAATTTCAGAAAAATTAGACTCCGCCTGTGTCAGGCTTAACTTGAGGTTATTAATCATTGGATTTCTACTAATACTATTTTTCTCACCACTGGAGTTATCATTACTTGCTCCGGATACTGCCCCCATTACTTCTGCTTGAGCAACTATTAATTGACTAGAGAGATCATTCAGCCGTTTTGTTTCAACGTCAAGACGATAATCCACATCGACGATCCCTTGCTCATGTTGATACTGAGATAGTTTCTTCTGTGCTATTTCCAACCTGTCACGCAGCACGCTAAGCTGCTCAGTAAAATAGGCTGCTGCCTTCTGTGAAGGTTCAACAGTTAGACGAATACTCATCTCCTGATAAGCATTTGCATACGCATTTGCAACCATTGCAGTAAACGCAGGATCGGCACCCTTAAAGCTAATGTCAATTACATTGCTGTCTCGCGAGGTGTCAATACTCACAGTATTAACTAACCAGGTAGCCAACCAATCACGCAACACCTTGTTGCTTTTGCTATTCTCATGTTGTACTTTTACAGCTTCACCTTGATCAAGCCCTAGTTGATCTATCACCATCAATGCAATTCTGCTGCTCTTAATAATATCTAACTGAGTTGCCATGTAACTTGCATTTTGCTGTGCGGGCATTATCACACCCGTAACAGGATCAGCCCCTTTATGAGCAAGCACTAATCTTGCTACCGACTTGTAATTTTTTGGCAATAACAGACTCACAACCAAAGTGGTCGTTACAGTCACAATAAGTGTAAGCAAGATAAGTCTGTGGCGTGCCAATATAATAAGAAAGAATCGAGAAAGATCCATATGTTAAATTCCAGTTTAAACCTTATCTAGTTACAATAATTAATTTATAATTAACAGCTTGTCAGTCCGATAATGAATATTAAAACAGACTCTCCTTAATATAAACCACATCATCAGGCTCAACAAAATCGCTAGACTGAACAGTTAATATTTGTAAATTTCCCTCAGCACCACGACGCTGAATCCGTAAACCACGTTCAGTACCGCGCTGGGTCAATCCACCGCCGACCGACAGCGCTTGTATAACTGTCATATTACGCTCAAGTCTATAAGTTCCAGGGCGTTGAACTTCGCCGTAAATATAAAAACGGGGCGAACGCTCAACGTAGATAAGATCATCACTATGTACATTCAAATTTCGAGTTAAGTCACCAGAGCGAACCATCTCTATAACATCAATCACTTCTTTAGAAAATTTATTCCCTTCTAAACGAATCAGGGTAACTAGATCACCCCCTTCTGGCAATATTCCTCCTGCTATAGCAAGAATATCGGTAAGGCTACGCTTACCTTCAATTGGATAACGCCCCTGGTTCCGAACTGAGCCAAGTACCGATACCATCTGACTCTGCAACGAACTAGTCAAGATATTTACTTGTGGATTACGCAGAATGTCACGACTCTTCAGTAGATTTACTATCTTGCGTTCTGCTGCAGAAGGAGTTAATCCATCTACTAATATCTCGCCCAATAGGGGAAAAGTTATAGCTCCTATTTCGCTCACTCTTGTTTCAGTAGTGAGGTCGGGCTGTCCATAGACAAATATTTTCAATGTGTCTCCAGGCCCCAATACACTCTCCCGAGTCTCACCGGCAATCACGCTGCCAATACAAATCATCCATAGTGATGTAAAGAGCATCAGAATCTTCAGTTTACTCATAATATATATCATTTGCCTATAATCCTTAGTTCACAATTCACAACGCAATATATTGATAAAAAATTAATTCTTCTAGTAAAAACTTACACCTACTTTATTCCCATGATACCACGCTCAATTGTCCCTTCCAAAACCGGCTCTGCTAAATTTAAATTATCAGTAACACCAGGAGGGGGAGACACTGTTGATTGGGTAGCAGTCTTTTCCGCTTTGGATGTTGACGCTTTATCATTAAAATATTCTATTTTTGCTACTGTGCGTAAGCGTGCAACTTCTGCATCGGTTGCTTCCTTGTATTTTTGATTAATCAAAAATTTCTCAATCTGCGGTGCTGCAACAGCAGCTGTGATCGGACTATGCATGATCGCATTAACGGACATAAGCAAACTGTTCTCTTGCTCGTTGATAATAAAAATAGTGTCTTTACTTTTCTGTTGCATCATTGCCACCATCTGAGATGGTAGATCAGTGGTGCTACGGGATGCTAAGTTACGAAGATACTGTACTTTACTTTTATCAAGCCAGGCTACAACTTCATCAAGAGACTTAGCTGCTTCTATGATTTTTTTTAGCTCATCATCAAGATCCTTAGTTGCAATGCGCACTATCGTTAAATCAAATTGTTTACGTTGTGAAAAATATTCGGGATGTTTTTGGTAATAATCATCAATCTCAGCCTTGGATGGTTTAGCAACTTTACTTACAATACTTTGCATGTAAGCTTGTGAAATAATTTGAGCATTAGCTCGTTCACGCGCCTGCATGACATCGGGAGTCCGATCAAGTTTGTTACTTATAGCCTCGTCCATAATCAATTGACGAGCAATGAGTGATTCTAATAATTGTTTGCTAGCTGCCTCATACTGATCAGGACGAATATTGGCACGTTTTATTTCATCATTAAGTTGAAGCATGGTAACTTCCTTGCCATTAACACTAACTAAGGCTTGTCCAGTTTTTTTTTCTTTAGACTCACTGTCGCAAGCTGCAAGAACTAAAGCTAAAATACTCATATACCCAATCAATGTCATCCGTGCATATGTTAATACCATAGTATTTTTCCTTTTATAGTTGCAAATATATACTGAAACAATTCTCAGCGTGTCTTACATATCAATGCATTAAACACAAAACACCATTAATTAGAACGAGTGATCATTCCTTATTAGCTACGACAATTAAATTAGAAACTTTAACACCTATTAACACCTAAAGTATCACCTCGAAAAATACACTAATATATGTTAAAAAAACAATCATATATTAAACAGAAAAACCAAATATTACAAAGCTAATTATCCACATATAAAATCACCTAAGAATTTATAATAGTTGATTATTCGCATATTATCCGACAATGAACTTCGCACTTTGTTTCAGCGCAGTTAAATTTGAGGTTCCCCCTGTTTTGAGCTTCCCCCGAAAAATAGTCTTCCAAGGGTGACGTACAATTAACGTTACTATTGAGAGGAAGATGATGAAGAAGATACCGAAGCAGGAA
>LNFM01013376.1_pt1 | contig 11716 bp, 13 predicted proteins | sample 596031 | NCBI WGS metagenome assembly LNFM01 (sample SAMN04254537, study PRJNA301005) | activated carbon metagenome | isolation source: dual media filters at the Ann Arbor, Michigan drinking water treatment plant | place: USA: Ann Arbor | reverse complement strand
CAAGGCAACCCAGACCGAATCGAAACGGTCGTTCCAGTACTTGCGCGCGGTGTCCGTGCGCAGCGTTGGGCCAAACGGGTGCCGAGTGCGGCCTAACCCCTCGCTCAAGCGGAGCAGCAACGGCAGGCCACTAGGCTCGGGCTGGCGGTACGCCGTACATTTTCGCCAGCCCGGGCTTGGCGTCCTGCCGTCGTCGCCCGCTTAGCTCGAACGTTAGGGCGCATAGGAGACACCATGCCTGACCTTCCTTCCCAGTCCAAGGGCGACGTCGCTCACGCGCTCGCGAAGGCGGGCCTCTCAATGATTCCGATCGCTGGCGGTCCGGCGGTCGAGATTTTTCAGCTGCTGGTTCAAGCGCCGCTCGAAAAGCGAAGAAATGAGTGGATGCAGTCCGTAGGTGAAAAGCTCCTCGAGCTTGAACAACGCGGGCTGAAGTTCGATGAACTTCAGTCAAACGACCAGTTCGTCACTGCTGTGATGCATGCGACTCAAGCAGCTATGCGAACACATGTGCAGGCAAAGCGTGATGCGCTTCGAAATGCGCTCCTGAATGTTGCGATTGGTCAGGCCCCAGAAGAGACCGTGCAACACCTGTTGCTGTCGTTCATTGACGACCTGACGGAAATGCATCTCCGCATACTCGCTGTCTTTCATGAACCGCCAGTTCTGCAGGGCATCAGCATGGGCGGCTTGAGCACTGTGCTGGAGCAAGCAATTCCTGACCTTCGGAATCGGCGCGAAATCTATGACCAACTTTGGAAGGACCTGTACGCTCGCGGCTTAGTTAACACGGAGGGCCTGCACGTAACGATGTCAGGCAACGGCCTCGCTTCTCGCCGGACCACCGGCCTGGGTGAATCTCTACTCCAATTCATCAGAGAGCCGAATGCGCCCTAACCCCTCGTTCAACCGGACCCGCTACGGCAGGCACCGTAAGGCCGGGCTGAGGCACATGGTGCATCATCTCAGCCCGGCCTTACGCCGCCTGCCTCCGCGGGCCGGTTACCTCGAACGTTAGGCCGCAAGAGCCGCCAGTTTCCACAATCCATCATCGGAGGAGTCCATGAAGTATCGAGCCCTTGTTGTAGCTTTGGCAGTCGCACTGTCTGGATGCGCCATCACCCAAGATATAACTCCGTCAGGAATTGATCAGCGCGCCCAGGAACTGTGCCTCGTCCGGAATAGCGAAGTGGTACAGGACGGGTTTCACGACGCCTACGTACGCGTGCTTGAGAAGAAGGGCTTCAAGGTTCGCACTCTTCCAGACAAGTCACCCAGCACGTCATGCCCACTTGTGGCCACTTACGAAGCTATCTATCGGTGGGACCTTGCCATCTACTTGGCCCGCGCGGACCTCCGGATCTGGGCAGATGGCAAGGAGGCGGGGCGCGCGGTATACGACTCGCTGTCTGGCGGGGGAAACATGAACAAGTTCATCAAGACCGAGCCGAAGCTTACGGAGCTTGTTGACCAGCTCTTCCCCAAGCTGAAGGCGCACCTGCGGACGTACCCTCTGCGGGTTGCGGCCTAGTATCTTCCCCCGGTCAGTTCAACAACCAGCAAGAATGCAGATGTTGAACAGGCCGGTCGGGATGACACCGGTGAGGTCTAGGGCCAGGGCCTGATTGATCAGGCTCCAAGCCCGTGGGTTAGATAGGTGCTCCCGGCCGTTTTTCGTTTCAACAAGACCGAACGGCAACTTGGGCTGCTTCCTGCTGCAAAAGCCTGCCTAAGAGGAGGGGGCCGATGCGATGAACGGGAACACCGGCGGGTGGGTGGCCGTGGGCCCGGCCAAGAGCAAGCTTGATGTGCATGTGCACCAGGACGTTTGCTCCCATGCCCATCTGGACAGGTGGCCGCGCAGTGCCGTACCCTGCAAATGCGCGGATCACCGGGTCGGGGAAGTCCCACCCATCGGGAGAACTGGGAAATCCCTGACGCACAACCCGGCCCACGAAGTGCAAGCGCCTCCAGTCTCTTCACCGTCGTTTCCAACCCACCAAGGAAAGAACATGCCGATATCCAAAGCCAAGGTCCTGGGTATCTGTCTGGTCCTGACCCTCACCGCGTCTTTCGCACAAGCCTTCCCGGCCGATGCATCGGCACCGAGCGGTGAGGAAATCAAGACGAAGTGACTTCGAGCGCAGCGACTCCGGCAAGCCCACCCCGCCCGAACGCTGGAACCGCGTAAGAACCGATGCCTCTGCGCCGCTCCATCCCGCTGGCTTTGCTGACCTGTGCGCTGGTCTCGGGCTGCATGATCGTGCCGCACACCACCGCCACATACGACCCGGAATGCCGGGTGGTCGAGAAGCACATCAGCCTGGCGGCGCAGGAGGTGGCGGCGATCGGGATTTGTCGCAACAGCTCGGAGTGCGCGGGGCTGCTGGCGTTCTACGGTGTGGTGGCGGCGGCATCGGCCGTGGTGTCGGGCAGCGTGGCCCTGGTGGGCAATGTGGCTTACTGGCTGGAAAAGCAGGGCCAGTGCCAGCGCTGACGGGCGGCCGCCGGGCCCGCGCGGCCTTCAGGAAGCGGGCAAACCGAAGGGTTTGACCATCGGCCAGCCGTTGCTGGCCCAGCGGCTCATGCCGCCGTGCACGTAGCGCACGTTGTGCCAGCCGGCTTCTTTCAGGGCCTTCACCACCTTGCTGGAGCGGCTCTGGGTGTGGCAGATGATGAGCACCGGCTGGGCCGGGTCTTGCGGGATTTCGCCCGCGCGTTGTTTGAGCTGCGAGGTGGGCAGCAACAAGGCGCCGTTGGCCACGCCGGTGGCGTGTTCATCGGCTTCGCGGATGTCGAACATCAGCGCCTGTTTGCTTTCAAAGAGCTGGCGGCCTTCTTCAAGGCTGACGCGCAGCGGGTCGGTCCCGCTCGGGGCATCGGAGCAGGCGGGCAACAGCGCGGCGCTGGCGCCCACGACCATCGCCATGGCCGCCAGCCGCTGTAGGGCCAGGCGGCGCGGCTGGCGGTGGGGCGTCGGGAAAGGGCGGCTCTGGGGCCGGGATTCGGGCAGGGGTCGGTCTGTGGTCATGCGGCGGCGTTTTTGTATTTGATGCTGCAGCCATACGCCTGGCTGGTGGGCACGCTCACCGGCTTGCCGGCCAGCAGCTCGCCCAGGCCCTGGCGGATGTAATTGGTCGCTTTTTCGATGTCGGCCACGCGGGCCGACGGAACGCTGTCGATGGCGCCCGCATACACCAGCAGGCCCTGGGCGTTGACGATGTACATGTGGGGCGTGACGCGGGCGGCAAAGAGGGCGCCGACCTTGCCGTCTTCGTCCATCAGCGTGGCGCTGGGGCTGGCGCCTTTGTCCTGCATCCAGCGCGCCAGCTGCGGCGGACTGAGGTAGTCGGGGCTGTCGTCGCGGGTGGAGTTGATGGCGAGCCACACGACGCCGCGCTGGGTGAAGTCTTTCTGCAGCGCCTGGAAGTTGCCCTGGTAGTGCTTGCGCACGAAGGGGCAGCCGGGGTTGAGCCATTCCAGCACCACCGGTTTGCCTTTGAACTGCGAGAGCTTCACCGGCTTGCCCGCAGTGTCCTGGAGCGTGAAGTCGGGCGCGGGCTGGCCCAGGCTGGCGGCGGCGTGTGCGCGGGTGGCGATCAGGCCCAGGGGCAGGGCGAGGGCGCCCAGGCTGGCGGCGCTGATGCGGTGGAAATCGCGGCGTTGCATGGTGTGGCTCCTGTGAAGGGATCGGACCCGTACAAATCAACAGCGGCGCGGCTCAGAGCCCTGAAATGGCCGAGCGAACCTCTTGCACGCTAAGGATTTCAGACAGCACCTGGGTGGGCTGCCCGGTCTTGTGGATGGCGTAGACCGGCACGCCGTTGCGGCCCAGCGCGGCCAGCGCCTGGGTGACCAGCGGGTCGCGGCGCGTCCAGTCGGCGCGCAGCAGGGCCACGTTCTTGGCGGCCATGTCGGCCAGCAGCCCGGCGTCGGCCAGGGTGCTGCGCTTGTTGTACTGGCAGGTCACGCACCAGGCGGCGGTGAAGTCGACGAACACCGGGCGCCCTTCGGCCAGCAGCGCGGCCTCGCGTTCCGGGCTCCAGGCCTGCCAGCTCACGCCCTGCACGGTGGTGGGCGCTTCGGTGGTGGCGGTGGCTTCCTGCATGCGGGTCACGTTGGGGCCGACGGCCCAGCCCAGCCAGACCAGCGCCACGGCCGCGACGCTGCCCAGCACCGCGCGACTCTTGCCGCGCAGGCCCAGCGCCCACACCAGCAGGGCCAGCACCACCAGCAGCATGAGCAAGGCGGCCGCGCCGTCGATCCCGCTTTGTTGTCCCAGCACCCAGAGCAGCCAGACCACGGTGGCGAACATGGGGAAGGCCATGAGCTGGCGGAAGGTGTTCATCCAGGCGCCGGGGCGCGGCAGCGCGCGTGCGATGGCCGGCCACCAGCTCGCGGCCAGGTAGGGCAGCGCCATGCCCAGGCCGAGCACGCCGAACACGGCGAGCGCCTGCACCACGGGCAGGCCGATCGCCAGGCCCAGCGAGGCGCCCATGAACGGCGCGGTGCAGGGTGATGCGATGGCGGTGGCGAGCACGCCGGTCAGGAAGGCATCGGCCGTGGGGTTCTTGGCTTGAAGAGTGGCCACCCGGCTGGGCAGCACGCTGCCGAACTCGAACAGGCCGGCCAGGTTCAGGCCAATCAGCGTGAACAGCACGGCCAGCGCGGCCACAACGCCCGGGCTTTGCAGCTGGAAGCCCCAGCCCAGCTGCTCGCCCGCCGCGCGCAGGCCGAGCAGCAGGCCACCCAGCGCCACAAACGACAGCACCACACCGGCGGTATAGGCCAGACCGTTGGCGCGGTGGGCGGCCTTGTCGTCGGCGTGCTGGGCAAAGGCCAGCACCTTGATGGCCAGCACCGGGAACACGCAAGGCATGAGGTTGAGGATCATGCCGCCAATGAGCGCGCCGAGCAGCGCGGCCCAGAGCGAGGCGGGCAGGTTGGTGGCAGCCGGTATGGCGGCGGCGCGGGCGGCGTTTTCGGCCAGTGCGGTGGTGAGAGCGTCGGGCACGGCCGCCGGCAGCGCGGCAACGGCGGGCCAGGCACCTTGCACCGGCACGCTGAGCCGCACACCGGGCGAGCCGGCGCCTTCACCGGGCGGTTGGGCCTGGGCCACCACCAGCGCGAGTTCCCCTGGCGCGTCGCTGCGTTGCGGCGACAGCGGCACCCGGGCCGACCAGCGGTCGCCGTCCCAGGCCTGCGTCCAGGCGGAGCCCGGTTCGATCAGGCCACTGGTTTCAGGAAAGAACTCCAGCGTCTGGCCGCGCCAGGCGGCGGGCAGGCCGGCCAGCGCCACGTTCAGAAAACCCGGCTCGGGCTTGAGCGCGCTGTCGCCGGCGGGCTGGTCTTTGGGGGCGGCGGCGAAGGCGGCCTCGAACGCCGTGCCGTGCAGCGCGGTGGAGCCCTGCACCGGGATGCGCAGCGTGAAGTTGCCTTCTTCGGGAATGCATTCTTTGCGGCACGAGAGCCAGGCCGCGTAGAGCTTCACGTCGATGTGCGTGCCGGTGAACGCCGGATCGATGGTGAGCGGCACCGGCAGCAGCACCTTGCCGTCGTAGCCGTAGTTGGCCAGGGTGCCGAGCGGGAACTTGCGCGGCGTGGGCCAGGCGATGTCGCCCGCGTTCACACCGGCGGGCAGCGTCCACTGCAGTTCGGTGGGCAGGCCGGAGTCGCCGGAGTTCTTCCAGTAGGTGTGCCACTCGGGCGTGTGGGTGAGCTGCAGGCCGAGCCAGACCTTGGCGCCGGGGGCCGCACCCTCGGGCGCGTGGGCCAGCAGCTCGCCGCTCACCATCTGGGGCTGCGCGTTCTGGTTGAGCACGCCACCCAGAACGCCCTGCGCCTGGGCCGCCAGCGGCAGCAGGAGGGCCAGCGCCAGCGGTGCAATGAGGCGGCGGAAGGCGGCGAACAGCGGGGTGGGCAAAAACATCGGTGAAACAGGCGGTGGTTTGGGCCGGGCGTTTGCGGTGGGCCGACGCAGTAAGAGGGGCCGGCCGCGCCCAAGTTCCGCAGGGCGGGCCGGCCAGCCGTTGAATATAAGGCAACGCTGAAGAAGTGCCGAGGCGCGCCGGCATCCCGCCGCCGCGCCCGGGCACGCTGGAACGGCGGGGCGTCCCCTAAACTCCGGGGCATGCACGCCCCGACACGTTTCTGGTCCGACCTGTCCACCGCCGACTTTGCCGAGTTGGACAAGGTGCGAGCCATCGCCGTGCTGCCGGTGGCCGCGACCGAGCAGCACGGGCCGCATTTGCCGCTGTCGGTGGACACCGACCTGGTGAACGGTGTGGTCGCCGCAGCGCTGCCGCACATCGCGCCCGACCTGCCCGCGCTGTTCCTGCCCACGCAGGCGGTGGGCTTCAGCCCGGAGCACGCGCGTTTTGCCGGCACGCTCACGCTCAAGGCCGAGACGCTGATCCGCGTGTGGACCGAACTCGGCGAATGCGTGGCCGCCAGCGGCGTGAAAAAACTCGTGCTGCTCAACAGCCACGGCGGCCAGGTGGGCGCGCTCGATCTGGTGGCGCGCGACCTGCGCGCGCGGCTGGGCATGCTGGTCTACAGCGTGAACTGGTTCGGCCTGCCGCTGCTGGATGCGCAGGGGTATGACGTGAACGCGCGCTTCAGTGCCGAAGAACACCGCTTCGGCATCCACGGCGGAGAGATCGAGACCGCGATGATGCTGGCGCTCAAGCCCGAGCGCGTGCGCATGGACAAGGCGGAGTACTTCCGCTCCACCTCACAAGCCCGCGCCGAGCGCTTTGCGATTCTCGGCAATGGCAAAAGCGCCAAGCTGGCCTGGCAGATGCAGGACATCAACGCCAACGGCGCCGCGGGCAACGCCGCGGCGGCCACCGCCGACAACGGCCATGCCCTGCTGGACGCGGCGGGCCGCGCGCTGGCGCAGCTGCTCAAAGAAATCGATCAACTCCCGCCCGACACCCTGACCGAACGCACCGCGTTCGACTGATCCTCAAGCCTCTCCGGCGCGCGGGTCTTCACCCAGCACACGCCGAAGATCCGGCTTTGCCGGTCAAAGGGCGTGGTCCCCCTTGGGGGGAAGCCGCGCAGCGGCGCAGGGGGGTCACGCGTAACTAACCCACTCCCTGAACTCGGCCGCGTCCAGGTGCGGCAGCGTGTTGTAGGTCAGCAGCGTGTGGCGTTTCGGGGTGAACACGAACTCGGTCACCGCGCTGTTGCGGATGCGCATGTTCAGGTCGATGGTGGCGTCCGGGCTCAGGCCCAGCACATGGCCCACCGCGGTGGCGATCGGACCGCCGCTGGACACCAGCAGCACGTTCTGGCCCGCATGGTGCGCGCGCACATGGTCCAGTGCGCTGGTGATGCCGTGCACGAAATCCGGGTAGCGTGGCATGCCCTGCGGGCTCACCGTTCCAGCCATCCACTGCGCCAGGCCGTCGCGCAGCCACCGGAAGTGCGTGCGGTAGCCTTCGGGTGAATGCGGGTCGCCCAGGTCGGCCACCCGCTGGCCGGGCAGCACCGCGCGGATCACCGCCTCGCTGTCGTACTCGTTGAGCCCGTCCCACTTCAGCGGTTCCAGCGCAAGGCCGGCGCCGCGGGCGATGCCTTCCCAGGTCTGCGCGTGGCGCTTGAGCGTGCCGGTGAGCACGGCGTCGAAGCGCAGTCCTTGGCCGGCCCAGTAGCGGCCCAGGCGCTCGCTCTGGCGCTGACCGAGTTCGCTGAGCTGGTCGTAGTCTGCGGCGCCGAAAGAGGCCTGGCCGTGGCGTACAAGGTAGAGGGTTCCCATGGGTGGGCATTCTGTGCGCCCACCCCGGCGGGGCTTTGTCCCGGCTGCGACTGACCGGGTGGCCTGCTGGCGCGGTCTGTCACCTGCGCGATGCCGCCATGTTGAAAAGCGGGGCTTTGGTGTGCGTTTTGTCGTTACCGGCACCGACCGCGGCGTGCTCCAATCGTTGGATGATTTCCGATCTGTGGCCGCATGCTGCCTGACCTGTCGACCCTGCTGCTGGTGCGCCTGGGCGTGGACGGGCTGATCGCCGTTGCCTTCTGGGGGCAGATGCGCCGCTATCCGGGCATTCCCGGTCCGGGCTGGTGGTCGCTTTCCGCGGTGCTGAGCATCCTGGGCTCGGTCATGATCATGGAGCGGGTGGCCGGCGCCGGCCCCTTGATGGCGGGTCTGGCGGGTCTGGTGCTGTTCGCTTCCCACGCCTGTGCCTGGGTGGGTGTCAGGTGCTACCTGCGGCTTCCGATGCCTTGGACAGCGCTGGGAGTGCTGCTGTCTTTGCAGGTCGTGCTGCAGCTGGGTTTGGCCCTGCGCAGCGACCAACCTGCCGGTCACCAGCTGATCTATGCGGTGACGATGATCGTGCTGTCCACGCTGCTGCTGCGCGACCTCGTGCTCGATCGCGCGTTGCGGCACCAGCCCGAATTCCGCGCCCTGGCCGCGCTCACCGTCTTCGAGCTGTTGCTGCTGTTGACGGTAACGGGGTGGGTGGCCTGGGCCAACACACCCCTGGACAACGTGGCCGCGGGTTTTCTACTGGGTTTTCTGCTGACCAAGTTCCTGCGGGTGCTGCTGCTCAGTGCCCTGGTGACGCTTCGACTTCGGCAGGACGCCGACAAGGCCCGCCAGGCCATGGCCGAACGTGAGGCCGACTCGCGCGCACTGATCACCAACCTGGGGGCTGGCGTGGTCGTGTTCCGGCCCGACCGAAGCGTCGTCTCGGCCAACCGGGCGGCGCGGCGCTTTTTCGGCTGGCCCGCCGACAGCGACGCCCCGGCGTCCCTGCCGGCCTCGCCCGCCTGGCACATGGTGTGTGAAGACGGCATGCGCATGCCCCGCCACGAAGTGCCGTTCGAGCGAGTGCTGGTCAACGGGCAACCGGTGTCCGATTTTGTCGGTGGCATCCGCATCGGCGAAGACGGCGCCGTGCGCTGGGCCCTCTGCAACGCCTACCCGGAGAACGACGCCCTGGGCGGGTTGCGGCAGGTGGTGCTCACCTTTGTGGACATTACATCGCTCAGGCAGGCCCAGCAGCAGCGCAGCGAACTGGAGCAGCAACTTGCGCAGTCGCACAAGATGGAAGCGCTGGGCACGCTGGCCGGCGGTGTGGCACACGATTTCAACAACATCCTGGCGGCGATCCTGGGCAATGCCGAACTGGCGCGGCAGGACCTGGAGCCGGGTTCGCCCGCGCGCGAGAGTCTGCACGAGATCAGCGGCGCCGCGCGGCGCGGCCGCGAACTGGTGCGCCAGATCCTGGCATTTTCGCGTCAGCAACCGTTGACCCGAACGGCGGTGTGCCTGCGCGAGGTGGTGACCGAAACCAGCAGCCTGCTGCGCACCGCCCTGGCGCCGCAGACCCAGCTGGTGGTGGACGTGGCGCCCGATGTGCCCCTGATCCGCGCCGATGCGACGCAACTGGGTCAGGTGCTGCTCAACCTGGGGACCAACGCCATCTACGCGCTCGGGGGCCGGCCCGGCCGCATCGAATACCGCGTGCAGGCGCTGGCGCGCAGCGACCGGCAGCTGCCCCCGGAAGTGGCCCAGAACTGCGCCGAAGCGGATGTGGATGCCGTGTGCGTGAGTGTCAGCGACAACGGTTGCGGCATGTCACCGGCGACGCTGCAGCGGGTATTTGAACCTTTCTTCACCACCAAGCCGGTGGGACAAGGCACCGGGCTGGGTTTGCCGGTCGTGCTGGGTATTGTGCAGGCGCACGGGGGCGCCATTGAAGTGGACAGCGAGCCCGGGCGCGGCACCTGCTTCCGTCTGTGCTTTCCGGCCGCCGGCGTCTTGCCCGCCAGCCCTGTCCACGGCGGGACTTCACTTGCCGCTACCATGATCGACACTGTCACCGCCGCGGCCGCCCCGACGGCCCTTCTTCAGGAGCACCACGAGATGGACGAGAACGCCAGCGCCGCGCAACGCCACATCCTCTATCTGGACGACGACGACACGCTCGTGTTCCTGGTGCGCCGCCTGCTGGAGCGCCGTGGCTACAAGGTGACGGGTTGCACCGACCAGCAGCAGGCGATCGACGCGGTGCGCGCTGATCCGCAAGGCTTCGACCTGCTGATGACCGACTACAACATGCCGGGCATGTCGGGCATTGACGTCGCGCGCGCGGTGCTGACCATCCGCCCCGGTTTGCCGGTGGCTGTGGCGTCGGGTTACATCAGCGACGAATTGCAGGCCGAAGCCGCATCGGCGGGCGTGACCGAGGTTGTGTTCAAGACCGACGCGGTGGAGGCGTTCTGCGAGGTGGTCGCCAGGCTGGTGGCCCCCCCGCGCCCCGCCTGACGGCGGATCGCCCCTCAGGCCCTGGCAAAAGTGTCGCTGTCGACGTTGCCGCCGCACAGCGTGACGCCCACGTTCAGCCCCTTGACGGCTTCTTTTTCCTGCAGGGCCGCCGCGAAGGCCGCGGCGCCTGCGCCTTCGGCCACGTTGTGGGTGTCGGCAAAGATCGCGCGCATGGCGGCGGCCACTTCGTCGTCGGTGACCTGCACCAGGTGGTCCAGCGCCGGCGCGAGGATGGCCAGGGCTTCGGCGTCGGCCACGCGGCAGGCCATGCCGTCGGCGAGTTGTGTGGTGACGGGTGACTCGACCACGCGCCCGGCGGCGATGGAGTCCGCATAGGTGGTGGCATGCTGGCTGACCACGCCGACGATGCGCACCGGGTGGCCCAGCGCCCGCTTCGCCGCCACGGCCGAACAGGCGCCCGAGCCCTGGCCGATGGGCACGTACACCACGTCGAGCTGCGGCACGGCCTTGAAAAATTCCCACCAATAGGTGCTCACGCCGCGCAGCAGGTCCTTGTGGTAGCTCGGCACCATTGCATGGCGTGTTCGCGCGCGGCCTGGAAGTCCTCGCCGTGTTCGATGAGCTGCACACCGAGCGCGCGCATGGCGGCGTTTTTCTCGGCCGAGTTGCCCAGCGGCACCACGATGCGGCAGGCCACGCCGTGTGCGCGCGCCGCCCAGCCCATGCTCTGGCCGTGGTTGCCCCGGGTGGCGCTGATCACTTCGCGCGGCATCTCGCCACGCTGCTTCAATTGATCGAAGTACGTCAGCCCGCCCCGGATCTTGAACGCACCCACCGGCGTGTGGTTCTCGTGTTTCACCCAGCAGTCGGCCCCCAGGCGCTGCGACAGCGTGCCCCAGCGGTACTGAGGCGTGGCCTGGAAGGAGCGGTAGACCACCTGGGCGGCGGCTTCGATGTCTTGCAGTTGGGGCAATTGCAGCGGCATGGGATGTTCCTTGGGTTCAGAAGGTCGAACCCAGCGTGCGCGGGCCCAGGGGCGTGTCGAGTTGTGCCGTAAGCGCAGCCGGGCCTGGTGCCACCCGAAACCGGCCCAGGCCGATGGCGTCCAGCGCCTGTTGCAGCTGGGGGGCTTCGGTATGGCTGAGCGCCAGGCTCCGCAGCGCGAGCCCGCTGTCGGGCAGGCTGTCGGTCGGGTGCACGCCGCCCCACTCAATGAGCGTGGGCAAGGCACCGCCGAACAGGCGCTGGCCGTCGTCGCGCACCGTGATGCGCCATTGCAGCAGGCCGCCGGGTGTGGGGCGCGAGGCGGTGAGCGCCGGGCCGCGATCGATGCCCAGCGCGCCGAGCTTCTGGCTGGCCGCGTCGATGTCGGGAACGCTGGCCACCCAGTGCACCAGCTGCGGCCCATGCTGCGCCAGCCGGGCCTGCAGGGCCGGATCGTCCAGATCGAACCAGCGCTTGAGCCCGGCCGGGCGC
>LNFM01008875.1_pt1 | contig 11716 bp, 12 predicted proteins | sample 596031 | NCBI WGS metagenome assembly LNFM01 (sample SAMN04254537, study PRJNA301005) | activated carbon metagenome | isolation source: dual media filters at the Ann Arbor, Michigan drinking water treatment plant | place: USA: Ann Arbor | reverse complement strand
GCCCTCCCCTTGTTCGTACGACCTGCGGCCAAGCCGCCGCGGGCCACCGGCCCGAGAGGCGGCCATGGGCCGCTCCTACAAAAGCTCGCCCATCGCCACGGCTCACGGCGCATCAACGGGGGATATACAAGGGGCCCTCCCCTTGTTGGTAACTCCACGCGGGCACCCGCAGCGGGCCGTCAGGCCCGAGAGGGGGCCCTCCCCTTGTTCATACGACCCGCGGCCAAGCCGCCGCGGGCCACCGGCCCGAGAGGCGGCCCATGGCCGCGAAAGCGATGATTCCGGTCGACGCGTTTCCTGGACTACCGCCCCGCTTCCGCCCGCCGGCGCATCTCCTTCAGCAGGTTCTCGAACTGCCGCTCGAACCGCGCGCGGATGAGCCGTGCCCCCACGAGCGGGGGCACCCAGAAGTCGGGGATCATCGCTGCCCGGAAACGGATCCGTGTGCCGGTGCCTTCCGGCTCGACGAACGTTGTCATGTCGAGCTTTTTCACGTTGCCGCGCAGCGCCCGGGAATGCACGGCACGCTCGGGTTCCAGGATGACCTCCCGTTCGACGTCGTAGTCGAACGAGAGCGGCCCCAGGCGCGTCACGCCGCGTTGGACGACACGCAGGCGCTCCCCGTCTCGTTCGATCACTCGGCTCTCCCGCAGGTCATCCATGAAGCGGGGCATGCCTTCGTAGTCGGTGAGCACCGCCCACGCCACGGTCGACGGGACGGGTACCTGGAACGCCCCCTCCAGGAGGAACTCGTCGTCCACGCGCTCGATGCGCAGAGCGATGTCCTCGACCGCGACGGACGTGAGCGGCAGAAGGCAACAGGCCAGCAGGAGCAGGCGGATGAACAGATGGCAGAGGCGGGGCGTGGCCGGCATGGAGGGGTCCGGGGTCGGATCGCGGCATTCGACGCGGATGGGGATTCCGCCTGAGACGCGCGGAAGCGCATCCCGTTCCCCAGACTACAGGACCATTGCATCGCCGCGCGACCGCAACGGCGATGGGGTCGAAGCCCTACAGGTAGTCGAACAGCGTCAGCGTCTGGATCTGCATGAACGACTTCTGTGCCGCCTGCAGCGAGACCTGGCTGAAGCTCAGCTTGCTGATCGCCTCGTTGTAGTCGAGACCTTCGAGGCCGGCAATGGTCTTCTCGAACTGGAGGTTGAGGTCCTGGGCCGCATTGCGGTTCGTGTCGACCTCCTGGCTGTAAGCGCCCACGGCCGCGGTGATCGTGAGCGACACGTCGAGCGCGTTGTCGAGGTTGTTGTGCGCCGTGTTCAGGGCATTCGTCAGCCGGGTGTTCGCGGTCGCCCCCGTGCCGGAGTCCTCGATCGCGGTGATGAGATCGTAGATCGACGAGAAGACGTCCTTCGCGGTGCTCTGATTCACGGTGAACGTGTCGCCGTCGGCGGGCGCCCCCGTGATCGAGAACTCGATGCCGTAGTCGAACGGGACGGGGTTCGTGTCGGGCGGCGTCTGCGTCGCGAGATCGATCGCGGCGCCGCTCTGGAAGACGCGCGCGTACGGCCCGGCGACCGGCGGGTCACCGGTCAGCATGGAGACACCGTTCACCGTGTCGACGATGTCGTACGTCGTCACCGGTGTCGTGGCACTGCTGTCGACGTGGAAGCGGATCTCGTAGGCGCGCGAGTTGGCGACGTTCTCCCACGCTGCGAGATTCGTGACGACGCCCTTCGTGACGATGCCGGTGCCGAGGTTGGCGCTGGCGGCCTCGGTGACGAACGTGCCGTTGCCGTTGCGGATGCGCTGGAAGACGTCCGAGCCGGCGAAGCTCACGGGCAGGTCCCGGGCCGACCCCACCTGGATGAGCCGCTGCCCCTGGTCGCCGTTGTAGGCGACGACGCCCGGCGCATTCTGGGTGAAGGGCTGGGTGCTTCCCTGAAAGCCGGAGAAGAGGAACAACCCATTCGAATCGGTGGTGTTGGCGATGCCGATCAACTCGTCGTAGCGGCCACGCAGTTCCGCGGCGATGTCGCGCCGCTCGCGCCCGCTGAGCACACCGTTGCCCGCGCCGACCAGGGACGTCTTCACGTCCTGCAGCAAACGCGTGTAGCGGCCCAGCGCCTCCTCCTGAAGACCGATGGCAGCTTCGGCACTGTCGGCGTTGCGGATGAGCTGGTCGTTCGCGAAGCGGGCCTGCCCCACTTCGAGCGCTCGCGCCGAGGCGACCGGGTCGTCCGACGGCGACAGGATGCGTCGCCCGGTGGCGATCTGCTCCTGGCCGCGCACGAGATCGGCGGTGTTGCGTTGCAGGTTGAAGATGCCCTGCTCGAAGATGGTCTGCGTGCTGATTCTCATGAAAGCACCCTGATGTCGATTCCGATGTCTGCCATCAACCCAGCTCCAGCACCGACTGGAACAGCGACGACGCGATCTGCAGGACCTTGGCCGACGCCTGATAGGCCTGCTGATGGCGGATGAGGTTGGCGGCCTCTTCGTCGAGGTTCACGCCCGAGAAGGACTGCTCGGCCTCCACGGTCTGGCGGGTGAGTGTGTCCTGCGCCTGCATCTGGACCAGCAGCTCTTGCGTCGTGTTGCCCACGTCGCTCACGATCTGGCTGTACGACCCCTGGTAGCTGGTCGTACCGCCGATGATGTTCGTGGACTGCAGTCGCGACAGGATCAGTGCGTTGCGGTTGTCCGCGACGCCGGCCGTGTTGTTCGAGATCGTGAACGTGTCGCCCTCGACCGGCGTGCCGGTGATCGAGAACGAGATGCCGTTGAAGCTGATCGTCGCGCCGTCGGTGTAAGTGAACGGCGCGACTCCGGGTACTGCCCCGGTGACGTCGAACTCGTTGCTCGCCGCGATGTAGGTGAGCGTGACGCCGGCGGGCAGCGGGATATCCGCCACCGACGTGACGACCCCGGCAGAGATCTTGGCGTTTCCGCCGTTGGTCACGGGTGCTGCCGTGCGTACCGGGGCTGCGGCGGCGATCTTGGACGTGTCGCGGACGGCGACGCGGACGTCGCGTGCGGCGTACCGCGTCGGAATGATGAGGAAGCTGTCGCCGTCCTGGGGGGTGCCGGACGCGATGTCGATCGTCAGACCGTCGACGACCTGCGGAAGCGTCCCGGCCGCGGTCTGGGCGCCGTCGGAGATCCGCGTGACGGTGAAGGTGCCGCCGGTGTACGCAAGGCGGTAGTCGGAGTTCGAGACCCCCGCGATGTCCGTCACGTTGGCCGTGACGAAGGCGTCACCGGTGTTGGTCTCGCGGGACCTGACGACGGGGACGGGCGCGACGAAGAAATCACCACCGAGCGCACCACCGAGATCCTGGCCGAGGCGGTGCTGCGTGTTGAAGCTCATGGCAAGTGCGAGCGCCACGCGGCCGAAACCGTTCTGCGCGTCGGTCAGCAGACCGTCTCGGAAGGCGAGCAGAGCACCGAGCTCACCGCCCTCGAGCAGATCGGGCGGCAGGACGGCGTACCCCTGCCCCATCGAGAGCGTGACGTCGGTTGCATCGGGGTCGTCGGCGGAGGGCACGGCCGCGAGCGTCATCACGCGATCGCCCGCGACCAGGCTCTGGCCGTTGCCGATGAAGACGTTGAAGCTGCCGTCGGCCTGCGTGATGGTCGACGTCTTGATGAGCCGGTTCAGTTGGGTGACGAGCTGGCCGCGCTGGTCCAGCAGATCGTTGGCAGGCTGCACCTGCGAACTGCCCGCCGAGATGAGCTGCCGGTTCACGTCGGCGATGGTCTTGGCGAGTGTGTTGATCAGCTCGACCGACGCGGAGATCTGCCCTGACACGCCGTTGCGCAGATCGGTGAAGCGCGCGTCGATGGCCTGGAAGCGCGACTGCAGCGCCTCCGCGGAACTCAGCATGGATTGTCGCGAGGGGACGGACGAAGGATTCGCTGCGAGGTCCGCAACCCCCGTGAAGAACCCCTGGAGCGCCGGCGACAGGCCGCTGGTGGGATCTGCGAGGAGGTTGTCGATCTGCGATGCCTGCGTGACGAAGGTGTCCAGATAGCTCTGTTGGCTCTGCGCATTGAGTCGCTGAATTTCGAGGAACTGGTTGTAGAGGCGCTTGACCGTGGTGACTTCGACGCCCGTGCCGACGAAACCCGCGCCCGTGTTCTGCGCGACGCCCGGCTTCTGGACGATCTCCTGCCGCGTGAACCCATCGGTTCCCACGTTGGTGATGTTGTGGCCCGTGGTGGAGAGCGCCAGGCGTGCGGCGTTGAGTCCACTGAGTCCGATAGCGAAGACGTTTCCTGACATTTGCTTTTCCTGTTCAGGGCTTTACGGCGTTGGCAGGAGGCTTCTTGAAGCCGCCGCTCTCGGCCTCGCGGACCTGGCGGACGATCATGTCCGCGAGGCCGAGCCCCGGACCGCGGGCGAGGCTCTGGGCGTACTGCTCGTCGAGCAGGCCGGTGAAGGTTCGTGTGGAATCGCTCGCGGTGTACTCGTCGCCGAAGTCCGTGGCACGCATCGATTTCATGAGCTGCTGCGTGAGCAGTGCCTCGAACTCCTGCGCCACCGCACGCAGCGCCCGCTCGTCGCCCTGCTTCGCGAGTCCCTTCAGGCTGCCGAGGCGCTGCGGATCGAACGCGGGGGCGGAGAAATCCGCCGCCGCGCCAGCACCCAGTTTCGGAAGGTCGATCGCCATGGTCGTCGTCGCGTCCTGGTATCAGATCTAGATGACTTCCAGCTCGGCCTTCAGCGCGCCGGCCGCCTTGAGGGCCTGCAGGATCGCGAGCAGGTCGGTGGGCGTCGCGCCGACGGCGTTGAGCGCGCGGACCACGTCCGAGAGCGATGCCGCATTCGGCAGCACGACGAGGCCGGACTTGTCGGATTTCACCTCCACCTGGGCGCGCTCCACGACCGCGGTCTGCCCCTGGCCGAACGGGTTGGGCTGGCTCACCGACGGGTCGACCTGGATGCTCACCGTGAGGTTGCCGTGCGCCACGGCGCAGTTGCCGAGCGTCACACGCGTGTTCATCACGACCGAGCCCGTGCGGCTGTTCACGATGACGCGGGGCGACGCCTCGGCGGGGTTGATCAGCAGGTTCTCGATGCGGGAGATGAACGCGACGCGCTGACCCGGATCGATCGGCGCGCGGATGTGCACCTGACGGGCATCGGCTGCGACGGCGGTGTCGGGACCGAGCACGGCGTTCACCGTGTCGACGATCCGGGAGACCGTGGTGAAATCGGAATCGAGGGTGTCGTAGGTGATGAAGTCGCCGCGTCCCAGTACGGCCTGCACGGGCCGCTCGACCGTGGCACCGCCGGGAATCCGGCCAGCGTTGAGATGGTTGATCGCGACACTCGTGCCGCCGGCAGCAGCGCCCGCCCCCGCCACCAGCACGTTGCCCTGCGCGAGGGCGTAGACCTGCCCGTCGACACCGCGCAGCGGCGCCATCATCAGCGTGCCACCGCGCAGGCTGCGCGAGTTGCCCATCGACGAGACCGTGACGTCGATGACCTGGCCGGGGCGCGCGTAAGCGGGCATCTGGGCCGTGATCATCACGGCGGCGATGTTGCGCAACTGCAGGTTGAGCCCGGGCGGAAGCGTGACGCCGAGCTGGTTCAGCATGCTGGTCAGGCTCTGCGTCGTGAACGGCGTCTGGATGGTCTGGTCACCCGACCCATCCAGACCGACGACGATGCCGTACCCCACGAGCTGGTTGGTGCGGACCCCGGAGAGCACGGCGATGTCCTTGATGCGCTGGGCGGCCTGCAACTCGGGCGCGACGCACAGCGCGCAGGCGGCGGCGACCGACAGGAGGATGCGGCGGGATGCGGTGAGGAACGTCATGGTGACTCGCGGTTCAGAACGGGGAGATGGAGAGGAAGAGCCGCTGGAGGAAGCCCATGGTCTGGGCCTCATCGACATAGCCGCGGCCCTTGTACTCGATGCGCGCATCGGCGACGCGCGTGGACGACACGGTGTTCTGTCCGCTGATGTTGATGGGGTTGACGATCCCGGAGAAGCGGACGAACTCGGTGCCCTGGTTGATGCTCACCTGCTTCTCGCCGCTCACCAGCAGGTTCCCGTTGGGCATGACCTCGATGACGGTGACCGACACGTTGCCGGTGAAGGTGTTGTTGGCCGCGCTGTTGCCCTGGCCCTCGAACGACGCGTCGGAGGTGCCCGAGACCTCGATACCCTCCAGGTTCGCACCGGGGATCTTGGTGATGATGGGCAGCCCGATAGCCGTACTGCCTGCGCGGCTCGCACTGCTGCTCGACCGCTTCGACGCGTTGGTCCGTTCCTCGATGGTGACCATCAGCGTGTCGCCGACATGGCGCGCGCGGCGGTCTTCCCAGAGCACCAGTCGCGCGGAACCGCTCTGGTAGATCGCACCGTTGTCCTGCGCGGTGGCGACGGTAAGCTCGGGCCGCGTGGACATCGGCTGGTGCACCACCGTTGGCGGCGTGGTGAGCGCACATCCGCTCGCGAAGGTGGCGGTGACGACGGCAAGGAGGCGCATGCGGCAATCCGATGGTTGAAGAAGGACGAACCCCCAATCGCATTCGCCGTGCCACCGTCCGCGAAGATTTTTTCCTGCGTTCGATCAGCAGGTTGCGAAGCACGGGGCCCATCGCATGGCCGGTGACGCACGGGCCGGTCGGCAAGGGCCCGCCGGACCGGGCGGCAATGAATGCCGCCCGGCTGCCCGGACGCCGCCGGCGATGCGAGGAGAGCAGAAGGGAACGCTCGTGAACGGGGACGGGCCGTGCGTGCGATGTCCAAGGACGGCGCCGGCCCGGCGTGTTGCAGCGTGGTGGTACGGCGGTCGAGGGCGCACGCGGCGCCCAGGCTTACAACTGCGTGAGCCGCTGCAGCATCTGGTCGGACGACTGGATCGACCTGGAGTTGATCTCGTACGCGCGCTGCGCGCTGATGAGGTTCACCAGTTCCTCGGTGACACCCACGTTGGAGGTCTCGACGAAGCCCTGGTTGAGCACGCCGACGCCGTTGGCGCCCGGCTGGTTCACCTGCGGCGCGCCCGACGAGGCGGTCTCCATGAAGAGGTTCTCGCCGCGGGCCTGGAGGCCGGCGGGGTTCACGAAATTGGCGAGCTGGATCGCACCGAGCTGCGTGGGCAGCGGACTGCCGGCCACGAGGGCGCTCACGGTGCCGTCGTTGCCGACGGTGATCGTGATGGTGTTCGGCGGAATGGTCACGCCGGGCTGGATCGGATAGCCACTCGACGTGACGATGTTCCCCTGGTTGTCGAGCTGGAAGGCGCCGTCGCGCGTGTATGCAGTGGAACCGTCGGGCATCAGGATTTGGAAGAAGCCCTGGCCGTTGATCGCGAGGTCGAGCGAGTTGCCGGTGTTCTGCAGGTTGCCGGTGGTGAAGATGCGGGCCGTGGCGACGGGACGCACGCCCGTGCCCAGTTGCAGGCCGCTCGGTACCTGGTTCAGCTGCGAGGTCTGGGCACCCGGCTGGCGGATCACCTGGTAGAGCAGGTCCTCGAACACCGCACGCTGGCGCTTGAAGCCGTTCGTGCTGACGTTGGCCAGGTTGTTCGAGATGACGTCGACGTTGAACTGCTGCGCTTCGAGACCGGTCTTGGCGGTCCACAGGGATCGGATCATGGCTTACCGGGTTCCGGTGGTGTGCATGGTGGGGAGGCTGGGGGCGACGGGGTCAGTTCGTGAGGCTGAGGAGCTGCGAGAGCCCGCGCGCGTTCTGGTCGGCCGTCTGCATGAGACGCACCTGCGTGTCGTACTGGCGCGCCACGGAAATGATGGAGGTGATGGCCTCCACGGCGCTCACGTTGCTGCCTTCCAGCATGCCGCTCGTCACCTGCACGCTGGCATCCGCCGGGGCCGGCAAGCCGCTCTGCAGCCGGAAGAGCCCGTCCGTGCCGCGCTGGAGGGACTTCTCGGGCGGGTTCACGAACTTGATCCGCCCCACGATCGTGGCGATGTTCGGCACCCCCACGAGCGGGATCGCCGACACCGTGCCGTCGCGGCCGACCGTGATCGTGCTGTCGGGCGGGATCACGATGGGATTGCCGTTCTCGTTCACCAGCGACAGGCCGTTGCGGGTCTGCAGTTCGCCGTTCACGGCGACCTCCAGCGCACCGTCCCGCGTGTACGCCTCCCGCCGATCAGGGCCGCGCACCGCGAAGAACCCCTTGCCGTCGAGCGCCAGGTCGAAGACCCGGCCCGTCTCGCGCAGCGGGCCCAGAGAGAAGTCGGTCCCGGTCGTGGTCTCGGCCACGAAGGCCCGCGTCTTCATGCCGGGGCCGATGACGGGCAGCGCGCGGAACGCCGTGGTCTCGGTGCGGAACCCCGCGGTCGAGACGTTCGCGAGGTTGTGCGCGACCTGGGCCTGCCGGTCGAACATGCTCTTCGCGCCGTTCATCGCGAGGTAGAGGAGGCGGTCCATGGTGGCGTCGGTCCGGTGGGGTCAGTGACGGCTAGCGCAGGTTCACGATGGTCTGGAGGATCGCGTCCTGCGTCTTGATCGTCTGCGCATTCGCCTGGTAGACGCGCTGCGCGGTGATCATTCCCACCAGTTCGGAGGTGAGCTCCACGTTCGAATCCTCGACCGCACCGGACTGCAGGTTGCCGATCGTGCCACTGCCGGGCGCCGCCACGAGGGGCAGGCCCGAAGCGATGGTGTCGGTCCAGAGGTTGTCGCCGAGCGGCGTGAGGCCCTGCGGATTCACGAAGTCGGCCAGCACGAGCTGTCCGAGGTTGGACGATTGGCCGTTCGTGTACTTGCCGGTGATGATGCCCTCGGCCGACACGTCGAAGCCGGAAAGGCGGCCCGAGGCAAAGCCGTCCTGCGAAAGTGCGGTCACGCCATCGACCGAGCCGTAGTGCGTGGAACCCACGAGCGAGAAGGTGAACGAGAGCGGCGTGATGGCGCCGTTCGCGATATCCGCCGCGACGGTGAGCGGCGCCGTGGTCGTGAGGTTGCCCTCATTGTCGAAGCTGATCGTCGCCGGTGCGCCCGGTCCGCCGCCGAGATCGACTTCGGACACCGGGCCGCCGTCGTTGCTGACGTAAACGAGATAGTCGCTGCCGGGGTTGCCGAGACCATCGGGCTGACGCACGAAGTACATGGTCATCACGTGCTGATTGCCGAGCGAGTCGTAGATGCTGCCCGACGTCGTGTAGTTGAAGCTGCGCGTGTCGGCGGGGTCGAAGACGGTGATGTTGTTGAGGGGCGGTTCCTTCGTCGCCTGGATCGTGTTGGTCCGCGAATCGAGGTTCACGCTGGCGCTGAACTGCGTCGTTGCCCGCGGCGCGATGTCGGAGGTGTCGAACTGCAGCGGCTCGGGCGCGGCGTTGAGGATGTTGCCGTTGGGGTCGACACCGAAGCCCGTCACGTTGAGACCCGACGAGTTCACGATGTACCCGGCGTTGTCGAGGCGGAACTGGCCGTTGCGCGAGTAGACGATCGTGCCCTGGTCGGAAAGCCGGAAGAAGCCGCGGCCGGAGATCGCGATGTCGAGCGGATTGCGCGTCGGGGTGATGTTCCCCTGGTCGAACATCTGGGCGACGCTCTGCACCCTGGAACCGATGCCGATCTGCGTGCCGCCACCGCTGGTGGCCGCGGCGAAAACGTCGGCGAACTGCGCGACGGCGCCCTTGAAGCCGACGACCGAGGCGTTGGCCACATTATTGCCGATGACATCGAGGTTGCGGGCCGAGGTGGAAAGACCGCTGAGACCGGACTGGAAACCCATGTTGCTTGCTCCTGTTGAGTCGATCGCTGGCGCGATCTCAGATGATGGCGTCGACACTGTCCACGGCGAGGGCGCCGAGGGCCTTCGTGTTCACGGTCACGCCGCCGTTGTCGAGCGTGACACTACCCACCCGCGCGTACCCGTACGTGGTGGTGTTGATCCGTGTGCCCTTCGCATCGAGGGCTTCGACACGGAAGGTGTAGACCCCCGCGGCGGCTTTCTCGGTGCTGCCCTTGAGCGTGCCGTCCCAGGCGACCACCTGGCGGCCGGAGTCGGTGGCGCGCATGTCCTCGCTGAAGAGAGTGGCGCCCTTTTCGTCGACGACCGTGACGTTGACGGATGCAGCGCGCTCGGGGAGGTCGAAGGTGAGCGGTGCACCGGCGCCGTCGAACTCCACCTGGTTGCCGGCGGCCAGCACATGGCGGCCGATCATCGAGGTCGCCTGGATCGATTGGGCGTTCGCGAGGCGGTCGCTCATCGACGTCACGGAGGTGTTCAGCTTGTCGATGCCGGTCACGGTATTGATCTGCGCGATCTGGCTCGTGACCTCGGCGTTCTCCATCGGATTCAGCGGGTCCTGGTTCTGCATCTGCGTGACCAGGAGCTTCAGGAAGCGATCCTGTGCGCCTTCGGACTTCGCTTCGGCGGGGGCGGCGAACTTTGCAAGTACGCTGTTGGCGCTGCTGCTTACGGCGGTCGTGGTGGCCATGGTCTTACTGTCCCAGAGAGAGCGTGCGGAGCAGGAGGTTCTTCGCGGTGTTCATGATGTCGGTGTTGATCTGGTACGAGCGCGAGGCGGAGAGCATGTTGGTCATCTCCTCCACCACGCTCACGTTCGGAAACTTCACGTAGCCCTGCGCGTCGGCGAGCGGATGCTTCGGATCGAACACGAGGCGCGGCGGCGACGGGTCGTCGATGACCTCCTTCACCGAAACCGCAGGCATCTCGCCGCGGCGGAGCGGCCGGGCCTCGAAGACCACCTGCTTCGCCCGATAGGGCGTCCCGTCGGAGCTGACGGCGCTGTCGGCATTCGCCATGTTCGAGGCGACGACGTTGAGGCGCTGCGACTGGGCCGAGAGGGCCGAGGACGCGATGTCGAAGACGTTGGTGAGGTTCACGATGCGGCGGCGCCTTCGGTCACTGACCCTGGATCGCAGTCCGCAGACCGCTGATCCTGCTGTTGGTGAATGTCAGCGCGGCCTGGTAGCGCATCGCGTTGTCGGAGAAGCGACCCACCTCGGCATCCATCTCGACGGTGTTGCCGTCGATGGAAGGCTGCACCGGGTGGCGATACTGGAGTGCGGCGAGTCCGCCGTTGCCACCGCTGCCCTTCAGGTGCCGATCGCTGGTCCGTACGAGGCCGAGATCCGCGTTGCGCACGGCGCCCTTCATGGCGGACTGGAAGTCGAAGTCCTTCGCCTTGTAGTTCGGCGTGTCGGCGTTCGCGAGGTTCGCTGCGAGCACTTCGCTGCGCTGCGACCGCAGCGCGAGGGCGCGGACGTGCGGTGCGAAGGTGCGATCGAGTCTGTCGAGCATGGTGGCCGCCGTGGGTTGGGACGTAACCCGTATTGCAGATGGCGTGCCACGCGGACGATTGGTCGACGCCGCGCGAAAAAGCCCGTCACATCAGTCCGTTGGCAGGCGATGGTGATGCCGGGCGAGGCGGCAAGCCCCCCTGCCGCTCCTTGCCGCCGGCGGCAAGGGCTTGCCGCCTCTCGGGCCGGTCGGCCCGCGGCGACTTGCCGCGTGGAGCTACCAACAAGGGGAGGGCCCCTTGTATATCCCCCCTTGTGGCTGCGCCACCTCTTTCGTGGCTGCGTCACCTACGGCGGGTTGTGGCTGCGCCACCTACGGCTTTCGCGAGCTGTAGCCAGCCCGCGAAAGCGCATGTTCCGGTCGAGACGTTTCCTTCCATCGACCGCTTTCGGGGCCATGGGCCCCTCGTACAGGGGCGGTGGATGCGCCACCCGCCTCGGGAATGCGCCGAGCTTTTGTAGGAGCGGCCCATGGCCGCGAAAGCGATGGTTCCGGTCGAGAC
>LNFM01011822.1_pt1 | contig 11717 bp, 8 predicted proteins | sample 596031 | NCBI WGS metagenome assembly LNFM01 (sample SAMN04254537, study PRJNA301005) | activated carbon metagenome | isolation source: dual media filters at the Ann Arbor, Michigan drinking water treatment plant | place: USA: Ann Arbor | reverse complement strand
CAGACCAGGCCCAGCGAGGTGGCCGTGACCCAGTAGGCCGCGCCCGCCTCGGGCCAACGGGCCTGCACCCAGCCCACCGGCAGCAGCAGGCCCACCACAATCACGGCACCCGGCACGGCATAGCCCAGGCCGGCCAGCCAGACCACGGTGCGTGTCAGCACATCCGGCAGGCGCCGCAGGGCATAGGCCAGCAGCAGGGCCAGGGCCACGGCCAGCACGGCGCTAAGCAGACCCAGGCGCACGCTGTTGGCGGCCCAGCCCAGGAAACGGTCCCAGGGCAGTTCGGTCCAGTCGGCCAGCAGGGGACGGAACATGAACAGCACCGGTGCCACAAACCCCATCACGAGCGGCAGGCCACAGACGACCCAGGCGGCAGCCAGGCGCAGACCGCGCAGGGGCAACGGCCGTGCTTCCGCGCCGGCCTGGCGGGCCGTGCGCGAGCTGACGAAACGCAAACGCTGGCGCGAACGGTGCTCAAGCCACAGCAGCAGGGCCACCAGCGCCAGCAGCAGGGTGGCCAGCTGGGCGGCGGCGATGCGGTTGTCCATGGCCAGCCAGGCCTTGTAGATGCCGGCGGTGAAGGTCTGGATGCCGAAGTAGCTTGCCACGCCAAAGTCGGCCAGCGTCTCCATCAGCGCCAGCGCCACGCCGGCGGCCACGGCCGGCCGCGCCAGCGGCAGCGCGACTTCGCGGATGCGGCGCGACAAGGGAGCGCCCAGCAGGCGGGCCGCCTCCATGAGATGGCTGGCACGCTCGGCCAGGGCAGTACGCGCCAGCAGGTAGACGTAGGGATACAGCGCGAAGGTCAGCACCCAGGCCGCCCCCGCCGTGTTGCGGATCTCGGGAAAAACGCGCCCTTCCAGGCCGGTGGCGGCGCGCAGCCAGGTCTGCAAGGGGCCGCTGTACTGCAGGAAGTCGGTGTAGGCGTAGGCCACCACATAGGCGGGCATGGCCAGGGGCAGCAGCAGCGCCCATTCGAAAAAACGCCGTCCGGGGAAGTCGAACAGCGTGACCGCCGCCGCCGAGGACAGGCCCACCGTGATGACACCCACCGTCACCAGCAGGCAGAGCCAGAAGGTGGTGGCCAGGTAGTCGGGCAGCACGGTGCGTGCCATCTCCAGCAGGATCTCCGTAGCCTGGGTGCCGGGCACGCCACCGGGCAGCCAGGCACCCAGCAGGGCCAGGACGGGCAGCATCAGGGCAGCGGTCAGGAGCAGCAGGAAAAGATGTCGGAGCCGGCGCAAGGGCATGGGGTGACCCGAAAAGACTGGGAAGGCGGAATGAGAATTGTAAGCATCTACAATAAGGCTCCGTCTCACGCACTCAAAGTGTGAACAGGTCCACATCATGTTCCTTGAAGTCTCCAAGCTCGACGTGCGTTATCCCGGCGCAGCCCAGGCCGCTGTCCAGGGTGTCTCGCTGGGCCTGCACGCCGGAGACATCGGCGTGCTGATCGGTCCCTCGGGTTGCGGCAAGACCACGCTGCTGCGTGCGGTGGCCGGGCTGGAGCCGGTCAGTGGCGGCGAGATCCGACTCTCGGGCCAGGTGGTCGGCAGCGCCAGCACGCAGCTGGCGCCCGAAGAGCGCCGCATCGGCATGGTGTTCCAGGACTACGCGCTGTTCCCGCACCTGGACGTGGGACGCAATGTGGCCTTCGGCATCGACCACTTGCCCAGGGCCGAGCGCGCGCTGCGCGTGCGCGAGGTGCTGGCCCTGGTGGGCCTGGAAGGCAGCGAGAGCCGCTACCCGCATGAACTCTCCGGCGGGCAGCAGCAGCGTGTGGCACTGGCGCGCGCGCTGGCACCGCGCCCGCAATTGCTGCTGCTGGACGAACCCTTTTCCAATCTGGACGTGGAGTTGCGCGAGCGCCTGGCGCACGAGGTGCGCAACATCCTCAAGGCGGCCCAGGCCACGGCCCTGTTCGTCACGCACGACCAGCTCGAGGCCTTTGCCATCGGCGACACCATCGGTGTCATGAACGAAGGTCACCTGCACCAGTGGGACGACGCTTACACGCTGTACCACCGCCCGGCCACGCGCTTCGTGGCCGACTTCATCGGGCATGGCGTGTTCGCACCGGCCACCATCCGCGAAGTCAACCAGCAGATCGTGGTGCAGACGCCGCTGGGCGAGCTGACCGATGTGGCCGAATGCCCCCTGCCCTGCTCCTTCTCAGGCGGCGAGTGCGACGTGCTGCTGCGTGCCGACGACATCGTGCATGATGACGACGCCCCGGTGAAAGCCGAGATCGTGCGCAAGGCCTTCCGCGGCTCCGAGTTCCTCTACACGCTAAGGCTGGCCGGTGGCCAGACCGTGCTGGCCCATGTGCCCAGCCACCACGACCACAAGATCGGCGAGTGGATCGGCATCCGGCCCCAGGTAGACCATGTGGTGACCTTCAACCGGGCCTGCCCGGTACAAGGCACCGAAATGTGCCAGATGCCCTGTGCTCACCGCGGCGCCAGCGAGACAGCACCGCTCAGCGTGGTACCTGTGCGCGCAGGCTGATCACGTCCTCGCGCAAGGAGAGCGCCCAGGCCCGGCGCTCGCGCCCCTGCGCGGGCTGGGGCGCGCCAAAGACGATGCGCACCGTGATGCCGCGCGCTCGCACGGTGCGCCAGACCGAACCCAGCAAGGTGTCGTCCCCCACGTAACAGGGCGCCAGGCTGCGCTCGCCGCTGTGGGTGTCGATGAACTGCAGGGCCACGGGCTGTACCGGTGCGCCGGCCGCGATGGCCGCCTGCAGCAGGTTGGCATGGAAGGGCAGCAAATCCACGCCGTCGCTGGTGGTGCCTTCGGGAAACACGGCCAGCACGTCACCGGCACGCAGGCTGTCGGCCATGTGGTGCACCACACGCATGGCGTCACGGCGCGACTCGCGCTGGATGAACAGCGTGCCCACGCCGCTGGCCAGGGCACCGATCAGCGGCCAGGCCTGGACATCGGCCTTGGAGACAAAACGGCAGAAGCGCGCCGCGTGCAGGGAGGTGATGTCCAGCCAGGAGATGTGGTTGGCGACCAGCAGCAGCGGGCCGGGCCGTGTGGCATCGCCCTGCACTTCAAGCCGGATGCCCAGGCGCGCGAGCATCTCGTGCGACCAGACCTGCACACGGATGGCACGCTGCTCCTCACTCAAGCGCGGGAAACGCAGCAGAATGATCAGCAGGCCAGCGACGATGTGTGTGAGCGCGCGCCCCAGGCGCCAGACGGCGCGCCAGACAGCGGCTTTTTCAGGCTGCCTGGTATGCAACCTGCCCACCCACGATGGTGCAGCGCACACGCGCAGGCAGCTCGTAACCGGCAAAAGGCGTGTGCTTGCCCTGGCTGCGCAGGGCCTGTGGCGTCACCGTCCACTCGGACTGCGGGTCGAACACGCAGACATCGGCCACACCCCCCACCACCAGCTGGCCGGCACTGGCCTGCAGGGTCCCGAGGGCATTGCCCAGCACGCGCGCCGGCTCGCTGGTCAGCACGGCCAGGGCGCGCGTGAGGCCCACGCCACTTTCCTGGCCCCACTTGAGCGCCAGGCTCAGCAGCAGCTCCACACCGGTGGCTCCGGGCTCGCTCTCGGCAAAGGGCAGCATCTTGGCGTCCTCATCGACGGGCGTGTGGTCGGACACGAGCGCGTCGATGGTGCCGTCGGCCAGGCCCTCGCGCAGGGCGTCGCGGTCGGCCTGCTGCCGCAAGGGCGGATTGAGCCGCATGCGGCTGTCGAAATAACCGATGTCGTTGTCGGTCAGGTGCAGGGAGTTGATGCTCACGTCGCAGGTCACGGCCAGGCCCTCGTCCTTGGCCCCCCTGACCAGCGCCAGCCCGGCCGCGCTGCTGAGGCGGCAAAGGTGCACGCGCGCGCCCGTGCTGCGCATCAACTCGAAGATGGTGTGCAGGGCAATGGTCTCGGCCGCCACAGGCACGCCCGACAGGCCCAGGCGCGTGGCCAGCGCACCGCTGGCCGCCACGCCCTGGCCCATGTAGTGATCGTTCGGGCGCAGCCAGACGGCGTAACCGAAGGTACTGGCGTACTGGAAGGCGCGCTGGAGGATCTGGGTGTTGACCAGGGGCACGTCGGCCTGGCCAAAGGCCACGCAGCCGGACTCGGTCAGCTCGACCATCTCGGTCAGGATCTCGCCCTGCAGGTTGCGCGTGAGCGCACCGATGGGGAAAACGCGCGCCTGGTGCAGTTTCTCGGCGCGGAACTTGAGCATCTCGACCAGGCCCGGCTCATCGAGCACGGGGTCGGTGTCGGGCGGGCAGGCCAGGCTGGTGACACCGCCGGCCACCGTGGCGGCCATCTCGGATTCGAGCATGCCTTCGTGCTCGTGGCCCGGCTCGCGCAGGCGCACGGTCAGGTCCATCAGGCCGGGGGCCACGACGCAGCCGCCCGCCTCGACCACCCGGTTGGGCGCGAAATCGGCTGGCACCTTGCCGATGGCGACAATGCGCCCGGCGGCAATGGCCACATCGGCGATCTCGTCGCGGTTGCTGGCGGGGTCGATGACGCGGCCGCCCTTGATCAACAGTTTCATTCTGGTTTGCTCCCGCTCACGCATCGTTGCCGGCCACGATGCTCATCACTGCCATGCGCACTGCGATGCCGAAGGTGACCTGCGGCAGGATCACGCTCTGCTTGCCGTCCACCACGTTGGAATCGATCTCGACGCCGCGGTTGATCGGCCCCGGGTGCATCACGATGGCGTCGGGCTTGGCCAGCTGCAGCTTCTCGGGCGTGAGGCCAAAGCTCTTGAAGTACTCCTGGCTGGAGGGGAGCAGGGCGCCGCTCATGCGCTCGTTCTGCAGGCGCAGCGCGATGATGACGTCGCAACCCTGGATGCCTTCTTCCAGCGTGTGGCAGACGCGCACGCCCATGGGCGCCATGGTGGCCGGCACCAGGGTCTTGGGGCCGACCACACGCACCTCGGCGCAGCCCAGGGTGGTGAGCGCATGGATGTCTGAGCGCGCCACGCGCGAGTGCAGCACGTCACCGACGATGGCCACCGTGAGGTTGGAAAAATCCTTCTTGTAGTGCCGGATGGTGTACATGTCCAGCAGGCCCTGGGTGGGGTGGGCGTGGCGTCCGTCGCCGGCATTGACCACGTGCACGTGCGGTGCGACGTGCTGGGCGATCAGGTAGGGCGCGCCGGACTCGCTGTGGCGCACCACAAAGAGGTCGGCCGCCATCGCGCTCAGGTTGGCGATGGTGTCCAGCAGCGACTCGCCCTTGGAGGCCGAGGAGCGCGCGATGTCGAGGTTGATGACATCGGCCGACAGGCGCGTGGCGGCGATCTCGAAGGTGGTGCGTGTGCGGGTGGAGTTCTCGAAGAAGAGGTTGAACACGCTCTTGCCGCGCAGCAGCGGCACCTTTTTCACTTCGCGGTCGCTGACGCTGACGAAGTTGGCCGCCGTGTCCAGGATGTGCGTGAGGATGTCGCGCGGCAGTCCTTCGGTGGACAGCAGGTGGATCAGCTCGCCGTGCTTGTTGAGTTGGGGATTGCGTTTGTACAGCATGGGTCTGGCCTGGGTCGGTGCGGTCAGTGGAGCTGGGAGCGGACGGGTTGCATCATGCCGCCTCCACCTTGAAGCTGAAGCGGTCGCTCTTGTCACGTGCCAGCGCCAGCGACTGGTCGGCCGCCAGCGCCACGCGTGCGGCGGCGAAGTCGGCCTGGATGGGCAGTTCGCGCCCGCCGCGGTCCACCAGCACGGCCAGCTTGATGTCGGCCGGACGGCCGTAGTCGAACAGTTCGTTGATGACGGCACGGATGGTGCGGCCGGTGTAGAGCACGTCGTCGAGCACGATGATCCGCGCCTCGTTGACATCGAAGGGCAGCACGGTCTGGCCGCCGCCGGCCAGGCCACGCTGAGCGAAGTCGTCGCGGTGCATGGCCGAGGAGATGGCGCCGTGCTCGCCGGGAAGCTTGAGGTCGCGCTGCAGGCGTTCGGCCAGCCAGGCGCCGCCCGAAGTCACACCCACCAGGCGGGTATCTGCAGTGCAAAGGCCACGCACGCCGCGTTGCAGTTCGCCGTAGAGGGCTTCGGCGTCCAGGGTGAGTACGCTCATTCCAGGTTCCTCAAGAATTGATCCAGGATCACGCAGGCTGCACCCGCATCGGCATCCGCTACGCCAGCCGCCAGGGCCTCGGTGGTGCTGTAACGTTCGTCGACCTCGTAGACCGGCAGGCCGAAACGGCCGCGCAACTGGCGCGCGAATTTCTGCGCCCGCGCCGTATTCTCATGCGGCGCGCCGTCGGGGTGGAAGGGCACGCCAACCACCAGCGCATCGGGCTGCCACTCCTTGAGCCGCTCGGCAACGCGCTCAAAACGGGCATCCCCTTCGGCGCGGATGGTCGGCTGGGGTTGGGCCTGGCGCAGCATCCGGTTACCGACCGCGACGCCAGTGCGCTTGAGACCGAAATCCAGGGCGAGAAAGCTTTGCTGTGTAGCAGGAACGGCCGTCAGCGACGCTGCCGTGCTCATGCCCGCACCATCTCCGCACTGCGTGCAAAAACCGGGGAACGGCGTGGAACCGGCTTCGCCGGGCCACTGGCGTTGCCCCCTGCAAGGGGGGTGGCGGAGCGCAGCGGAGCCTGGGGGTATTCCATGTTACGCATGCCCCACATCGGGCGAGAGCATCCAGGCTTGCAGGCCCAGCAAGGACAGCGCCTTGTCGTAGCGTTGCGCCACCGGTGTCTCGAAGATCACGATGGGGTCGGCATGGACGATCAGCCAGCTGTTCTCCCCGATTTCCGACTCCAGCTGGCCCTGGCCCCAGGCCGAATAGCCCAGCGAGACCAGCACACGGCTGGGGCCGGCACCGGTGGACAAGGCCTCGAGCACGTCACGCGAGGTGGTCATCTCCAGACCGCCGGGAATCATCATGGTGGAGGCATAGACCGGTTCCGGTTTTTCGGCTACCGGCTCCTGCAAGGCTTCGTGCAACACAAAACCACGTTCGGTCTGCACGGGCCCACCGTGGAAGACGGGGGCGTCCTTGAGGTCGGCACGTCCCAGCGGCAGCTCGACCTTGTCAAACAGGCCCTGCAGCTTGATGTCGGTGGGTTTGTTGATCATCAGGCCCAGCGCCCCGCGCTCGCTGTGCTCGCAGAGGTAGACCACACTTTTGGAAAAAGTCTCATCGGCCAGACCGGGCATGGCGATCAGGAAATGATTCGTGAGGTTGATGGGTGCAGAATCATCGGCCATGCCTTGATTTTAACGGTGATATGCAAAAACCCCTGGATTCCGGTCTGGTCTGGTTCCGGCGCGACCTGCGGGTCGACGACCACGCGGCCCTGCACCTGGCCCTGCAACAGTGCCAGCGCGTCTATTGCGCCTTTATTTTTGACCGGGACATCCTGGACCCGCTGCCGCGCACCGACCGCCGGGTGGAGTTCATCCGCGCCTCGCTGGTCGAGGTGGATACGGACTTGCGTGCGCTGGCCGGGCAAGAAGAAGCTGGCCTGATCGTGCGCCATGGCCACGCTACCGAGGCCCTGCCCGCCCTGGCCCAGGCGCTGGGAGTGCAGACCGTGTACGTCGCGCACGATTACGAGCCGCAGGCCCAAGCGCGGGATGCCCAGGTGCGTGGCACGCTGGCCAGCCTGGGGATCGCCCTGCACACCTGCAAGGACCACGTGATCTTCGAGGGCCGCGAAGTCCTCACCGGCGGCGGCACGCCCTACACCGTCTTCACACCTTACAAGAAGGCCTGGCTGGCGCGGCTGGCGGCCACGCAGCTGCCGGTGTTCGACTGCGCCCCACTGGCCGCTGGCCTGGCCCCGCCACCCGAGTCCCTGCGCCAGCCGGTGCCGACCCTGGCCGAACTCGGTTTCGAGCCCAGCAACCTGACCCAGCTCAGGATACCCACCGGCAGCAGTGGCGCGCGCCAGCTGTTTGCGGATTTTTTCGAGCGCATGGACCAGTACCACGACACACGTGACTTCCCGGCCCTCAAGGGCCCGAGTTACCTGGGCGTGCACCTGCGTTTTGGCACGGTCTCCCTGCGCCGACTGGTCAGCACGGCGCAGCAGCGCAGCCAGCAAGGCGATGCCGGCGCGGCGACCTGGCTCAGCGAGCTGGTCTGGCGCGATTTCTACTTCCAGATCCTGGCCAACTTCCCGCACGTGGCGACCCATGCCTTCAGGCCAGCCTATGACGCGATTCAATGGGAACGGGGCGCCCATGCCCAGGCCCTCTACGCCGCGTGGTGCGAGGGCCGCACGGGTTACCCCATCGTCGACGCGGCCATGGCGCAGCTCAACCAGAGCGGCTACATGCACAACCGCCTGCGCATGGTGGCGGGGAGCTTCCTGGTGAAAGACCTGGGCATCCACTGGCAATGGGGCGAGCGCTACTTTGCCGAAAAGCTCAACGACTTCGAGCTCGCGTCCAACAACGGTGGCTGGCAGTGGGTGGCCTCCAGTGGCTGTGATGCGCAGCCCTGGTTCCGTATCTTCAACCCGATCAGCCAGAGCAAGAAGTTCGACCCGCAGGGTCGTTTCATCCGCCGTTACCTGCCGCAGCTCGCCGCCCTGCCCGATGCCGCGCTGCACGCGCCCTGGCTGGCTGGTCCGCTCGAACTGTCCGCCGCCGGCGTGGCCCTGGGCAGCGGCTACCCCCTGCCGCTGGTGGCCCACGATGAGGCTCGCGCACGCACGTTGGCGCGTTACGCGGTGGTCAAGAAGCCAGGAGAAAAAGAGGACTGAACCCTGCAGGCCAAGCCCGCAGGGTGGTCTGAAATCAGGCCGGGACGGCCTGCGTGCAGTAGTGCTTCACGAGGCCCAGCAGCTCGTCTTCGCCATAGGGCTTGCCCAGGTAGTGGTTCACACCCAGCTCCTTGGCATGCTCGCGATGCTTCTCGGCGATGCGTGAGGTGATCATGATGATGGGCAGGTCGCGCAGCTTGGCATCGGCGCGGATGTTGCGTGCCAGGTCGAAGCCATCCATGCGCGGCATCTCGATGTCGGACAGCACCACCGCCGGACGCTCCTCGGCCAGGCGTTCGAGCGCCTGCAGGCCGTCCGCCGCCATGGCCACACGGTAACCTTCGCGGCGCAGCAGGCGCTGCGTGACACGACGCACGGTGATGGAGTCGTCCACCACCAGCACCAGCGGCAACTCGCCACCGGCGCCCGGAACCACCTGTTCGGCCACCGGCAAGCGGGGTTGGCCCGCCGTCGACGGCTCGCTGCTGGCCTGTTGCAGCTCGTAGGCCTTGTCGCCGAACACGGTCGCCAACGCCACCGGGTTGTAGATCAGCACCACCGCGCCAGAGGCCAGCACGGACATGCCCGCCAGACCCGGCAGGCGCGACAGCTGCGGCCCGAGGTTCTTCACCACGACTTCCTGGTTGCCCAGGACTTCGTCGACGTGGATGGCCAGACGCTGGCCCGCGCTGCGCAGCACCACGACCGGCTGGGTCTTGCCCACGTGTTCATGGCTGCGGGTGGAAGCCTGCAGGAGCGCACCGGACCAGAAGAAAGGCACTGTCTCACCGCCGTAGTCGATGCTGCCCTGGGCATAGGCCTGCTCCAGTTCAGCGTAGCTGAGGCGACGCACGATCTCGACCAGGTTGGCCGGCACACCGATGTTCAGCTCGCCCATGCGCAGCATGATCACCTGCGTGACGGCCGTCGTCAGGGGCAACACCAGCTTGAAGCTGGTGCCGGCGCCGGCGGTGCTGGAGGTCTCGATGCGGCCACCCAGGGCCTGCACCTCGGAACGCACCACGTCCATGCCGATACCGCGTCCGGACAGCTCGGTCACGCTGGACGCGGTGGAGAAACCGGGCATGAAGATCATGTTGGCCGCGTCCGCATCGCTCAGTGGCTGGCCTGGCGCCACCATGCCCTGGGCCAGCGCCTTTTCGCGGATGCGCGGCAGGTCGAGGCCAGCACCGTTGTCGCTGAAGACGACCGAGACGTCATTGCCTTCCTGGTGCAGGCTGATGGTGATGGTGCCGGCCGCCGGCTTGCCGGCGGCTTCCCGCTGCTGCGGCGGCTCGATGCCGTGCGCCACGGAATTGCGCAGCATGTGCTCGAAGGCCGGTGTCATGCGGTCCAGCACGCCACGGTCGATTTCCATCGTACCGCCGGTGATGTCGAGCTTGACCTGCTTGCCCGCGTCCTTGGCCGCCTGCCGCACCACGCCGTAGAGGCGCTCGGAGATGCCTTCGAATTCCATCATGCGCGTGCGCAGCAGGTCGCGCTGCAATTCGCGCGTCTGGCGCGCCTGGGCGATCAGGTCGTCCTCGGTGCCGCTGATGGTCTGCTGCAGGTTGCGCTGCACGGTGGCCACGTCGTTGACCGACTCGGCCATCATGCGGGTGAGTTCCTGCACGCGGGTGAAACGGTCGAACTCCAGCGGGTCGAAACCCTGCGCTGTGTCCTTGGCCTGCGCCAGGCGCGACTGCATCTGCGACTCTGCCTGCAGTTCGACGTCGCGCAGGTGGGTGCGCAGACGGTCCAGGTTGGCCGTCAGCTCGGAGAGCGAACCATTGAGCTGGCCCAGACGCTGGTCCAGGCGGCTGCGGGTGATCATGACCTCACCGGCCTGGTTGACCAGGCGGTCGAGCAGTTGCGAGCGCACACGCACGGTCTGACCCGAGGTGGAGCGGGCCGTGACCGACGGCAGCTTGGCCGGCACCGCGGCGGGTGCCGCCACGGCAGGCCGTGCAGCCACGGGCGGACGCTGAGCCACCTTGGCCACCGGCGCGGGCGCCGGTACCGCCACCGGTGCGGGGGCAGCGGCAGGCGCCGCAGCAGGTGCCGCGACAGCGCTAGGGCGGGGCGCCGGAGCTTGCGGCACGTAGGCTTCTTCGACTGTACCGCGGCAGAGATCGTCAAAAACCTGCTGCAGGCGGTCATAACGCGTGAGCAGAGGATCGATCTGCGCGGCCTGGATGAACTCGCTGCCCATCTGTTCGATGGCCGATTCCATGCGGTGCGCCATTTCGCCCAGACGCATGGCGCCGGCAAGACGCGCGCTGCCCTTGAGCGTGTGCAGCACCCGCAGCACATCCAGGCGTGCGCCGCCGTGGTCGGGTTTCTCCGACCACTGGCGCAGAGCGGCTGCCAGCTGGGGCATGAGTTCGGCGGCCTCTTCCTCGAAGATCGGGAACAGGTCGGCATCGATCACGTCGACGGCATCGATCTCTTCATCGCTGTCGTCGACCACGATCTTGGCGGCACCGGGCAAGGCCGAGGCGGCAGGCGCCGCTGCCGGCATGACCGGCGCGACAGGTTTGGGCACAGGGGCAAGGACGGTCGGTGCCGGCTTGACGGGCTCGAAGTCGAAGTTCAGATCGCCCAGGTCCAGTTCGGGCACTTCGGTCACCGTGAGCGCCTGCTGGCCGCTGTCAGGCTCGAGGGTGTCGAGCTCGGCGAACTCGGTCGTGTGGATCGCGTTCAGCGCCTCGACCAAACCGGGTTCCGGCGCCTTCAGGAAACCAGCAGCGAACTGGTGCAGCAGGTGGCGGATATTGTCGGCAGCGGCCACAAAAACCTGGGCATGCTCGGCCTGCCCCTGGCCGTGCAACTGCACATGCTGCATGGCCTGCTCGAGTGCACGGGCAATTTCGGAGAGAGCGGAGAAACCGACCGTGGCCGAACTGCCGCCCAGCGAGTGGGCCAGTGCAATGGCGGTGTCGGGGACCGGATTGTGCAACTCCAGCGACCACTCGTTGAGTTCGGTCAGCAGGCGCCGCGACCATTCGTCGGCCTCGT
>LNFM01011821.1_pt1 | contig 11722 bp, 16 predicted proteins | sample 596031 | NCBI WGS metagenome assembly LNFM01 (sample SAMN04254537, study PRJNA301005) | activated carbon metagenome | isolation source: dual media filters at the Ann Arbor, Michigan drinking water treatment plant | place: USA: Ann Arbor | reverse complement strand
AACTGCAACTCCCCACGATGCCAGAACCTTAGCCGCGTGGGCATAGCCGTTGACCTTAGGTGCCGGCAGACTGGCCAGCGTGGCGTTGTGGCCCTTGATCGCGGCGGCGTAGACTTCCACCGTCGCCATTACGCCACGGCAACGGGTGCCGCGCCCGGAAGCGCATTCCGTCGCCATCAACCGCTGAGCTTCCGCCAACATGGCTTCCGCTTTCGCGAGCTGGGCAATCTCTCTCGACCGCACGTCATTAGAAGCCGTGATGGTCAAGAGCTTGTTGCCGGCCGTCTCGGCGTTCCTGGCGCCCGACGTGACGCACACATAGGCCAGGGCGCCGACTGAGAGGACCGCGAGCATGAGCCCCTGTATGATCGTCTCGCGGGATTTGATCGCAGGCCAGGCCATATGGCCGGCTGCGATAGCGCCAACGAGCGCCGCTGCGGTCTGGACGTGGCCGGTGTTAATGGCCGCGCCGTGCAAGACATCTTCGAACAAAACAAACCCGGTGACGCCTGCGAAAAACACGCCCAAGCCGATTGCGGGCCATGAGCGAACGTAGGTAGAATGTGCCATGTCGTTTTCCTATCCATGTAGGTTGACGATCAGGGCCGATAGGAGGTGGCGACCACCTGTCGGCCCGTCCTGCTTGTGCAGGGCGCCTCTCCCGAGGTTCACGCCATCGGGAGAAGAACGCTGCACACGTTTATCAGGAGAGACCATCACCTGATGACCAATAGATCGCATATCCACGCATATACGTCAATAGGCTTCCTCGCGTAGCCCAGTAACATATTTGTGAATAGACGGGGTGCGCCGTGGATATATCATCTGCGCATGAAAAAGCGCAGACCAATCCTAGTCAAGCTCCCGCCCCATCTGGTCGACGAGATCGACGCTTATTGCGCGCGGCAAGCTGCCAAACCAACCCGCACGGCTGTGATCGAAGCCGCATTGACTGCCTTCGTGGAGGCGAACAATCGCGCGGGAACTCGCAAATGAGCCGCCCCACAGTTGAGCGCTTGAGAGAATTGTTGATCTACAACCCTGACACGGGTGTCCTTGTGTGGAAGGTCGACAGAGGAGCAGGGGTAGCCCGTGCTGGGCGCGTTGCTGGCGGGTTTGATCGGCGAGGCTATGGAAGGCTTTCGATAGGCGGCAAGTATCATCTCGCGCATCGCGTAATATGGGCCTTCGTGCACGGCGAATGGCCGCCGGATGGGTTTGAAGTTGATCATATAAATAGGGACAAAGGCGACAACAGGTTAGCCAACTTGAGGCTGGCAACAAGAACCCAGAACCGTCACAACACGGCTTCTCTAAAGCACAATCGAGCTGGTGTCAGGGGAGTCGTTCGGCACAAGAAAAAATGGCGGGCTGCAATCGTTGCAAATGGTCGTATTCACCATCTTGGGTCGTATTCGTGCATCGGGAAGGCTGCCAAAGCGTATCGCAACGCTGTTCTAAGCCTGCATGGTGACTTCGCTCCGCAACAGGACTGGCCCGAGAGGTGGCGCACATGACCCAATGGCAGGACATCAGCACGGCACCAAAGGACGGGACGGAAATTCTCGGCTGGCGAGAAGACGCTGACATCATGCTAATCCGGTGGACTAGCTGCGATGCGTTTTGCACGGATCGTGAGCTGGAAGGTATGGACGAAGACACGGCAGCGCAAGAAGATTGGTTTTACGCCGACTTCGTGCAGGGCGGTCGCTTAGAAGGCGATATGGTGCCCAGCAAATGGTGCGCCATCCCTCCCCCTCCCACTGAAGGGAAACCAGAATGAGCGTTAAGATTGAGGTCGATTGGGATGCGGTCTATGCCAGGGCTGCGGAGCTAGACGAAGCGGAAACACCAAAGGCCATTCGCAACGCAGCCCTAGAGGAAGCGGCTATGGTGGCGGACATTGAAGCCTCAACGGACAAGTATGCGACCGACAGTCAGGCACATCGCATCGCAGCCGCCATACGGGAGCTAAAGGACGAGTGACAGAATGCCCCCGCGCGGTCGCGCCGGATCAGACCGTCAATCTGTTCTCGGCTTGTGGTTCAACTCCACAAGGGGACGCCATACAGGAGCTAAGGTAATGGACTGCCAACCAATTGACACAGCCCCTCGAGATCAGATCGTCATCCTATGCGAGGCTCCGGCTCCGTCCGCCTACTACGACACCAAGCGCGGCGAATGGATCGGCGCCAATCCGCGTGAGACCATGCTGCTCAATACATGGGGCAAGCCGAGATGGTGGGCGCCGAGGCCGACGAGGGGGAAGTGATGAGCAAAATTAGGGGACGAAATTCCAGGGAATACGCTATCTGGAACACCATGATGCAGCGCTGCTACAACCCAAAGGTTGAGGCGTTTAAAAACTACGGCGCACGGGGCATTGACGTGTGTGAGCGCTGGCACCAATACGCAAATTTTTTCGAGGACATGGGCAGCCCAGGGGAAGGTATGAGCCTCGACCGGATCGACAACGACGCTGGTTATTCGCCTGAAAATTGTCGGTGGGCGACTGCTGTCCAGCAAGCCGCAAACCAGCGGAAGACGTGGCGTGGCGGATATTGGAGGGTAAAACCAGGCGGCGTGTCCATGCACGCTGTAGATCCTGATTGGGATGACACGCTGTAGTCGATGTGGAGTTTTCACCAACTGTGTCCGAATTGCGATAGACACGCCCGCCCAAATCGTTGCATACGCGTGAACTAGATGGAGTGCATGGGCTCCGGGCAGCGATACCAGCCCGACCAGTGAGTCAGACCCAACTCCAGGCCCCGCGCAATTTGCGCTAGGTGAGGCCACGACAGACCAAATGCGCCCAATGACCGACGACGACCTCGATGAGGTCGATCTCTCCGTCACCCATGCGATTCTGATGCTCTACGACCTCGGCGCCAATCGAGCCCAGGCCAAGCGCGCGCTTCGCGAGCGCATCGAGATCATGTGCGACATCCTCGAGGATTTCGAGGACGCCAGCCGGCCCGACAGTCTCCCTCCCTATCATCCATCGAACAAGTCAGTCCATTAGGAGCCGTACATGCGCAAGTTGATCGTCGCCGCACTGTCTGCGGCCCTCATGAGCACGACCGCCATTGCCGCCGATAAGCATGTGCCGGTTGATCTGGTGCCGCCACTGCCGGCCGTGTCGACCAACACAAGCTGCTATATACAAGCCTTGGCTGGCTCGTCCATCTCGACGGCCACGGTCAAGGCAGACGACGTGCTACCCGCTTCAGTGTCCGCCGCAGGCTGGACCGTTGGCGCCGGCATCGGCTGCGACATGAAGATCGAGCGCGTCGTCATCGGCGCTCTGGCTCGCATTGAATTGCCGGTCGACACCGATGGAAACGTCGGCGGCGTGGATTTCGACAAGTCGTGGATGGTCGGCGCTCGTCTCGGCTATCTGCTCGGCCCCGGCGTGCTGGCCTATGGCCTGGTCGGCTACGAGACGTCGGAACTGAGCCTGGCCGCGATCGACGTGGATAAAGACGGCATCGTGCTCGGCGCCGGCCTCGAGGTCTTCCTGACCAAGCACATGTCGTTGAATGCCGAATACACCAACACCATCATGAACGACATCGGCGGCGCCGGCTTCAAGATCGAGCCCGAAAGCCACAAGGCCCGCGTCGGCTTGACTTTCCGAATGAACTCCCTTTTTGGTGAATGATGGCAAAGCTACCCCCGTTCCCATTGGCCACGTTCGGAGAACGCCTAGAATATAGCCCTGTATCAGGGTTGTTAACGTGGCGTGTGTCTCCGTCAAGCAACGTGCGCGTGGGCCAAGTCGCGGGTGTTCGTCTTAAGATCGGCTACCGCAAAATCGTGGTCAACGACGTCCAATTTTATGCGCACCATGTCGCTTGGTATCTCCACACAGGAGAATGGCCGGTCGAAATGATCGACCATATCAACGGGGATAAGGACGACAACCGGGCCTGCAATTTGCGATTGGCCACCCAGTCTCAGCAGAACTTCAATACCAAAGCCAGCGTGAAGAACACGAGCGGCCGAAAAGGCGTTGCCAAGTGCCCAAAGACAGGCCGCTGGCGCGCTTACATCATGTTGAACCGAAAGCAAAAATTTCTTGGTAACCACTCGACATTCGATGATGCGGTTGCCGCACGTGAGCGCGCTGAAGTCGAGATATGTGGTGAGTTCGTGAGAGCCCCAATGCAAGAGGCAACCCACCATGCGCAAGATCTTCGGTGACCTGTTTGAAGACCTCGACCCGTTCGGCCGCTTCTGGCTGTGGCTTGGGCTCGCATCCCTCGCGGCGGCGGCTGCCATGTCGTATTCGTTCGGCATCGACGTGAGCTTTAAGCACGCCATCTTCCTTGCCGTTCTGTCCGTCGTCGCAGCCTTTGGCCCAATGTCGGCAGAGATGCTGTGGAGCCGTGGGCGCAAGGCGCCGGCTATCGCGACGGCTATCATCTGTGTCCCGTTACTCGGCATCGAGTTCTATAGCCATGCCGGGTTCACCGCTGGTCTTCGCGGCCACAACATCGAAACCGCCGAAGTGCAGAACATGCGCTTTGACGGCGCTCAGAAAGCCGCGTCTGATGACGAGACCAACCTGAAATTCTGGCGCGAGCAATTGGCCACGCTCCAGGCTCAAGCCCCATGGGCCGCAACGGTCAAGGCCGAAGGGCTCCGCGCCCAGGTCGAAGCCGCACAGAAGGCCATCGACCTCGAGGCCGCACGCGGCGGGTGCAAGACCAAATGTCTCGATCGCATGAAAGAGAAGGCCGGCCTCGAGGAGCGCATTGCTACCATCGAACAAGCCAACTCGCTGTCCGAGCGCATTGAGAAGACGCAGCGCATTCTTGACGGCAAGCGCAACGTCGCTGCTACGACCGCCCATGTCTCCAGCGCCGTCGCTCACCAGAACGACAGCCTCGCTAAGTGGGTTGCTCTTGTCGCCAATGGCGACGTGAAAGCCTCAGACCTACAGCGCGCAGCCAGCCAGGAGAGCGCTAACCTCGCCATGGCCATTGCCGGAACGGGGCTGCCTGCCTTCGCACTGTTCCTCGCCGGCATGTTCCGTCTGAGCCGCACCAAGGGCGAAGACCACATGGACCCGCCCCCAAGCGCCAAGGCACCCGTAACGCCAATACACACGGTAGTCGGCATCCCGAGCGAGCCTATCCACGTCCACACAGTCGAGCGCGACACTCGCCTCGATCGCTGGAAAGCCTCAGTCTCCGACGACGTTCGTGCTATGCTCGGGGCACCTCAGCAACTCAAGGTCGCGTAATGAATCACATCGTTGAAGAGATCGCCATCAAGGGCCTCAAGATCCGAGAGAGCGATAACGGGGAATACTACTGGCTGAACCTTACAAGGCACGGCGTGAGCTACAGCCAGAGGTTCCCGAAGCAGTACGGCAATCATCACATCCTCGAGACCCGCGAGAACATTCAGAGGTGGCTCGAAGCGGATCAAGGATGGTCCAAGGAAGAGACAGAATGTAAGGTCCGCGAAGTTGCCGCTTGAAATTAATCAAGAGTAATCACCATGGGACACGGCGGCCGTAGAAACGGCGCGGGGCGCAAAAAGGGCTCCCTCAGCAAGAGAACGCAGGAGATCGTTGCAGGAGCAGCAGCCGAAGGCGTCTCCCCGCTTGAGTTCATGTTGAACGTGCTTCGCGACCCGGACAAGGCTTTCGAAGACAGGTTCAAGGCAGCGATCCAGGCAGCTCCGTACATGCACCCGAGGCTTTCGCAGGTTGATGGCACCATGCACGTCAAGCGCGACCTCGCAGACATGAGTGACCAAGACCTTGAAGACATCGCAGCAGGCCGCAGCTCGTACATTGCTCCGCAGGAGAGCGGCGAGAGCGAGCCTGATTCCCTTCACTGAGCACACGTATCCGCAATACGTCGCGGCAGCTCACCACACGTTGATTGCAGAGAAGCTGGAAGCCGTTGAACGCGGCGAAATCGACCGGCTCATGATCAACATGCCGCCTCGACATGGGAAAAGCGAACTAGCCTCGAGACGCTTCCCGGCTTGGTTTCTCGGGCGTCATCCAAGCAAAAGCGTGATCGCCGCCAGCTACAACTCAGACCTTGCGACAGACTTCGGCCGACAGGTTCGCAACATCCTCGCAACGCCTGAATACGAGGTGTTGTTCGATACCAAGCTCTCCGACGATTCCAGGGCCGCAAACAGGTGGAACACGGCGGACGGCGGTGGATACGTAGCGGCCGGCGTCGGAACGGCGATAACAGGACGCGGCGCTGACATTCTGCTGATCGACGACCCTCTAAAGGACCGCGAGGAAGCCGACAGCGAGCTGCAACGCCAAAAGATATGGGATTGGTACACGTCGACAGCCTACACGCGGCTTGCCCCAGGCGGTCGCGTCATTGTCATCCAGACCCGCTGGCACGAGGACGATCTAACCGGGCGCCTGATTGCCGACGAAGCCCGAGGCGGCGACAAGTGGGTCAAGCTCGAGCTTCCCGCGATCGATGACAGCGGCAATGCGCTCTGGCCCGACTTCTACCCGCTGCATGTGCTTGAGCGAACACGATCGGTTCTAACGGCAGGCGGGCGCTCGCGCGATTGGTCCGCGCTCTACCAGCAGAGACCGACACCCGACGAAGGCGACTACTTCAAGCGCGAATGGTTCAGGTATTACGACATCGCGCCGATCCACCTCAGAACCTACGGCGCATCTGACTACGCGGTGACAGCCAAGGGCGGCGACTACACGGTCCATCTGATTGCCGGCGTCGACCCTGACGACAACCTCTACATTCTCGACGTGTGGCGCAGCCAGGCAGAGAGCCATGTGTGGGTCGAGACCTACATCGACATGATCGCCAAGTGGAAGCCCCTGAAATGGGGCCAGGAACAAGGCCAGATCATCAAGAGCCTTGGGCCGTTCATCGACAAAAGGATGAGGGAACGCAGGGTTTATTGCCATCAAGAGCCGATGAGCAGCGTGGCCGACAAGCCTACACGCGCAAGATCATTCCAGGCCCGCGCTTCGATGGGCAAAGTCTACCTTCCGCACAACGCACCATGGGTGCCGGATCTGATCAGCGAAATGCTCACGTTCCCTGCCGGCAAGCACGACGACCAGATTGACGCCTTGGGTTTGATCGGCCGCATGCTCGACACGATGATCGGCGGCAAGCGCCCGATGGCACCGCAGCGGCCTGAAACGAAGTGGGATCGGGCATTCGCCGAGCGCGCACAGTCCAATAACGCCGGTAGCTGGCGGGTTGCGTAGAATGTTTTTACAAAGCGTCCCGAGCCAGTAGAAATAATCTTCTAAGCAAGGCACCCTTGGCAACGCCACTCGACTCCCTGCTGACCGACGCGCCGAGCGCCCCAGCACCTCAACGCAAGAAACCGCAAGGCGAGGCCGAGGATAACCTCGGCACGCTCGTTGCGTGGTTTGACGATGCCGAGGAAGCAACCGAAACCGCGCGGAAGGCGACGGAACGCGATCGGGATTACTACGACGGCAAGCAATACACGTCTGCGGAGTTGAAGATCCTGCGTGATCGCGGCCAGCCTGACATCGTGATCAATCGCATCAAGCCCAAGGTGGATTTCTTGATGGGCTATGAGGCGACCAACCGGACGGACCCCAGGGCTTTCCCGCGCACGCCGCAGGACCAGGAGGCGAGCGAAGCCGCGACCGACGCGCTGCGCTACGTAAAGGACGCGACGGACTTAGATCAGATCTTCTCCAACGTGTGGGAGAACCTGCTGATCGAGGGCATGGGCGGGCTCGAGTTGACTGTCGAAGCCCAGGACGACGGCACGGTTGAGATCGTGCCCGTGCGTTGGGATTGGGACCGGCTGTTCTACGACCCGCACGCGCGCCGGCACGACTTCTCAGATGCGCGCTACCTTGGCGGCGTCTTGTGGATGGATGCCGAGGAAGCCAAGCGCAAATGGCCCGAGGCTGCTGACGCGATCGACGTGACGCTTTCGGAGTCGTCGTTCTCGCGTACCTATGACGATCGACCGGACCGATGGGTCAGCCGTGGCTCGGCCGATGGCACGCGGAAACGCGTTCGTATCGTCCAGATGTACTACAAGGAAGACGGCAAGTGGTTCCACTGCACCTTCACGAAGGGCGGCAAGCTCGAAAGCCTCGAGGTGCCGTTTACCGATCAGAAGGGCATGGCGTGGTGCCCGCTGCTGATGCAGTCGGCCTATGTCGATCGCGAGAATGCGCGGTATGGGCTCGTGCGCATCATGATCGGCGTGCAAGACGAGATCAACAAGCGCCGTTCGAAAGCCCTGCATCGCCTCACCATGCGCCAAGCCATCATGGAGCATGGGTCGGTTGAGGATGAGGACGGCGTTAAGAAGGAACTCGCCAAGCCTGACGGGCTGATCAAGGTCAACCCCGGCTTCCGGTTCGAGCTGCTCGAGGCCGGCGACAAGTTCACGGCCGAACTACAACTCTTGCAGGAAGCCAAGAACGAAATCGAGCTGATGGGGCCGAACGCGGCCATGTTGGGCAAGGATGAGAAGGCGCCATCGGGTCGCGCCATCCTCGCCAACCAGCAATCCGGGCAGACCGAGATTGCCCTGCTGATGGACCGGCATAGGCACATCAAGAAGCGCACGTATCAGCGCATCTGGGACCTCATACGGCAATACAAGAAAGAGGAATGGTGGGTCCGCGTCACGGATGACGAAAAGAACGTGAAGTTCGTTGGCATCAACCGTCCTGTCACGGCCAAGGAAGAACTCGCCAAGCGCATCCAGGCGAGCGGTGGCCCTGAGCAGGAAGTCGCGGCTCAGCTCCAAGAGCTTGAGATGATGGCGCAGCAGAACCCTGCGTTGGGCGAGGTGGTTCGGGTCGAGAACAATCCGACCCAGATGCACATGGACATTACGATCGAGGAAGTGCCCGACGTTGCCAGCGTGCAAGAGGAACAGTTCCAGCAGCTCACGGCCTTGGCGCCGGCTGTCGTGTTCCCGCCGCAGGTCTACATCGAAGCCTCGAGCCTGCGGAACAAGAAACGCCTGCTCGACGTGATGAACGGCCAACAGGAGATGGACCCTGTTGCAGCCGAGATGCAGAAGATCATGGGCGAGCAGGCGTTGAAGAAGACGCAAGCCGAGATCGACAAGCTCAACGCCGAAGTTCTCAAGATTACCGTCGAAGCCGACATGGCCGACGCACAGATTGGCATGATCCAGATGCCGACCGTAAACCAGCCAAGCGCAACGCCTGATGCTGGCACTGTAGAAGAAAGCATACCCGCCGCCGGGGAAACCACGGGCGTTCCCACTGAAGCGCCGCCGCCGGGCCTTTAAAACACGGGCGTTGAGAGAACCAGCATGTCAGGACCGAACGACCTCGACGACCTTCTGAATAGCTCAGAGGGCGAGCCCGAAGTGAATCAACCGCAAGAGACGGTTGAGCACCGCGAGCCCGCACCGGAGCCAACGGGCGAGAAACAACAGAGCGCGGCGCCGCCGGCCGATGCTCAGCCAGTGGTCGAAGATGCCGGATCGTGGACCAAGCAAGCTGTTTTGGACGAACGGCGGAAACGCCAGGAGCTTGAGAAGAAACTAGCTGAGTTTGAGGCCCGCTTGCAGCCGCAGCAGCCCCAACCCCAGCCGCAGCAGGAACAGCCGGACTGGTTTGCATCCCCTGAGCAAGCGGCCCAGGTTATGCAGGCCCAATTCGCTGAAAGCATGTTTCAGACCCGCGTTGCCACCTCGGAACGCATCCTCAAGAAAGAATATGAGGACTACGACGAGGTCTCGACGCTGTTTGCTGAGCACGCCAAGCGCGACCCGAACCTGCTGCAACAGCTCTATCATCACCCGTTCCCGGCCGAATTTGCTTATCAGGTCGGGCAGCAGATCAAGCTGATTGAGGAAATCAAGGACCCTAAGTCGTACCGCGAAAAGGTCCGTGCCGAACTCCTGGCTGAAATGCAATCAGGTGATAACCAACGCTCTCAAGCCCCTGCAACGTCAAAGCCTCCCGTTCCGCGCTCACTGGCCAGGGACGTGTCAACTCAACCCCGCACGCAGACGGGGCAGTTCACCGGCCCAACGCCTCTCGATGAACTCCTAGGCTAAGGCAAACCACAATGGCAGAGACGTATGTCCCATCTAATCTCACTGTAACACAGTGGGAGGATAAATACTTCCGCGACTACATCGCCCGCAACTGGTTCAAGAAGTACATGGGCTCGGGCGCCAGCTCGATGATTCAGGTCAAGGAAGACCTGACCAAGAAGCCCGGCGACGTGGTTCGGCTCCCGCTGATCAACAAGCTGACCGGCGTTGCCAAGGGCGCGGGCGAAACCCTTGAGGGCAATGAGGAAGACGCGACCCTCCGCAGCTTCGACATTCGCGTTCGGGAATACTCGCACGCTGTCAAGTTCTCCAAGTTCGAGGCTCAGAAGACGGGCATCGATCTGCGTCAGGCCCATCGCGATGTGCTGATGGACTGGAACATGGAGTTGGACCGCGACAACATCATTGAAGCTCTGATGAGCATCAACGGTACCAAGTTCGCATCGGCTGATGCCACGGCGCGCAATGCCTGGCTGGTCGACAACGCCGATCGGGTGTTGTTCGGTGCCAGCAAGGCCAATGCGGTGTCGCTGGTGCATGCCACGGCGCTGGCCCTGGTCGACAACACGACCGACAAGCTGTCGCCGGACGCGATTGCGCTGATGAAGCGGATTGCGCTCACGGCCAACCCGAAGATTCGCCCGTTCAAGGCTCGGTCTTCGATCGGCGATTCGGACGCCTATGTGCTGTTCGCCCATCCGTTGCACGTTCGTGATCTGTCGCTGAATACCACGTTCGTTGCCGCCAACCGCGAAGCCCGCAACCGTGGTCAGGCCAACCCGCTGTTCACGGGCGCCGACTACGTATGGGAGAACGTCGCCATCTACACGATTGAGGATATTCCTACGGTTTCCTCGACGGTGCAGACGGCCCCGGTGTTTCTCTGCGGCGCTGGTGCGCTCGGCATTGCTTGGGCCATGCGCCCGCAAACGGTCGAAGAAGACTTCGACTACAAGCGCAAAGTCGGCCTCGCGGTTAAGCAATGGTACAAGGTCGAAAAGCTCCGCTTCGGCACGGGCGCGACCGATACCGACGACACCAAAGACCACGGCATGGTCACGGGATGGTTCGCCGCCGTCGCTGACTAACGCTTGATAATCGGAGCATAGACACATGGCTACTGTTTCTTCCGACCAATATACAAATGCCCGCTCGGCTGGTCACGGCCTCGGCGGCAACGTCAAAGCGTGGTGGGGCAAATACACGTATGCGGCGGCTCCATCGGCTAACGATCTCCTGAACCTGTTTGAGCTGCCTAAAAACAGCTTGGCCCTGTTCGGGTTCATGGCCACCGACGACATTGACACGGGCGTGGAAACGCTCGAGATCGACGTTGGCTTTACGGCGAACGGCGGGTCGACGGCCACCTTGACGACTTTCGACGGCGTCACGTGGACCAACTACAACGGCGGCGCGGCGGACGCGGCGGGCTTCATCAACAGCGGCGTGCTGACGGGTGACGCTGTTGCAACCGATTTGCTTCCGGCCGGCTCCAACTGGCGCCCGATTATCATGCCGACCGGCCCGCGTTTCTTTTCGGAGAAAACGCTGGTTCAGGCAAAGGTCGTTGCGGCGGCGGCGACCGGTGGAACGGGCACGGTCTACTGCGTGATCTTCGGCGTGCTGTTCTAAGGAGCTAACGCATGGCGACCTT